>Ga0307372_10001370_pt1 | contig 42791 bp, 39 predicted proteins | sample OX1MG_FD_202533 | JGI IMG/M metagenome (GOLD analysis project Ga0307372, IMG submission 202533) | Soil microbial communities from Risofladan, Vaasa, Finland - OX-1 | ecosystem: Environmental > Terrestrial > Soil > Coastal area > Acid sulfate soil | place: Finland: Risofladan, Vaasa | collected...
ACTCCTGTGACAGACGTGGATTCGATACCCAACGCCTACCAGGAGTCCCTCCTGTTTCCAAACCAGCACAAAATCCCAGGTCACAGCATTATGCGAACCAGCACATCCTAAGTACGTGGTGTTGGCCCGAGCGCCACGCAGCGGTGGCCGTGGTGGTGTCCAGGCTCATGCGAGCTGCCCGTGTCATCACGTTTGCCGGGAGTCTGGTCCGCGCTGCCGGGGTGCGCCAGCCCGTTACCCGCCGGGGCGGCGTGGGGGGTGGTCATGACGCGGCACCGCTGTCCGGGTCGCTGGTGGCGGGGGCGGTGCCTGGGCGGGGGTTATGCCCCATGCTGCGCAGTAGGACACCGCCGGGGCGGCGTTGGCCATCCCGATGACCACGTCATGTGCCACTCCGATCGCATCCGGTTCCAGCCGTGCTGCCTGAGACGGCGGATCTTGGCGGCATCGCAGGCCGGGGACCTTGCCAGGGTCGCGGCAGCCACCGGCTTCGGAAAGCAGCAATCGACTCACGCCGGTAAGCCGGCCAATCAGTTGGAGCTTGGCTCCGAGCCCGTCGCCGGGATGACGATCAGTCTGTCCCCACAGTCGAGCCGTGGAGCGGGACAGCTCCGGAAATCTGTCACCTCGACGTTTGACGGGATTCGATTGACCCCGCTTACCTGGTGGCGGACCCATCTGGGGCCGCGCTGGTCACGGCTGCTGGCGCGGCTGTGGCCATGGCTCCTCATCGCCTACGTCGCCTGGATCGCGGGGTCTGGGCCATCGTCGGCCTGTCCAGCAGCCTGATGCTCAGGCTCACGCCGTCTGACGATCGCCACGCCCTTCGTCCTCGCACTCATCCTCCTGTCTGCCTTTGCGCATGACAGCCAGCGTGTCGCCGTCACCTGAGGCCGAACGGCTTCGCTGTGCGGACCAACGGCCCTTCCCCGGGTCGCGGTGCCGGGCCCACGTTGATGAAGGGATGAGTGTCGCGTGGACATCGCCGTAGTGCACGAGAGCGTGTCCGGCAATACCCGCACGACCGCTGAGGCGATCGCCGTCGCTGCCCGGTCGGCGCGGTGACGGTTGCGCTGGGAGGTGGGGACCGATGCCGCCGAACGTACCGCGGCCCGAGGAAGTGGCCGAGGGCGTGTACCGCGTTGAGACGGGACGAGGGCTCACCGAGGCCAACGTCTACCTTGTGCGGTCCGGGTCGGCCTGGGTGCTGATCGACACTACGTGGGCGCATCGCGGGCACCTCATCAGGACGGCTGCGGAGTCGCTGTTCGGGACGGGCACGCGCCCGGCCGCGATCGTGCTGACGCACATCCACCCCGATCACGCTGGGTCGGCGCTTGAGCTGGCCCGGATGTGGGACTTGCCGGTCCACGTGCACCCGGGTGAGCTGCCACTGGCCTCGGGCGGGTACCTGCCGCAGTACGGCAACCCGCTTGATCGCTGGCTCATCGCCCCGCTACTCCGGCTCATGCCACGGCGAAAGGTGGCAGCGAGCCTGGCGCGAAACAGCCTGGAAGGCACGGCACGGGCGTTCGACCCGGCCGCGGGCGTTCCCGGTCTTCCCGACTGGCAGTGCATACCCACGCCCGGTCACACGCCCGGTCATGCCGCCTACTTCCGCAGCAGTGACCGGGTGCTGATCACCGGCGATGCCGTCTTGACCGTGAACCTGAACTCGGCGCGCGACCTGCTGGCCGGCAAGCAGCGGGCGTCGGGACCGCCCTACATCTCGACCTGGGACTGGCCAATGGCGAAGGAGTCAGTCGCCGCGCTCGCCAGGCTTGAGCCACAGGCGCTGGCGAGCGGCCACGGAACGCCCATGACAGGCGCCACAACCGCGGCGGCGTTGCGCACCCTCGCCCAGAACCTGGGTGCCCGCACCCGCCAGAGGCAGACCAGGCCAGAGACGGAACCGAGGCGGGCCGAGGGATTTTTCAAGCCGGTCGACTACGCCCGCCGGACCGGTTACCGGCGGCCACCAGAGGCATACCTGCGCTTCCAATGGCTCGCCCCGCTCCTCACCACTTTGGGGATCACCCCCAGAGATGTGATCACTCTGGAGGTGCCGGGCCGCCGGTCCGGCATGATCCGCCGCACCTCCCTTGTCCGGGCCACCTGCGGCGGCGGACACTACCTGGTGGCTCTCGCCGGCGAGTCGGAGTGGGTCCGCAACGTGCGCGCCGCGGGTGGGCGGGTCGTGATCGGCCGCAGGCAGCGGCATGCCGCCCGGCTGGCCGAGGTGCCGCCGCAGCAGCGGGCTCCCGTCATCCGCGCCTACCTGCTGCGGTGGGGCAGGCGCGCCGGCTCCAGGGCGGTGGCCAACGAGGCCAGCCATTACTTCGGCGTGAGCGCGGACGCGTCGCTGCAGGAGATCCAGGGTGTCGTGGAGCACTATCCCGTGTTCCGGATCGAGTACGACGGCCCCGCAGACACCCGCCGTGGATGGGGAAAGTGACAGCTCACGCTGGACGGCCCAACAGCGGCGGAGCCTGCACCAAACGGTCCTCACCCTGGGCGCCCCTGGGCGTAAGACCAAAGCGCAGCCCGAACGGTTCACCGCGGTCGCCAGAAAGCAAGCAAGCACCGGCCTGGGCGCAGCCACGACCCAATACCCTTCCCGGGACACCTTCCCAGCCAGATTTCTTTCTTCGGATGTATCTCGGGCGCCGTCTTGACTTGGTGATATCCCGCTCGCGGCGGTGGTGGCAGGCATACCGGCACAAGCGTGTCACCGCCCTGTAGCCCCCCTGTAGCCGGGCCGCCGCCACGGGTAGCTTCGGCGTTATGAAAACGGCACGAATTATCTGCCGCTACTTGACAGCAGTTTTCATCGCTGATGTGCTCCTGCAATTCTTCCTGGCCGGGGCGGGCGTGTTCAGCGCCGGCCCCGGGGAGGCCAGCACATGATTCCACCGCACTCGATCCCCACCGTGCCAACGGCCTGGCGGTCATGCTGCTCGCTTTGCTGATGCTGGCCGCAGCCCTCGCAGCCCTCGCAGCCCGCAACGGTCGCTGGAAGCAGGCGCTGTCCCTGCTCGTGCTAACCCTGCTCCAGCCGGTGCTGGCACTTGCCGGGGCGGCGGGCGGCCTGCACGTCCTCAACGCGGTCGCCATTCTCGGCACCGGCAGCCTGCTCGCCTACCACGCCTGGCGCGGCGGCCACCGCCAGCACCCTGAGCCTGCACCGGTCGCCGAACCTGCCGCATCGCACTCAGGGCCGCCAGGCTGACAGCGCTGGGTCAACTGCCTGCAACGACCAACCCGCCGTCCGGGCGGGCCGCACAGTAAACGGGGGCTATTAGTGGAAACCGGTCTGAAGTTCCTAGGCTGCCCGGCATACATAGCTATGCATGGCGCGGCCCGGTGCGGGCTTCCGGCTGAGGTGGAGGACCGGTACACGGCCACGTCAACCCGGGGACCGCTGGAAAGCGTCAAAATCCGGTGTCCCCGAGGCCAAGCTGCTTGGCCTCAAACGGTCGGTCCTGGCTGGACAATGGTTATGGCCGGGTGCTAAGCCAGAAATCCCGGCCGCCGAGGATCTGGCCATGAGTGAGCGGGAACCGGCGCCGGGCACCTCCGGCGATCAGACGGCTGCCGGCTTGACGAACTCGTTTCTCCGCACTTCGTCCAGCCCGGGGCCGTAGACGGTGGCCGGCCGAGAAGTAGCTGACGCCCTCGCGCGCAGCTTCTTGGGGAAGCTGCCCCGGGAGATGGTCCTCCGGCTGCGGTCTGAGGGGGAACGCGCCGGCTATCCGGCGGGCACGACGGTCTACCGGGCCGGCCCGGGCCCGCGGGCAGCGCTGGTCGTCCAGGGCCTGACCCGCGGTCCCGGGGACAGATCGGTCCCTTCCACGCAAGCACCAGCCACCTGCTGGAAACGACGGCCGGCGCGACGAGGCTCACCAACAATGTGGCGCTCGAACCCTCGCATGCCCTCCGCTGGCTGATCGCTCCGCTGGCGGTCCCGGGAGTCAAGGCGGCAGTGGCGCAGAACCTTGCCAAGCTCAAGCAGATCCTGGAAAGCGATGGGCCAGCGTGAGAATTGCCCGCAGTCCCGGCCGCGGATCGTCAGCTTGATGGGAAGCGATGGGCGGATACTGGCGGGACAAAGCGCGGCACGGTGGAAACACACGCGCAGGCTGAAAGGAGAGCCGGATGGCGGAGGGCACTGGCCTCGACGCACCGATCACGGCCGTGACCGTCTTCAAGGACGGCGCGCGCGTGCAGCGCAGCGGGACGGTGAGCGTGGAGCCCGGGCTGCGGCCCATAGTGATCGGCAACCTGCCGGCAACCGTGGATCCGGCCTCGGTTCGCATCGCGGCCCGCGGGCGGGATCTGGCCCTGCTGAACGTCGAGGTGCACCGTCGCTACCGCGCCGATCCGCTTCGCGAGGAAACCGCGCGGCTGCGTTCCGAGGTCGACAGGTGCCGCGATACCGTCCAGGCGCTTGACGACGAGGACACCGCCGAACAGGCGCGCCTGGGCTTCTTAGACCACGTGTCCGAGGCGGCCGCTACCGCACTAGCGCGGGCGGTGAGCTTCGGCCGCGCCGACCACGACGACCTCGCCCGGATGGCCGGTTACCTCTCCGCCGACACCGTGAGTGCGCTCGGGCGCCGCCGCGAAATCAGTGCGCGCAGACGCGCCGCCCACCGGGAACGCGAGGCCGCCGAGCAGCGCCTGGCCGTCGCAGAAAAACGAGCCGGCCATTCTGATGCGTTTATCGAGGTGTCCGCGACCCTTGAGGCCAGCGCCGCTACCCGCGCCGAGGTGGAGCTTTCCTATCACGTGTCAGGCGCTTCCTGGCGACCGCTATATGACCTGGCGCTCGACGGCGAGCGGCTAGCCGTCACCTACCTTGCCGAGGTCACACAGCAGACCGGAGAGGACTGGCCTGCCGTACAGCTGGTTTTGTCCACAACGCGGCACGGGCTGCACCAGACCCTGCCAGAGCTGCGCCCCTGGTACATCGGGCGCGCCCAGCCTATCCACCGGCCAATGACGGCAGGCAGATCGATGGCGTTCGCAGCGGCGGTCCCTCAAAGAGGCGCGTCCGCTCCCATGGCTGCCGCACCGGCCGGTCCCGGCGCGCCGGAGGCCGATCTGGAGGCCGCCCCGCTTGCCGCCGAACCCGGCGAATCAGGGGTCGGCCTGGTCTACCGGGTCCCACGCCCGCTGGCTGTGCCCGCCGACGGCGGGCCGCACAAGACCATGGTCGCCCGGTTCGGACTCGACGCCGCACTCGACCACCTCACGGTTCCGGTTCTCGCCCCCGAGGCATACCTGCGGGCGACCGTCACAAATAGCTCGTCGCTGCTGCTGCTCCCCGGCCCGGCACGTGTCTTCCATGACACGCAGTTCGTCGGAGAGACGTCCCTGGAGACCGTCGCCGCGGGCGAAGAGTTCGAGCTGCAGCTCGGGGTGGACGACCAGATCAGGGTCGAACGCGAGTTGCGCCGCCGCGGCACAGGAAAAGCCGTGATCGGGGGCACCCGCACGATCGACATCGCCTACGAGATCACGGTGGAAAATCACCGCCCGAACAAGGCCCGGGTGAGCGTTCACGACCACATCCCGGTGTCCACGGATGGCGATATCAAGGTGCGGCTGCGCGAGACCAGCCCGAACCCGGCCGAGCAGAATGACCTGGGCGAGCTCACCTGGCAGATTCCGCTTGAAGGCGGGCAGAAAACGACGATCCGTCACAGGTTCACCGTCGAGCATCCAGCGCAGGTGACCATCGCCGGGCTGTAACTGGCCGTTTGCTGGTGCAGTGCTCGGGCCTGACCACATCTGAGCGATGGCCCAGCACAGACCAGCGCCAGGACTGGCCGTTATCCGCCGGTCGGCCGCGCCGGACTCATCATCCACAGGCAGCGCATACTCGGCAGGCGCTAGGCAGCACATATGCACTTTATAACGATATATCTATCCGGCCGGGTGGATGTCCGCCGCGCCTTCCAGCGCCCGGGCTTGCTCTAATCACTTTTGCCTAGGCGCAGTACTCAAGACGCATGAAGGGGTGATTGCTGAGCCCCCCTAGGCTTCCTGGCAAGTGAACATGAGATGCGTTACCGGATAATCACCGCCAGAACCGTGGTAGGCGGACTTTTCTGGAGATACATCTCGGCTCGCGGGGGATTCCCCGCCTCGCCAGGTGGGTGGGGCAGACAGGGGATCGGGGTCCGCCGGCCGTCGTTACAGCGGTCGCGGGACAGGAGCAACGGGGGTTGCCGCATGCAGGCGAACACAAGAGGTCCGAACTGGCCACGGGTCTCCGTGGTAGTTCCGGCCCTGAATGAGGCCCGCAACATTCCGCACGTGTTCGCCAGACTCCCGGAGGATGTCCATGAGGTCATCCTGGTAGACGGACACTCCGTGGACGACACGCTGGCGGTCGCCCGCCGGCTGCGGCCGGACGTGCGCATCGTGACGCAGTCGCGCCGCGGCAAGGGTAATGCGCTCGCCTGCGGGTTCGCAGTTGCCACCGGCGACATCATCGCCATGATCGACGCGGACGGCTCGACTGATCCTGCTGAGATCCCGCTGTTCGTGAACGCGCTCACAGACGGTGCCGACTTCGCAAAGGGAACCAGGTGCGCCAAGGGCGGCGGCAGCAGCGACATTACCCGCTTTCGTTCCCTCGGCAACCGCGCCCTCAGTGCCATCTTCAACATGCGTTACGGCACGCATTACTCTGATCTTTGCTACGGCTTCAACGTTTTCTGGCGGCGGCACGCCGGGGTCCTGGGCCTCGACGCGGAATCTCCCGCGCCGCCCGGCGCTAACGGTCAACTGCTCGGTGATGGTTTCGAGATCGAGACGCTGATCCACATCCGCGTCGCCAAGGCCGGGCTCCGCGTCGCCGAGGTCCCCAGCTTTGAGCATTCACGGATTCACGGCGCGAGCAACCTGAGCGCGTCCCGCGATGGAATTCGCGTAGTGCGCACGATGCTTGCCGAGCCGCGGCGCGACCGGCGCTGGGCGGGCCGCGGCGACGGCATGACCGCGCCAGCACCGCTGGAGCCGGGCGCGCGGGCGAAGGAGCCTGCTACCCCGACCGCGCCCGCTTCCCCGACTGGGTTCTCCGCGGGGGACCTGGCCACGCCATCGTCCAGGTGATCGGGATGCTGAACGAAGTCGCGGGGCCATCGGCCCCGCCGACACCCGCTGCTGGCCCGGCAGTCCCGGCTGGGGCCGCACTCCCGGCTGGGGCTGCTGAGCGGCCTGCCGTATCCGTGGTGATCTGTGCCTTCACCGAGGACCGCTGGGATGACCTGTCACGGGCCATCAACTCCGTCCGCGGGCAGCGCGAACAGCCACGGGAGATCATCCTCGTGGTGGATTACTGCCCCGGGCTGCTCCAGCGGGCCCGCCGCGAACTGGCGGGCGTGACCATCACGGCGAACCGGTTCACGCGCGGCCTGTCGGGGGGGCGCAACACCGGCGCGGCCGGGGCAACGGGTGACGTCGTGGCCTTCCTGGACGATGACGCGATGGCCGATCCCGGCTGGATCGCAAGGCTAGCCGACCGCTACCGCGATGCCGGGGTCCTGGGTGTGGGCGGCCTGGTGCAGCCCGCATGGGACGACGGACGGCCGCCCTGGTTTCCTCCCGAGCTGGACTGGGTGGTGGGATGTAGCTACCGGGGGATGCCGGCGGGAAGTGGGCCGGTGCGCAACTTCATTGGCGCCAACATGTCTTTCCGCCGCGAGGTCCTCGCGGCGGTCGGCGGGTTCTCGGCCGCTCTGGGCCGGGTGGGAACAGTCCCGCTTGGCTGCGAGGAAACGGAGTTGTGCTTGCGCGTAAGCCAGCGTTACCCGCGAGGCGTGCTGCTCTACGAGCCGGCTGCCGCTGCCAGCCACCGGGTGCGCAAGCAGCGCGCAACCCGCGAATACCTGCTTTCCCGGTGCTATTCGGAGGGGCTGTCCAAGGCCAGGGTAGCCGAGATGGCCGGCGCCGGGCGGGCGCTGTCGGCTGAGCGCTCGTATGTGTGGTCGGCGATTCCCCGGGCGCTGCGCCGGTCGCTGGCGGTCGCCGCCCGGGGACGCCTGGTAGGACTCGCATCCGCCGGGGCGCTCATCGCCGCGGTCGCATGGGCCGGGGCCGGCTATGCGGTGGGACGGGTCGGCAGCCGCGCTCGACACCTCATCGGGCCGGGTCGTGTCCCGGGGGCATGATCTGGTTCGTTTCGCCGGCCGGGCGCCGGCCGCTGGCCAGCCGGCCCGCGCCGGCTGGGCGCCACTGGCCGGCTGGGCCGCGCTGGCCGCCAGCCTGATCCTGTGGGGATTCGGGCTGGAAGGAGTACCGGCAACCCGGGTTGCCACGTCCGGGCTGGGGCTCGTCAGCGTGCTCCCGATCACCTTCTGGGCTGCGCTTGGCATACTCATGGCCAGCTTCTGCTGGGCCGTCCGGAGCCAGCCCGGCCGGTGGCCGCTACTCGGGGCACATCTCGTGGTCCTCGTTGCCATCCTGCACGCCACCCCCGCGATCGTGTACGGGACGCTGCGGTACTCGTGGGCGTGGAAGCACGTGGGTGTCATCGACTACATCGCACACCACGGCGTGGACTTCCACCTCGGCGGCGTCCTCGGCGCCTACCAGGGCTGGCCCGGGTTCTTCGCGCTCAACGCCTTCCTGAGCACCGGCGCCGGGCTGAACTCAGCCCTCGGGTATGCCTCCTGGGCACCCGTCGTCGCCAACCTGCTCTGGCTGGGCACCATCCTGCTCATCGCCCGATCCTTCACCTCTGACAAACGCCTGGCCTGGACCGCGGCATTGTTGTTCGAGCTGGGCAACTGGGTGGGCCAGGACTACTTCTCGCCGCAGGCCTTCGCCTACTTCCTGTACCTGACCGTGGTCGCCGTCTGCTTGCGCTGGCTGTGGGATCCCCGGACCAGCCGCAGGCAGCCCATGCCCTCGGCCGGCCAGCAGGCGCTGCCGGGGGCCACGCGCTACGCCATGCTGGCCTGCCTGCTGCCGCTCATGCTGGCGATCGCCTCCAGCCACCAGCTCACCCCGCTGATGCTGCTCGCGGCGCTCACCATCCTCGCCGTGTTCCGGCAGCTACGGCCCCGGGCGCTGCCCGTGGCGATGGCCGTGGTGGCGGCGGTCGGCTGGATCGGCTACGGGGCGCTGCCGTGGCTGTCCGCGAACAGCTTCCAGATATTCGAGGGCCTCGGCATGCCCTGGGCGAACACCTCCGCCCACCTCGTCGGCCAGGGAGCGGTCCCCTTCGACCAGACCCTCGTCGACTGGGGTGCCCGGTTCCTCAGCGCGGGCATCGGGGTGCTGGCCGTCATCGGCTTCTGGCGCTACCGGCGGCGGCACGGCGCGGCGGACCGCAGATCCTGGAACAGGGTCGCCCTGCTGACCATCGCCGCCCTCCCCGCGGCGGCTGCCAGCAGCTACGGCGGCGAAATCATCTTCCGCGTCTTCCTGTTCGCGCTGCCCTTCCTCGCCGTCGCCGCGGCGGCCGCGTTCTTCCCCCACCCCGCGGTCGGCCGGCGGGGCAGGACAAGCGTGGTCCTGCTGGCTGCCGCCCTGCTGCTGGTGGCCGGCTTCAGCCTCGGCAACTACGGCAAGGAGGCGATGAACTACTTCACCCCGCAGGAGGTGGCCGCCGCGCAGTGGCTGTACCGCACGGCGCCGCGCGGCGCCCAGGTGGTGGCCGCCAACAGCAACTTCCCGTGGGCCTTCGTGCATTACAACTGGTACACCTACACGTTCCTGGATACCCCGCCATCCCTTGGCACCGCGGCGCTCCGTGCCCCGGTGCGGACCATGACCAAGATCATGGCATCCGCTGGCCCGACGGCCTCGTATCTCATCCTCACCAAGAGCCAGGACGCGGAAATCAGCCTGACCGGGGAGTGGCCGCCCGGTTCGTTCGCCCGCCTTTCCCACGACCTCGTGGCGTCAGCGAGGTTCCGCATCGTGTACCGGAACGCTGACGCCACGATTCTGCAACTCGCCGGGTGCGCAACTGGAGGGGGATCACCATGCGGTCACTGAGACTCAGGCGGCAGGTGATCCCGTTGTTGCTGGCTGTGTCAGGATGGCTGGTCCTGGGCATTACTGCCATCGGGGGCTTGCAGGCAGTCCGCTTGCTCGCGGTCTTCGCGTTCGTGCTCGCCGGCCCAGGTACAGCCCTGGTCCGGCTGCTTCCGACGCGGGAATTCCTGGAGCGGGCGGTGCTCGCCGTCGCTATCAGCCTGAGCCTCGCCACCCTGGTGGCGGAGCTGGCCTATATCGGACATGTCCTGCAGCCCGCAGCGGTGCTCGTGGCGCTAGCTGCGGTCTGCTCGGCTGCGGCAGCGGTTGAGCTGATCCGGGGGTGACGGCACGGTGCTGAACCCGGTTCCAATCCTGCTCTACCACTCCGTCTCGGCCAACCCGCCTGGCTGGATCACGCCCTTCGCGGTCAGCCCGGCTGAGTTCGCCGGGCACCTCGATGCGGTGACCGCCAGTGGCCGGCAGCCGCTTACCGTGTCCCAGTACGCCGACGGCCTGCGCGGCCGTGCCGTCCTTCCGCCACGTCCGGTGCTGATCACCGTAGACGACGGGTTCGCTGACTTTGCCCGGTTCGCGCTGCCCGCCCTGGCCGAGCGGAACCTGCCCAGCACGCTCTATGTGACCACCGGTGCGCTCACCGACCTCGGCGGCGGCAGCGTCCTGCCGCCGGCCGCCATGCTGGCCGCGGCGGACCTGCCCGGGCTGGAGGCCGCGGGGGTGGAGATCGGCGCCCATTCGCACACCCACCGCCAGCTCGACCTGCTGCCCGGGCGCGAAGCGGCAGCAGAACTCCTCCGCAGCCGCGACCTGCTCGCCGAGGCGCTTGGCCACCACATCCGCAGCTTCGCCTACCCGCACGGCTACTGGCGGGCGCGGGTGCGCCGGCTCGCGGGCGAGGCCGGTTTCGACTCGGCGTGCGCGGTCGGCAACGCGCTCAGCTCAGCACGCGATCATCCGCTGGCCTTGTCCCGGCTCATGGTGCGGGCCGGCATATCCGCGCCCACCGTGGCCGCGTGGCTGAGCGGGACCGGGGCTGCTCCCATGCCGCATGGCCGGCGGGTGCTGGCGTTCGGCTGGCGCCAGTTCCGCCGGGCCCGCACCCGGCAGCGGAGGGGCAGGTTGTCGTGAGCCCGGCAGCGGAGGGGCAGGCTGTCATGAGCCCGGCAGCCGCCAGCGGCCGCAGCGCCCGGGGGACCCGCCGGCGGCTCCGGCGCGGCACCGGGCTGCCTGCCGCCCTGGCGTTCGGCATGGTTCTCCTGGCGGCGTGCGCGGGACAGCAGCGGGCGGCGGGAACCGGATCGCCTGCCGCCTCCCACCGGTGCGCTGTCACGGCGATCCTGGAGCCCACCTGCGGGGCCTGGTGGGGGATGTACCTGCCCACCGATCCGGGGGGTGACGGCCTGACCGCCGCCGTGGCCGCGCAGGAGCGGAGCCTCGGGCGGCCGCTCGACATCATCGAGCGCTACCACGACATGTCGGACAGCGGGAACGGCATCTTCCCCAACAAGGCAGAGGCGCAGCTCGCCAGGCACCACCTGCTGCTGTTCTCCTGGGGCCCGGCGGTCTGGTCCGCCCACACCGGCTACCGGTGGTCCGTGGTCGCCTCCGGTGTCCTCGACCGCTCCGTCATCGTGCCCGAGGCCGGGCGCCTGCGCGCATTCGGCCATACCGTGTTCCTGGCCTTCTCCCAGGAGCCCGACGGCGGCGTCCCCGGCACCGGCTCACCAGCCCAGTTCGTCGCGGCCTGGCGGCACGTACACGACGTCTTCGCCCGGCTCGGGGTGCGCAACGTGGTGTGGGTGTGGACGACCACCGGATACGTCCCGCGTGCCAGCACGATCGCCGCGCTCTACCCGGGCAGCGCCTACGTGGACTGGATCGGCTACGACCCCTACAACTTCTTCAGCTGCCACCACAGCCCGTGGTACACGTTCGCCCAGACGGTGCAGCCCTTCTACCAGTGGCTCGCCGCCCACCACCTCGGCGCGGGCAAGCCGCTGATGCTCCAGGAGTTCGGGTCCGCGCCCGACCCTGCGGAGCCCGGCCGGGAGGCGGCCTGGTTCCGCGGCATCGTGCCCGTGCTCCGCGGCCTGCCGCGCCTGAAGGCGCTCATCTTGTGGAACTCGGCGACCCGCGGCTGCGACCTGAAGCTCTCTTCCGCCTCCGCGGCGGGCACTGCCTACCGGCAGGCCGGCCTGGCCCCCTACCTCAGGCAGGCGCTCCCATGACCGCCGCCGCCAGGGCTTACCGGGGGATTGCCGGCCCGGTCAGGAACGTTCTCGCCGATCCCATGCTGCGCAACGGGCACGCGCTGATCTTCAGCGGCGGCGTGACACAGGTGATCGGTATCCTCTACTGGATCGTGGCGGTCCGCAATTACCCGGCCGCGGTGCTGGGCCGCAACTCGGCCGCCATATCCGTCACGCTGTTCCTGGCCGGGGTGGCGGAACTGAACATGATGAGCACCCTGGTGAGGTTCCTGCCCACGAGCGGAAACAGAAGTGCGCGCCTCATTCTCACGGTCTACGCGGCCAGTGCGGCGGTCGCCGCGGTGCTCGGGGCGGGCTTCCTGGCTCTGATCCCGCTCGTCGAACCGCAGCTGGGCTTCCTGCGCTCAAGTCCCTTCCTCGCCGTGTGGTTCGTGGTGGCGGTCATCACCGGTGCCATCTTCGTGCTGCAGGACAGCGCGCTCACCGGGGTGCGGGCCGCGCCCTTCGTGCCGGTGGAAAATGCGAGCTTCTCGATCGCCAAGCTGGCCATGATGGTCCCGTTCGTGAGCCTGATGCCGGCGGCGGGAATCTACGTGTCCTGGACGGCCGCGTTCGCGCTGGCCGTGCTCCCGACGAACGCCTACCTGTTCGGCCGTGCCATCCCCCGGCACCTGCGCCGCGCACCGGACACCGGCGCGCCGCCCCGCTTCCGGGACATGCGGTCCTACTTCGTGCCGGACACCCTGGCCGGCTTCATCTTCATGGCCGCCACCGCACTGCTGCCCCTGATGATCATCGACCGCCTGGGCCCGGCCGCCGCCGGTCACTACGCGCTGGCCTGGATGATCGGCTTTGCCCTCTACCTGGTCAGCCTGAACATGGGGTCCTCGCTCGTCGTCGAGACGGCCGCCGACCAGTCCGAACTGCGGGAGCGCTGCCTGCGGTCGATCACTCACCTGGCTAAGCTCCTCGTCCCGGCGGTGGCGGTGATCGTCGTGGCCACGCCCTATCTGCTCGCGCTGCTCGGCCCCGGATATGCCAGGGCCGACGGGGGCGCGCTGCGCCTGCTCGCGCTCGCCGCCCTCCCCGCGCTGATCACCAACACCGCCATCAGCGTGACCCGGTCGCGACGGCGGATGAGCATGGTGGTCGGGATCCAGATCGCCATCTCCACCCTCATGTGGGGTCTGAGCGCCGCGCTCATGGGGCCCTTTGGGATCACCGGGATCGGGGCGGCGTGGCTTACCGCCCAGACCGCGACCGCGGCGGTCCTGGTCGCCCGCCCGCGACTGTGGCTGCCAGCGGCCGGGCGGCGGCGAGACCACGCCCGCCCGGAACCAGCGGGGGAGGCCAGCTGATGAGGATGCCGGGGATCAGCCCGCCGGGCAGCGGGCCGCCGCCCGGGGAACCGCGTCACCGGGACCTGCGCTGGGACGGGCGGGTGGTCCGGGTGACCACCCCGGCACCTGCCGACGCGTGGGCGGCGCTTGCCGCAGCCGATCCCACGACCCTGCCATTCCAGACAACGGCCTGGCGGCACTGCGTCTGCGCGGGCAGCGGGTGGCAGGATGCCAGCCGCCTGTACGAGACGGCCGGCGGCCGCCAGCTTGTCCTGATGATGGCCCGGCGCAGTGTGGGCCCGCGGCTCGCCGTGGAGGCCTCCTGGCCGGCCGGCTGGGGAGCCGGTGGCGTACTGGCGGCCGGCGGGGTGCGCCCGGAGGAGGCGGCCCTGGTCTGCGCGGACCTCGCCCGCGGCCGGGTGGTCAGCGCCTCCGTGCGGCCCGGGTTCGGCACCGCTCCAGCCTGGCGCCATGCCAGCACGGGCGCCTTCGTTATCCCGCGTGCGGTTCATGTCGTGCACTTCTCCGGGGAGTCCTTCGACGCCCACTGGGCCCGGTCCGTGCCCGCCAAGATGCGGCGCGGCATGCGCAACGCCCGGCGTCACCAGGAGCAGGCAGGCGTCACCATCACCAGCGGCAACTCCCCGGAGTTGGTGGCAGCGCTGTACCAGGTGTACCTGCGGTGGATCGACTGCCGGGCCGGGCAGCGGAAGGTGCCTGCGTCCATGGCCAGGTGGCAGGCACGGCGGGCAGAGCCGTTCGGCAAGTTCTCGACCGTGGCCAGCGCTCTCGGTGCGGGCTGCCGGATCTGGGTGGCGTGGTGGGAGGGCCGGCCCATCGGTGCGTCCGTATCCCTTTACGCCGGGGACGCCGCGGTCGGCTGGCGCGCTTACACCGACCGGTCGGTCCCGACCAGCTTCCGGCTGTTCGAGATCCTGGCTGTCGAGGCACTCCGCCATGCCTGCGAATCCGGCTGCCGCTACATGGAGATGGGCGAGTCGGTCGGCAGGCCGGACCTGGCAGCCATCAAGGAGCGCCTGGGCGGCCAGGAACACGCCTTCGCCGAGTACTGCTTCGAGCGCGCGCCGATGTCGCGGGGCCGGATGGCCCTCCAGCGGCTCCGGCGCAACGCGGAGCAGCGGATCGTCGCGCACCGCGGGCGCGCTGCGCCGCAGCAACCTGGACGGCCAGCGTGAGCGCCGGCTCTCCCATCGTGACCAGCCCCGTCCCCCGGGCGGTGTGGGAGGCGTTGCTTCACTCGGACGAGAATGCGGTGGTTTCGCAGTCGCTGGCCTGGCGCGATGCCGTCTTCGAGGATGGCCGGTACGAGGACGTCAGCCTCTGGTACGAGTTCCCCTCCAGCGGGCAGGTCGTGCTGCCGATGGCCCGGCATCGCCGGCGCCCGCGCTGGGCCGCCGTGACCGCGTCATGGCCCGGCGGCTGGGGCGTCGGCGGCCCCATCAGCCAGGGCGGGCAGGTCAGCCCGGCGCAGGCCCGGGCCGTTCTCGCCGACGTGGCCCGGCGGGGAGCGATAGCGGCGCAGATCCAGTTCCGGCACGAAGCGGACGGCGCATGGCTGCGTGCGGCCAGCCGGTTCCGGGCCGAGCGCCATGGCTGCCATGTCCTCGACCTGGAGGGCGGCTTCGGCCGGGTATGGCAGGAGAGGTTCCGGGGCACCGCGCGCACGGCGGTGCGCAAAGCCGAGCGTTCGGGGGTGACTATCGAGGTTGACCGGTCTGGCCGGTTGCTCCCGGTATTTCAGGATCTCTACGAGAAGTCCATCCAGCGATGGGCGGCAATGCAGCGCGAGCCCTTGTGGCTGTCGCGCTGGCGGACGATCCGCACCACGCCCCCCCGCATGATGGCGTCGGTCGCCGGGCATTTCGGTACGGATTGCGCTGTATGGGCGGCATGGTCCCGGGGGGTGCCGGTGGCGGCCATCATCGTCCTCCGGTCCGGGGCATATGCGAAGTACTGGCGCGGTGCCATGGACAAAGAGCTCGCCACGCCGCTGCGGGCCAACGAACTGCTGCATCGCCTTGCCATCGAGGACGCGTGCCAGGACGGATACCGCTGGTACGACATGGGGTCCTCACGGCCGGGATCCCCGCTGGCCGACTTCAAGAAGAAGCTGGGCGCGACCCTTGTTTTCGGCCACACGCTGCGTGTTGAGCGCGTTCCCCTGCAAGCGGCCGGCCAGCTGTCACGGGAGGCTGCCAAGAAAGTGCTCGGCTTCAAGGATGTGTGATGCCGGTGACGTGAGAAAAGCCTGGGTGAGGCCTCGCGGGCCTGGGCCGCGGGCCGCCCCAGGCGCACTCGCCACTACGGAACGTATAATAACTGATTACGGGGGGTGGATGATCATTTCATCAATTACGCCGCTGGTGCCACCGGTTTTCGTAGCTGACCTGGACCTGGATGCCCCGTTGCCCACACTGAACGGCGACCGGCGGTACCGGGGGGCGCGGCTGCTCGCCTGGCTGCACGGCCGGCCGGCCGGTGAGGCCGTGCTGGCCCTCGAGCAGCGGCCGGTGACCGCCGGCGAGCTTGCGGCCCGGGTATGGCCCCTGGTCGCCGGGCGCGTCGTCAAGCACTATGCCGACGACGGCATCCCACCGCCCGGCCACCTTCCACCGGAAGGACTCACCCGGCCCGACGGGTCGCGGTGCGCCAACGGCCGGGCACCGGCCGGCCCGCCGACGATCACGGTGGTGATCGCCACCCGCGACCGGACCGCGAGCCTGCTCCGCTGCCTCACCTCGGTGTCACGGCTGGACTATCCCGCGTTCGACGTGGTCATCGCGGACAGCGCGCCGCGCAGCGACGCGACCGAGCAGGCCATCATCTGCCGGGAATGGCCCTTCCCGCTGCGCTACGTGCGCGTGCCGCGGCCCGGGCTGGCGCTAGCCCACAATGCGGCCCTGGCCCAGGTCACCGGGGAGATCGTGGCGATCACCGATGACGACGTCGAGGTCGGGCGCGGCTGGCTGACCGCACTGGCCGGTGCGTTCGCGGAATCGGGCGCTGCCTGCGTGACCGGCCTGATCCTGCCCGCGGAGCTGGAAACCCGGGCACAGCTGCTCATCGAGCAGGCCGGGGGGTTCAGCCGCGGCCTCGACCCGCACGTCTTCACCCGCGACATGCCCGGGCCCGGCCCGCTGTTCCCGTTCACCGCAGGGCGGCTCGGGTCCGGGGCGAACATGGCGTTCCGTGCAGACTGGCTGGTGTCCCGCGGCGGCTTCGACCCGGCGACCGGCGCCGGCAGTCCGGCACGGGGCGGTGATGACCTCATCGCCTTCCTCAAGGTCATCACCGACGGAGCGCCGCTGGCGTACGAGCCCGCCGCGGTCGTCCGGCACTGGCACCGCCGTGACTACGAAGGGCTGCGCAGGCAGGCATTCGGCTACGGGGTCGGGCTCGGCGTCTATGTGACCGCGTCGCTTCGCGCACGCCCGGCACTGCTTGGCGCGATGCTGCGCCGGTCGGTTCCGGCGATGCGGCACCTGCTGGATCCTGGCTCGGCCAAGAACGACGGCCGGGAACCGGGTTTCCCCCGCGAGCTCGTCTGGCGGGAGCGGGCCGGGATGCTCGCAGGCCCGTTCGCCTATGCGGCCAGCCGGTGGCGCTACCGGGACTGCCTGTCCCGCCTGCCCGGGGGCATCATGATGACCGGGGCATCGGGATGACCGGGGCGGCCAGGACTTCCGGGCGGATGGGGCTGTGGCGGCCCAGGCTGGTGCGCTCGGCGCGGGCCGGCGTCCCGGACGCGACGGTGCGCGCGGCACTGGCCGGCGAGGACTGGCAGTGTGAGCGCGCGCTGCGCACCGTGTCCGACACGGCTGTGCTCATGGTGCACACGCCAGGAGGGAAGACCGGGACGCTGAAGATAGCGGCGACCGGGAACGGGGCCGCCAGCCTGCGCCGGGAGCATGAGGTCCTCGGCCAGCTGGGATCGGACGAGCGCCTGGGCGCTTGGCGGCAACTGCTCCCCGTGCCGCTCAGCTGGGGGGAAACCGCCGGCGGTGGGTTCCTGCTGACCAGCCGATTGCCGGGCCGCGATGGCCGCCACCCGCCGCCGGGGGTGCGGGACCGCCTGACATCGGCCGCGTTCGACTCGATCGCCCCGTTGCACCGCCATATGCAGACCGTCGCCGTTGTGGACGCGGCGCTGCTGCGCCGGTGGGTGGAGGAGCCCGCAGAGCAGCTGCGGAAGGTGGCGCGCTCCGCTGCCGCAGTCGACCGGGTAACCGCGGCCCTGCACGCCGGCCTGGCCGCCCGGCCGGTGACGCTGGGCTGGGCGCACGGCGACTTCCACCCTGGGAACGTGCTGGCCGGCCCCCGGGGGCAAGTGACCGGGATCGTCGACTGGGACCAGGCGCGGGAACGGGATCTCGGCACCGCCGACCTTGCGTTCTGGCTGCTGACGCTGCCGTCGCCGGGGCGGCGGCGCGAGTTCGGCGCCCGGGTGGCCGCCAGGCTCGGTGCTCGCCCCTGCTGGACGCCGGCCGAGAGCCGCCTGCTTGGCAGCGTTGCCGACGGTGCGCCGGCCGCGGGGCGGGCGCTGCTCCTGCTGGCATGGCTGCGGCACGTGGCCGGCAACCTTGCCAAGTCCGAGCGCTACGCCCGCAGCCCGCTGTGGGTACGCCGCAACGTCAATCCCGTGCTGCGGCAGTTGGCCGATGGGTTACCGCGCCGCGCCCACCGCAGGTGATGCCGGCCTGCCTGCGCCCGGCCTGCCTGCGCCCGGCCTGACGGCGGGCGGCCTGACGGCAGTGGTGCACCGGTGACGAGCATCCTCCCGGCAGCCGTGCCCGGCACCGCGACACCGGTGCTGATGGCGGACCTGCTGTGCCCGGCGGCCGGCCTGGCGCAGCGGCTGGGCCAGGCACTGGAGGCCGGCCAGTACCTCGACGCCTACCTGCTCACGGCCGGCCTCGGCCAGCTGGTCGAGGACCGGCTGCATCCCGATCCGTTCCTGCTGCAGCGGGCCGCCAGCTACCTGGGTGGCCAGCCGTCGCGGCCCGCCCGCCTCGCGGGGGCGGTATCCGGCGGCTTCGGTGCGGTGGCGCGGGCTGCGGCCAGCCCGGGGCAGCGCAGGCTGGTCGGTGCCCGGCACGCGCTGGCCGCGCTGGCCGCCGGGCTGGCCGGGCACGTCCTGGGGCTGGAGCAGGCCGGCGCCACGCCCGCGCTGCCGGGCGCGGCGGCGGCCTGGCCGGGGGCCGGCTGGCCGGCGGCGGTGCTGCCCGCTGTGCCCGACCTTGCCGGTGACGTGCCGCGGGTGCCCGCCTGCTTCCACGGGTTCGACCAGCATCCCGACGATGTGCGCTGGCTGGTGCGCGCGTTCCGGCAGCGTTACCCGGTGGACGAGGTACCGCTGTGCGTGCTGGGGGTCCGGACCTCGGGCAGCTACCTGGCGCCGCTGCACGCGGCGGCGCTGCGGGCCGCGGGGGCCACCAGGGTGCAGACGCTCACGTACCGGCCGGGCAGGCCGTTCCTGCGCTGGGAGCGGGCCAGGCTGACGGAGACCGCGCGGGCGGGCGGCCTCGTCCTGGTCACGGACGACCCGCCGGGACTGGGCACGGCGCTGGCCGCGGCGGCTCAGGCAGCCGCCCGGGCGGGCTTCCCGGATCCGGCCATCGTCCTGCTGTTCTCATCCTTTGGTTCCGGCGACGAGGTGACCGGCAGGCTGGGCCAGTGGCCTGCCGTGGTGCAGCCCTGGGCCGAGTGGAGCGTGCACAGCCGGCTCGCTGCCCAGCCGGTGCTGCGGGCGCTGGCCAGGCTGGTCCGCCCCGGCGCTGACATCACCGAGGTGCGGCCGCTGGGCCAGCCACCCCGGGCCGGGAACCGGGGGCACGTGCGGGCCCGGTTCGCGGTCCGGCTGACCGACCGCAGCACCGGCGCAGCAGCCGACCGGGACATCCTGGTGGAAGGCGCGGGACTGGGTTATTTCGGCAGGCAGGGCGTTGCCGTGGCCAGCGCGCTCCCCGGATACGTGCCGCATGTCTACGGCTTCGCCGACGGGCTGCTGTACCGGGACTGGCTCCCGCCGCGCGCCAGCCCCCCGGCCGCCGACACGCTGGCCGGCACGATCGCCGGGTATGCCGCCGCCCGGCAGCGGGCACTGCCCGCGCCGTCCGCCTCCGTGGACCGGCTGGCCGGCCGCGACCCCGTCTGGGAAGTCGCGGCCAGGCTGCTGTCCGGCCAGTACGGGCCGCTGGGGGTCCCCGCGCGGCCGCTGCTGCTCGAGCCGGTGGTACGACGGCTGCTCACCCCCGATCACCCGGCCGTGACCGACGGCAAGACCGACTCGCGGCACTGGCTGCCCGATCCGGCCGCGCAGGGCGAGCTGCGCAAAGTGGACTTCTATCAGCGCGCGTTCGGTCACCTCGATCTCGCCTGCTACGACCCCGTCTTCGATCTCGCCGGTGCGGCGGCCGATCCGCCGACGGCAGCCTTCGGGCCGCAGCTGCGCGGGGCCTACCAGCGAGCGACCGGGCAGCAGGTCGATGGCGAGCGCTGGCTGCTCTACCGGCTGGCCCAGCTATGGCGGCTCGGCCGTGCCAGCGACCTCGGCCCGGCCCAGATCCGCCAGCGGTCCGCCGCCGCCGTCCACGATTACCTGGCCGACCTGTACCTGCGCGGCCTGCGGCCTGCCACCGGCCCGTTGTGCGCGATAGACCTGGACGGGGTGCTGGAATGCGACCGGCTGGGCTACCCCGCCGCCTCCCCCACCGGGATCCTTGCCCTGCGCGCCCTCATCGCGCACGGCTACCAGCCCGTCCTCGCCAGCGGCCGGTCCCTGCCCGACGTCGCGGACCGGTGCGCGGCCTTCGGTCTCGCGGGCGGCGTGGCCGAGTACGGGGCCGCCCTCTGGCATGACAGCCGGGCGGCCGACCTGCGGCCGCCTGCCGCACGTGTCCTGCTCGATCAGGTCCGGGCGGAACTGTCCGGGCGCCCCGGCGTCCACGTCGATCCGGGCCACCAGTACACGGTGCGGGCCAGCAGCCACGCCGGGCCATTGCCGCCAGAACTGGCCCGCCGCATCCCGGCGCTGAGCCACCCGGGCCTGCGGATCATCCACGGCCAGGGCCAGACCGACATCACGGCTGCCGGGACCGACAAGGGAACCGGGCTGCGCGCCCTGGCCGCCCGGCTCGCCCAGCCCGGCTGCGTGCTCGCCGTCGGGGACTCGCCACCGGATCTGCCGCTCTTCGCCGGCGCGTCGGTGGCCCGCGCGCCGCGCAACGCGCGGTACTGGGCCGCCGCCGCCGGGATCATCCGGACCAGGCACGCCTACCAGGCTGGCCTGGCGGATGCGTGCGCCGCTCTGCTCGGCCATCGTCCCGGCCGGTGTCCAGCCTGCCGGGCGCCCGATTTTCCGCAACGCACCAGGGCGCTGCTCGCCATTCTCGATCTGCGGGCGGACGGCCTGGCCAGCATCCCTGCTCGCACCGCGGCCCTGGCAACCCTGGTCATCCGGACATCCCGGTGGTGAAACCGTGCGGGTAATGGTCACTGGAGGCGCCGGCTTCATCGGCTCCCATCTCACCGACGCGTTCCTGGCCAGGGGCGATGAGGTGACCGTGCTCGATGACCTCATCACCGGCCGCCCCGGGCGGCTCGACCCGGGAGTCACCCTGCACCGGGGCAGCATCGTGGACGCCGGCCTGCTCACCAGGCTCACCCAGCAGAGCCGGCCGCAGCTGATCTGCCACCTGGCCGCGCAGATCGATGTCCGGCATTCGGTGACCGACCCGGCCCACGACGCGCGGGTCAATGTCGTGGGGACCGTGAACGTCCTGGAGGCCGCCCGCGCGGCGGGCGCGCGGGTGCTGTTCGCCTCCTCCGGAGGTGCCCTGTACGGGCGGGACGCGCCCGTGCCCTCGGGCGAGGATGTGCTGCCGGAGCCGGAGTCCCCCTATGGGGTGGCGAAGCACTGCGCGGAACAGTACATCGGCCTCTACAACCGGCTGCACGGAGCGCATCACTCGGTGCTCAGGCTCGCCAACGTGTACGGCCCGCGCCAGGACCCGTCCGGCGAGGCGGCGGTGATCCCGATCTTCTGTACCCGCGTGCTGGCCGGCGAGGCGCCCCTCATCTATGGTGATGGCGCCCAGACCCGCGACTACGTGCACGTCCGGGACGTGGTCCGGTCCTTCCTGGCAGCCGCCGACTGCGGGCGGCCGGGCACCTGGAACATCGGGGTCGGGACCGAGGTCAGCGTCCTGCGGCTGGTCGGCATCATCGCCGGGATCGCCGGGCACCCGGTCACACCGCAGTTCGCCGCGCCGCGGGCCGGCGAGTTGACCCGCAGCGCGGTGGCCGTGCGACGGGCCGCTCGTGACCTGGACTGGCGGGCGGTCACCGGGCTTGCCGACGGAGTGCGCACCGTGTACCAGTGGATCGAGGCCGGCGCACCCGACCGTGCGCTCGCCGGCACACCCAGCGCACCGGCGGCCGCGCCTGAGCCTGGCGGTCACGCCCGGGCGGGTGGTTAGCGGCTTTCACCTGGATGGCTCAGGCGGCGGCTGGATGATGAGCCCCGTCACGCGTTGCTGATATATGTATCTGCCCGGCTCGTTCGCCCTCTTATCTGATGACGACCGCTCAGACAAGGAGGCCCACGATGGCCGTGCCGTCACGGCGAACTGTGCCGGGGCGAAACCTGGTCGGGGGACCTCTGCCCTGCCTAGCTGGGACCTTGAGGTCTGTCTACGGGGTCTGGGCCGCCGCTAGCGTCCGGACGAGGCGAAATATGCGCCGCCTGCGAGGACGGCGCGGACGTGAAGGCGGGCCTGCGACCATGGAGACGAGCAGGAAGACCGCGCGAGTGGTCTTGCGCACCGAGCACCTGACCAAGCACTACGGCGCGGTTGTCGGCCTCGAAGACCTCAATCTGGAGATGAACGCGGGTGAGGTTCTCGGCTGTCTCGGGCCGAACGGCGCGGGCAAGCCGAACATCGGAAAATGACATTTGTTCGTCTCGCGATTGAGCGAGTCACGACATGAGGATGTTGACCGTATTGTCGGGTCGCTGGCCCTGGATCGCCTGCCGGATCTGGTGTGCGGCCTGCAGGGACCTCTGGCGTCGTATGCCGTCGACCGCTGAGCCGAGGTGCGGGGTGAACAGGGTCCGGGGATGGCGCAGCAGGCTATCCGGAATACCGGCCGGACGGCCGGGCAGCGCCCAGTCTTCCATGGCGAACACGTCGGCCGCGTAGCCGCCGAGGCGGCCGCTTTCCAGCGCGGCGGCGACTGCTTCTTCGTCCACGACCGAGCCCCGCCCGACGTTGACCAGGAAGGCACCGGGACACATGCGCCGAAGCAGCGCAGCGTCGATGAGATGGTGGGTGCGGCTGGTCAGCGGCAGCGCCGCCACCACGGCATCGCTGGTTTCAGCGAGCCGGTCCAGGCTGAGGCAGGACAGGGCCAGCTCCTGCCCGGCCTGCGTGTCGAGGCGCCGCGCATCATGGTACACAATACGCGGCCCGAATCCCGTCAGGCAGCGGGCGATCTCCTGGCCGAGCTGCCCCATTCCCAGCAGCCCCACGGTGGCGCCGCGCAGCGTCGCTCCGTAGAACTGCGGGCGCCACCCGGCGAAGCCGCCGCGTACCTGCTCGTGGCCTTCGAGGAACCTGCGCATCAGCCCGATCAGCAGCCCGACGGCCAGTTCGGCGGTCGGGGCGATCATCGTGCCGGGCACGGTGGCCAGCCAGACACCGTGCCGGGCGCATGCCCCGGCGTCGAGGTTGTCGTAGCCCTTCAGCGCGGCGCTGACAGCAATCACCTTTGCGGGACTCGCAGGGAGGATGCCTGCGCCGGTGGCAAGCCAGGGCGCTCCTTCCGTGATGCCATGAGCCTGTTTTCCCAGAGGTCACAGCCTCCAAGGATGCCGGCCCGAGTGGTAGCCGCACCGGCCATCCGCAGGCCCGGAAACCGGGCGGCAAACGGCTAGGCGGAGCGATCCAGGACGATGCTCGCGCCCAGGCCAACCATGCACAGCCCGGTGGTGCCTTCCATCGCCTGGCGTACGCGCGCCCGGCGCAGCCAGCGCAGCGCCCATCCCGTAGCCGCCGCCAGCGCCGCCATGTAGAGCGCGGCAACCGTCGCATCTACCCCGGCGAACATCAGCGTGCCGCTCATGACGGGGATCGTGCGCGGCACGACCTGGGGAATCACCGCCACGTAGAACAGGCCCATCTTGGGGTTGAGCAGATCGCCGGCCAGCCCGTAGCAGAACGCGCCCCTGGCAGTCCGCGGACCCGGTGCGGTAACAGGGGAGTCTGCGCCGAGGCTGATTCCGACCGGGCGGCGGGCCGACCAAAGCGCCCGGGCACCGAGCACGATGAGATACGCGGCCCCGGCGAGCTTGACCGCCTCGTAGGCGGCTGCTGAACGTTCCAGGAGGGTGGCGATGCCTACGGCTGCCGCGCTACCCCAGACCAGCGAGCCTGCCGCGCACCCTAGCCCCGCGGATGTTCCGTATCGCCGGCCACCCCGCAGCCCAGCGCGCAGGACCAGCAGGGTATCCGGCCCCGGCACCGCGCTCAGCAGGACAGCCACCACCGCGAACGTTGCGATCACTCTAGCCATATGGCCATTCTGGCGAAGACACGGATCTCAGCCAAAGTGAATAACCAGGCAGACCGGCCGGCAACGCGAGAACCACACGCCAAGGTCCGCGGTGCAGGCGGGCACCGTGCCCGCCCGAGCCTGGCGATCCCGGGGCATGCGACCTCCCCCGTCGGCAACCAGGCTCTGAGCCGCCGGGAATCCGCACCGCAGCAGCGACGGCCGACGCAGTGGGAGGTCCAGCTGAGCAGAAAGTCTACGGCGCCGGCAAGCCCGATATCGGATTGTGACAATTCTTTGCCCGGCTACCCCGTAGCCCTACGCCGGCAGACACCCTACGCGCTGGCTAGAAGGCCCGCTACCTCATGTCCCATCCCAGCCGTCGTGTGCGTGCCGCCCGTCCTTGGCTTAGGACGACGTCCCGGCCGTTCTGGCCTTTGTCAGGACGGCCGTCCTGGATGGAGGTGAGCGCTTCACGGCCCGCCGCCCTTCCCGTCGCACTGTCCAGCCTGGTCGCCTGTCCTGGTGATGATGACGACCTGGACGCTTACGTCAAGGAGGTGGTGGACAACCTGCCCCCGTTGACCGACGAGCAACGTGACCTGCTCGCGCTGATCTTCCGCAGCAACCCCTGCGAGTAACCACTGCCGACGCACGCGCACATGATCGAGGCCGACCATGATGCGGCGGGTACCTCCGAGGTACCTCGCAGGTACCTGAAAGGTCCACGGGAGGTACACGCAATGTCCACGCGAGGACTACGAGAGGGCGGTTCACTGTACCGGCGGTGGCTCCGCCCACGGGGTGCGAGCCCTGCTGTGTCGCCGTCGCCAATTCTCGCCGTGATCAGGCTGGCTTGCGGCCGACCCCGCCGAACACGATCCACCGCTGGCTCTGCTCTTCTTCCAGGCCGTCAGGACGCCAAGTGGCGACGCTCACCAGGCCGGGCTCTACCAGTTCCAGGCCGTCGAAAAATGCTCGGACCTCCTGCTTTTTGCGTATCCGGCCGTAGTTGCCTCTGGTTGTGCTGCGCGCCAGATCGGTCATTGTCTGCCGAAGTTCAACATCGTCTGATACGACGTGGGAGATCACCAGGAAGCTTCCGGGGGCGAGGCGGCTGATCATGCGGCGGACCATTCCCCACGGATCGTCTTCATCGGGGATGAAGTGAAGGAACGACAGGTACAGCGCCGCAGCCGGCTCATTGAAGTTCAGGAGCCGTGCTGTTTCCGGGTGACTCAGGATGTCGTCGACGTTGCGGGCGTCGGCCAGGATGAACGCGGTGTTGTCATTTTCTGCGAGCGCATTGACTTTCTGGTGGCGTAGTACGACTGGGTCGTTGTCGACGTAGATGACCCGCGATCCGGGAGCGATGCCCTGCGCGATCTGGTGCACGTTGTATTGTGTCGGCAAGCCGGAGCCGTTGTCGATGAACTGGCGGATGCCGCACTCCCCGGCGAGGTATCGCACCACGCGTTCCATGAAGCGGCGGTTGTTGCGGGCCATGGCCTTGGTGCCGGGAAGCATGTCCTCGACCTGGTCGGCCGCGATGCGGTCGACCGCGTAGTTGTCCGTGCCTCCTAACATGTAGTCGTACATGCGGGCGCCGCTGGCCGTCTTGGTGTCGATGTCGGGGAAGTTGTCCTGCTGCATCCCGGTTCGTCCCGCTTTCCTGGTTGTCCGCGAAGAGCCCCGGCGGGGCTCTTCGCGGAGTTGAACTGGCTACTGCGGGTTGTACTCGCCGTTCTTCACTCCCGCGATGAAGGCACGCCACGCGCGGGAGGTGAAGATCAGCGCTGGCCCGCTGGGATCCTTGGAGTCCCGGACACCAACGCCGCCTGGCAGATTGCCTGCGATCTCGACACAATTCCCGGAACCACCACTGTAACTGCTCTTGCGCCAGGTGGCCCGGGCGAGATTTGCTTTCACGTTTCCTGCTCTTTTCCCCGAGTCTGTCACTTCATTCCTTCCTTTATCCTGTACCCGAAAGAGGTACTCTTCAGAAAAGCTTGTGAGTCATCGGCCGATAGCGCACTGACCTGGAGCGTGCTCCAAAGCTCCTCATAAACCCGAAGCTCGCCGGGTTCTTCCAGGAACAGGGCACCCGTGGCGTTCTCCACGTTCACCACGCCAAGGTCGTCAGGGTCAGGGAAGGTCATCGCCGTGAACGGCCCCACCATGGATGGATGCACGCCCGCGTCGAAGGGCAGTACCTGAACAGTGACGTTGGCCCGGTCCCGTGGCCGCATCAGGTATTCAAGCTGCTGACGCATCACGTCATACCCGCCGACCGGCCGCCGCAGGACTCCATCGCTGAGCACCACGCTGAACCGGGGCGGCGGCGGGTCGGCCCGGTTCAGGACTTCCTGGCGCTCCATCCGGATCTCCACGCGGCGGTCGATCTGCTCGGTAGTGTCCGTTGGCCGACTGGCCCGGATGACCGCGCGGGCGTAGTCCGGCGTCTGGAGCAAGCCCGGCACAAGCTCCTGCTCGTAGGTGCGGATGGTGCGTGCCTCTGCCTCCAGGCCGATGAGGTCGGCGTACTCGCTTCCGATCAGGCCCGCGTACTTCTGCCACCAGCCGCGCTCGTTCACGCGCCGGGCAAGCTCGGCCAGGTAGGCCCGGTATCCCTCGTCCTCGACCCCGTACACGTTCAGGAGCTTCCGCAGGTCCGGAGCGGTGATCCCGGACTGGCGGGTCTCGATACGGGAGATCCTTGACGCCTGCCACCCCAGCTTCCTGGCGGCGTCGGTGGTCGACAGGCCCGCCTGGTCGCGCAGTCTCCGCAGCTCAGCGGCAAGCCTCCGACGGCGCATGCTCGGCGATACGGGCATATGGGCTGTCCCCTCCCGGTCAGTCAGCGCAAATCCTTCCGGGAGCTATTGCGCCAGGGTAGAAATTGCATCATCATGGTACACGCCCAACTACCAGACGCGCAGTCTATGGCTGACATGGATCGTATCCCCGCCAGGTCAGCGAAACCCAAGGATAGGAGGCTGATCGTGGACGGATCGAGCCGACCACGAGATGTGTTTGACCTGGGACAAACAGTGATCAAGGCGGGCCTCCCGCCAGCACTCAGCGGGCCTATCGCCACCTTAGACGCTAACCGCACCAAGCCGGGTGAGCTGATGCGCCTGGTGGCTGAGGGGCTGACAGCCAATGGGTTCGATGTCCGCCCGCCTGAGTATGAAGGCGGGTGCCGCCTGAGCATCGGCTGCCAGGGTGCGCGGTGCGCGGTGTCGGTGAGCGACTGGGGGGATGTCGAGTGGGAATGGCGCCCGTGGGCCAGCGGCAAGGCGGATCCCAAGCAGACAGCCGACGTGGCTACCGCGCTGCTCACCGGCCGCGCGCAGGATTACCCGCGCAGGGGAAACGGGTACGGCCGCGACGGCCTCACTTTCAAGGGCATCGTCGGGCTGGAACTGAAAGCCAGGGGATTTGGCGTAGAACTGGAAGTATACGAAGATGAGGAGGCTTATTCACGGTCATGATCATCAAGCATCATGCGCGACGTGGCCACTGGTCAGAGCTTGATCAACTCACGGTTGATGATCTTGTGAATAACCCTCGAGGACTACTTCGACACGCATGCCGAGATCGTGGTGACCTGCCCTGATTCCAGGGAGGACGGAGCAGTCACCGTGGCCGACGACGGCAGCATCACCTGGACACGTGATTACTGGGCCGAGGCCGCGACCATCATCTGGGAGCCGGAATTCTGCGGGTGGATCGCTGATCCCGCGAAAGTCGCCGGCACCGTCGTGGCGACGATCACGCCGACCATATCCCAGGTTGTCCCCGGCCGTCAGGTGGGCGGGACGGCGCAGCGGCCACCTCTCCCACGCCGCATAAGGAATCGTTGATGACTGGCAGGGCGAGTACAAGCTCAGCCCCACGGTCACGTGGTCGCGGTGCTCGCCCTGCCCAGGGCGGAACCGGCGCCGTCACTGGGTCTGCGGCCCCCGCATACGTGCGCAGTCCCGGGCAGAGCAAAGCTCCGGTGCCGGTTCCGCCCGCCCAGGACCGGGGCACCGATATGGCAGGCCACTGGCCGGTGCAGGATTTCCTGGAACTGGGCGCACTGCCGGGTGCGGTGCCCTCCGCACGCCTGCACGCCCGGTCCATTCTCTGGGAGTGGGGACTAATCCCGCTCACCGAAGCCGTCGAACTGGCGGTCTCTGAATTGATAACCAATTCTGTCACCGCTGCCAGGGCTATACCGCAGGTCCGGCCCGTGCGCCTGTGGCTGTTGTCCGACACCAGGAAAGTCCTGGTCATGGCCTGGGATGCCAATCCGCAGCCACCCGCCTTAATCGAGGCCGACGACGATGCCGAAAGCGGCCGGGGACTATTCCTGGTTGCCGCGTTCAGCGAACGCTGGGGAACCTACCCAACGCCACAGACAGGGGGCAAAGTTGTCTGGGCGCTGTGCGGCATGCAAACCAACCAGCCAGTCAATCCCGCCTAATAAGGAGGCCGGGTGCCTGACGATTCCGCCGCCCTTCCCGCGATGGTCCGCCATTACTGTACGCCGCCTACGTGCGGGCCAGGGCGCATCTCACACCGGGAACCAGCGTGAACGGCAACCATGCGGAACTATGCCTGAACCTCGGCAACAAGATGCTCGTGGTCATCTTCGGCTGCCGCAAGAAGAACTGGTCGGTGCGCAGCGTCGAGGTCCGCCGCGGGGAGCAAACCGCTGCCTTCGCCCGCGGCGAGCTGGCGAAGGCGGTGGCCGTGTTACTCGGGCACGAGCCGCTGGCACCCACACCGCAGGCGATCAAGGCCACCTCCGGGCCGCGAACCGACGCCACGCTCCGCGAGCGGCGCACCACCGTGATCCGGATATGAGGTGTGGCTGATCCTCTGTGCAGGCTCAGGTACCGGATGGAGGTCTTTGCGCCCATGATGTGCGCGGTGGCGTTCACATGCCTGACAGCTCCAGGCCGTCCAGATTGCTGAGGGCTGTTTCCGCAGATGAGGCCCGTATCACGCCAACGCCAGGTTCCGGTTAGGTAACGATCCCGGCTCCGCGCGTGAAGAAGGGGCATTTGACCGGATTTCTCTGGGTGAGCGAGTCCGCAGGCCCCGGGCGAGAACATGGGGCCGACGCAACGGTAACGAATTGGCCATATCGACGCAGCCCCTGTTCGATCCGGGGGGGTTCTCACGGTGTTGGTAGGTGGGACGGCCGTACCGTCCCCGGCACGGTGGCCGAGATGACGGGAGGAGCGATGCGACATCAACCTCGTGCTGGCAGCGCGGCCCGCTGGGCGGGCCCATCGTTGCTGGCCAGGGTGTCAGCCGGCGTTTGCCCCGGCAGGTGGTCCGGACCCTTGGTTAGCAGGTGGGCCGGCCGTCCAGACCTGCCGGGGCACCTGCCGGCCCTGGCGGCCCCGGAGCCGCAGGTCAGCGGCGAAATGTACCTGGCGCGGCGAACCCGAACTGGTGACTGATGGCATCACATTCTTATGCGCGCGGGGCGGGGGCGGGGAGGAAAGACAGCGAGGACTGTGCGGTGCTGGCTGCTGCTGCGCACCTGACCGAACGGGACCGCTATCTGGTCCGGCTGGTCGGTGAGCACCGGGTGCTGACCACCGGCCAGCTCTGCGCGCTCGGGTTCGGCAGCATCGTGACCGCGCGGCACCGGCTGGCCGTGCTGGTGCGCATCGGGATGCTGCGCCGGTTCCGCCCGCATCCGGAGACCGGGTCGGCGCCGTGGCACTACCTGCTCGGCCCGGTCGGCGGCGCGCTGCTCGGCGCGGAAGACCGGGATGAGAAGAAATGGGTGCCGCAGGTTCGCGCGGACCGGCAGCTCGCGCTGGAACGCTCCCAGCGGCTGGGCCACATGACCGGCCGCAACTGGTTCTTCGTCGCCCTGGCCGTGCACGCCCGCGCGGGCGGCGGTGAGCTGCGCGAGTGGCTGAACGAGACCCAGGCGGCCAGCCGTTACCAGGGGCGGGTCTTTGTCGCACCCGGTGACTGGGACCGGCTGCCCAGCCCGGACGGCCTGGGCACCTGGGCCGAGCCCGGCCGGGAGGTCACGTTCTGGCTGGAGTACGACACCGGCATTATGGACACCTCGCTGCTGTACCATCCGGCGCTCGCCCCCGCCGTCAACCCGGACTGGCGGATCGTCGGCACCTACCTGGCGATCGGCTGCGTCGCTACCCTCACCGGCGGCTGGCGTTTCACCCAGCGCGACCTCCAGAGCAGCTAGTATCCGCGAACGCCAGGCCGGTCATGGTCGTGACATCGTGGCATCGATTCACTGCGCCGCTGGCGGCACCGCAGGCCACAGCGGAGGATCAGCGGCGCGCTGGGCCCGGCGCCTGTTGGGTACCGCAGGCCGACAACGCGGGGCACCCGGCTTTGTCGGTGGCGGAGATTGCCCGGCGGGTGGCCGCGTACGGAGACTGCACGTGCATCCGCTGCGACCCTTCTGCCGTGGCGGGACGTGCAGGGTTGGAGGTCACGTGGCTACGCCGACATTCCAGGGCCACCGGACGTTCGCGTGGTTCACGCCACGCAGGAGAAATGCCACCGAGTACGAACTCTACACAGTGGGCCAGCAGTCGGGCCCGGAGCAGTGGCTCGCTGTCGACTGGCCGATCCGCTTCGATGACGGGCGCGCGCCGTTCACCGAGTCATCGACCGCGGTGCGGTGCGGGAACTGGCAGGACTACCGCGACCCGGCGCAGCTGTGGCAGTGGCCCTACGTCGTCGCCGCCAATCACGAGGAGCAGGCGCTGGCCCGGCTGGTGCCCGACGAGCTGTCGGCCGGCCTGGCCGCGGAGATCGACCCGGCCTGGCTGGACCCGATGCTGGCGCGGTACTACGGAGCGTGGCCGTTCGTGGAGTACGGGCTGTTCCTCGCGCTCTGTTACGCAGTCCGGGAGGCTCTTGCCGACACCGCGCAGTTCTCCATCGCGTTCCAGGCCAGCGACCGCATGCGGCACCTCCAGGACATCGTTCACCTGATGTTCGACCTCACCGCCGCCCGACCTGGGTTCACCGACGCCGGTGCCAGGGCGGCCTGGATGTCGGATCCGGTGCTCGTGGGAATCCGGGAGAACGTCGAACGGATCGTCTCCCTCCGGGACTGGGTGGAGATCGTGGTGGCGGTCAACCTCGTGTTCGAGCCCATCGTGGGCCACCTGGTGAAGACCGAACTGCTGGCGCGCAACGCACCCCACCACGGCGACGCGGTGACTCCGCTCGTGCTCGCCAGCGCGCGGGCTGACACCCGCCGTCACCAGGCGGCCGCCGAGGAGCTGATCCGGCTCCTGCTCGCCGACCCCGAGCACGCCGCGCACAACCGGGCGGTGCTGGCCGGCTGGGCCGGCCGGTGGACGGCGGAGAGCACACGCGCCGCCGAGGCGGTAGCCCCGCTGTTCGAGACCGGGATGACCGCATCCAGCGAGAGGTTCGACGGCTGCCTGAAGCGGGTCCTCGACCGCCAGCATGCCGTGCTGGCCGCCCTCGGCCTCACCGACTAGCGACGTGAACGGAGTGCCCAGATGAGCGAGACGGCGCAGACCCCGGCCCGCCGGCAGGCGCGGACCCGGGTCGGCATCTCCCTGATGACGAGTGCGGAGACCGAGGCGACGGTCGACCTGATCCGGGATGAGATGCCTGATGCGGTGGTGCACTTCCGCGACTGCTACTACAAGATCGAGCGGGACGGCGTGCTGGACTTCGACATGGCGAAACTCGGCGACCGGCTCGGCCGGGACATCGATACCGACACCTTCCTGGTGAACATGAGTTCCTACTACGGGCGCATCGTGGTGTCGGACGACCACGTGGCGATCTACTCCGACATCCGTCCGGACCGGTTCCGGGACTGACGGGCGAGGGCGGGACACGACGATGGCGAAGAACCTGGTGGCCCTGCACAACAAGGCCAAGAGCTACGACTGGCAGTTCACCGTGGGCGACCAGAGCCCGAAGTACCCCACGCGGTACACGATCCCGGCGACGGGCAAGGACCCGTTCCGCATGCTTATCCGGGACTACGTCAAGATGGAAGCCGAGAAGGACGACCGTACGCACGGTTTCCTCGATGGCGTGCTGCGCATGGGGATCGCCGAAGAGATACAGCCGCGCTTCATGGAATGCATGAAGCTGACCCTGCCCGACCTGACGAACGCCGAGTTCCAGGCGGTCTCGGCCGCGGGCGGCCTCATCGCCTCGGTGCAGAACCAGGAGCTGCGGCAGGGCTACCAGGCCCAGATGATGGACGAGATCCGGCACACGCAGCTGGAGATGAGCCTGCGCGATTACTACGTCAAGCACTGGCGCGACCCGGCCGGCTGGGACATCGCGCAGAAGGCGCTCTACCAGCACCCCGGCGGCCTGGTGTCCATCGGGCTGTTCCAGAACTTCAACACCGGTGACCCGATCGACTGCATCGTCAACCTCAACATCTGCGTGGAAACCGCGTTCACCAACATCCTGCTGGTCGCGACGCCACAGGTGGCGGTCGCCAACGGCGACCACGCGCTGGCCACGACGTTCCTGTCCATCCAGTCCGATGAGGCGCGGCACATGGCCAACGGGTACGGCTCGATCATGGCCGTCCTGGAGGACGAGAACAACGTCCCTGCCCTCAACCGGGCCCTGGAACGCCATTTCTGGCATTCGCACAAGGCGCTGGACGCGCTGGTCGGATGGCAGGCGGAGTACGGCGCCACGGTCCGGCCGTGGTCCTACTACGACCAGTGGCAGGAATGGGTGGTCGACGACTTCGTCGGCAGCTTCATCGACCGGCTCACCGAGTTCGGCGTCCGCCCGCCGGAGCGCCTGGCCAAGGCGGCCGAGGACGTGCGCTGGTCACACCACACCGTCGGGCTGGCGCTCGCGGCGATGTGGCCGCTGAACTTCTGGCGCTCGGATGCGATGCGGCCCGCCGACTTCGAGTGGTTCGAGAACCACTACCCGGGCTGGCATGACGCTTACGGCGGCTTCTGGGAGGCTTACCTGCAGATGGCGCACCCGTCCTCAGGGCGGCTGATGCTGCAGGAACTTCCGGCGCTGCCACCGTTCTGCCAGGTGTGCCAGCTGCCATGCGTCCTGCCCCGGCTGGACCTCAACGAGTTCCGGCTGGTCGAATGGCACGGGTCGAAGTACGCCGTGTGCAGCGAAGGCTGTGAATGGGTCTTCCGCAACTGGCCGGAGGCGCACGCCGGACGCAAGCAGTTCTGGGAGCGCTACCACGGCTGGGACCTCGCCGACGTCATCCTCGACCTGGGGTATGTGCGCCCGGACGGGCGGACCCTCATCGGCCAGCCAACGCTGGACCTGGAACGGCTGTGGACGATCGAGGACATCCGGGCGATCGGCTATGAGGTCAAGAACCCGCTGGCCGGCCTTTGATTTATAGCCAACGAGCCATGGGCGACTCACTCGACTAGGGGCCGGTGACCGGGCGTGCCAAAGGTCCAGGTAGTGCCCCTAGGGGCTGCTTACGACTGCCGCGACGACGAAACCCTGCTGGCCGGGGCGCTCCGCGAGGGCCGCTACCTGCGGTACGGGTGCCGGCACGGCGGGTGCGGCTCCTGCCGCATCCTCCTCGTCGAGGGGGATGTCGAGCAGTCCGGGTCGTCCTTCGCGTTGCCGGCCAGTGACCGCGCCGACGGCTGGGTCCTGGCATGTGCGAGCGTCCCGGTCGAGGACTGCGTCGTCGACGTGTCTGCGACGGACCTGACTGAGGAGGAGTTTCTCGCCGGTGATCAGGTGCGTGGCTACACGGCGGAGATCGCCGGGATCCGGCGGCTCACCCCTGACGTGCGCGGTGTACGGCTGCGGCTGCTCGACCCGCCCTCGATGCGCTTCACTGCGGGACAGTTCGTCAACGTCGAAGTGCCCGGGACCTCGGTGCGGCGGGCCTACTCCATGGCCAACCCGCCGAGCGATTCCGGATACGCCGACCTCGTCGTACGCCTGCTGCCGGGCGGCGCCTTCTCTGCCTTGCTTGACGGCCGTCTCGTGCCCGGCGATCAGCTCCGCCTGTACGGCCCGTTCGGGCAGCTGAAGGTCCGGCTGTCCCACCGGCCAATGATCATGGTCGCCGGCGGCTCCGGGCTCGCCCCGATCCTGTCAATGGTGGGAGATCTGGCCGACCGGCGCAACACGAGGCAGGTGACTGTCTTCTTCGGGGCACGAAGCGCGACAGACCTGTATCACCTCGACCGCCTGCGAGCGCTGCAGGACCGGATGCCGTGCCTGGAGATCGTATCTGTGTTGTCAGAGCATGCTCCGGCAGACCAGGCCGGGGAGACCGGCCTGGTCACCGACGTCATCGGCCGCCGGTTCCCCCGGCTCGAGGGCTACGACGCCTACCTGTGCGGGCCGCCCAGCATGATCGATGCCGCGGCCGCCCTCCTCACCGCGCGCGGCCTCCGCCCGCGCAACATCTACTTCGACGCCTTCGTGCCAACAGGCTGAGGCGGCGGACTCGCCAGCAGGCCCAGGCTCAAGACCTTGAGCGCGAGTTGTGCGTGGAAGCGATCCTCCTGGTGAGCGAGCCGGAGGCCGGTGAGTTCCTGAATCCGGTGCATGCGGTACTGCATCGTCTTCGGATGCACGAACAACCGCTGCGCCGCACGATGCGCGGTGCAGTCGGCGGCCAGGTAGGCCGCCAGTGTTTCCACCAGGCCCGTGCCGTGCGCGGCGTCGTAGTCCAGCAGCGGGCCCAGGGTCTGGCTGGCGAACCGGGCGAGCGAGGCCCCGCCCGACGGCGACACGAGGAATTCGAGCACGCCGAGCTGGTCGAACAGGCCGACCGGCTGCTCGGGCTGCCACGTGGACGCCAGCGCGACTCCCGCCTGCCGGTAGGCCGCGGGCAGATCGCCGGCGCCAGCGGCCGGGCCGCTGAACCCGACCGCCCGGCACAGTCCCCGCGGCCGGTGGGCGACGAGCGTGCGGCCGAGTTCGCGCGCGTCGCCAGGCGACAGCGCCGGGGAACAGGGCAGGATGGCCACGAAGACGTCGCCGCGGCGCACCTGTGCCCCGCCCCTGATGCCCGCCTGTTCCAGCTGCCTGCCGATCCAGTAGCTGATGTGAGTGCGCGCCCGCTCGAGCCGCTCAGCGTCCCAGTCCTCCCGTTCGGCAAGCGCGGCGAGGCCGCTGACCTCCATGATCGCCACCCGCACCGGGAACTCCAGCAACAGCCGGAGGTGGCGCCGGCGAACCAGGAATTCGGCCTCGTCCGGCAGGTGGCCCTCCAGAAGGTCCCACAGGAGCTCGGACTGGAGCCGGCGAACCGCGGATGCCGAAGCGCCTTCCCCGGCCCACAGCAGTGCGCATACCGTTGCGGCGTGCTCTGCCAGGGTGATCTCGCCTTCGCCTGGGACGCCGGGCAGCCCCAGGTACAGCTGCCCGAACACTGCGTCGCCCACCCGGACCGGGACATCGAGAATGCAGCTGCCGTCGTTGCCGGGAGGGAGCAGCTCCGCATGCCGGGCCGGACCCGGCTCGGCCGCCTCCAGCCAGGCCGACGCCCGCCGCCGAAGCCGGGCGACCACCTTCTCGTCGCCCTCCTCCAGGTGGCAGTCCGGGCCGGCCAGCAGCACCGCATGCGCCCCGGTAAGCTGCCGCACCGCCGTCGCGACGGCGTCGACATTGCCGCCATCGTTCGCGATCCGGGTCAGCGCCTCATGCCCCTGCAACGTCAGTTCCGCCTTGTGGTGCCGCCGCGCCAGGTCGGTGTGCTCGCGCTTGAGGGCAGCGACGGTGGCCCGCTGCTCCTCGTATGACCGCGCGTTGTGAACCGCGAGGGCGGTCAGCTCCGCCAGCCCCTTGAGCAGGTTTTCCTCCTCGTCCAGGAAAGGCACGCACCGTCGGCGCCAGACGCACAGCACCCCGACCGTGGCGCCGTGCAGAATCACCGGGACACCCAGGGCGGACCGGGTGCCCTCCTCCTCCGCGATGCTCAGGAAATGGCGCGACAACGCCGCCTCTCCCAGGTAGTCCCGGACCCGCTGCGGACGTCCGATCGCGAGGACCCGGCCGGCCAGGCCCTGGCCGCGCCGCACCCGCAAGCGCGACGTGGCCGTGGCGCGGTGGCCGACCGCGCAGCGCATCCGGAGTTCCTGGCCGTCATCGCCGAGGAGAAGGATCCCGGCAATCTCAGCGTTCATCAGGGCCGCCGCAGAATTCGCGACGGTGAGCAGCACATCATCGAGAACCCGCAAGGAAACGATCTTGGTCGTGACGTGGTGCAGTGCCACCCAGGCCCGGCGGGGTGCCTCCGCGGTGTCCTTGAGCAGCCCGGCGAGCGTGGCGAGCGACTGTGCCGCCGCCTCGTCGAAGAGCCCGTCGCCGCGCACGACAACCAGGTCGATGTCGTCGGTCACGGATGTCACGATTGCGGGTGTCCCCGCCAGCCGCCCAGCGCCCTCATCCGGTCGTCTGCGCAGTGGCGGCAGCGCGAGCCCGTCCGCAGCCATAACCTGCGGAACGCCTTCCACCCAGCGGACCAGGTGAGCTCCGTCGGCCGAGGCCAGGCGACGGGCCGCGCCGAGCACGCTGCGCAGGGGATGACTGCCCAGGTCCTGCCCGGGCAGCTGATCCCAGACAGTGGCAGGCCGGCCGGGCCGTTCCCCGGGGCCTGGCCCGTACCCGGCAGACGCGATCATGCGCCACCCCCTCCGGCCCGGACATCCCACGACCAGCTTGAACGGCACCGGCACGCTCCAACACCCGGCCTGCATCTGAGCATCAGCCAAGCACCGGGTCCGGTTCGTCGGCCTGTGAGGACGAACGAGATGGCCGTGCTCACCCTGACAGCTCTATCCGGACCCGGCGTGGTGAAGGGCCGGGGCGCTGGTGGCCAGCTCCGGCCGGCGAGATCTGGCGCTGCGGTGCCGGCGCCGCAGCGGCCGGACCAGCCGCTCACCCGGCGAGGACGGTGATGAAGTCGCGGGTCCACCCGGCGAGATACTGGTCGGCCGGGCGGACCTGGCCGGGGATGGCGGCCCGGAGGCCCCCCTTTCGGCCCATGATGTCCAGCTGGACCCATTCGGGATTGATGTCGAGCTCCATGGCAGTGCGCGCACCAGCGTGCACCAGCGCAGCCGCCAGGTCCGCGGGGGTAGTGGACATGCTGGCGGCGTAGATGAGCTCGCCTGCCGCGTTCTCGCCGAGCGCGCTGCGCGCCACGTACTCGCCACCGCCGAGGGTGGCTCCCCAGACAGCCCAGTCCGCAGCGGCAGGGCTGGCCTGCCCGTGCCTGACCAGCGGCTGCAGGTTCTGCCGGACGCTGAACACCGCTTCATGCGGCTGGGGCAGCCCCGCGCCCCAGATCCCGATGCGAGCGGTGCCCGGCCCGTCGATGACCAGGCTCGCCAGCCCGGGCCTGAGCGGGCTGATGATGTGCCCCTCCTGCTCATAGCCGCCAGCGCCTGCAGACAGCAGGAAGCCGCCGTTGAAGGCGGCGAGCAGCTTACGGCGCTCACCGCCGCCGATGCCCGGTCCGGCGCGTACCACGGGAAGGGCCGCAGGGCCGGGGTCCTGGCTGCCACAATGCAGCCGGTAGCGCACCGGACCGGTGAACCGTGCCAGTGTCACAACTGTCCCGTCGGCGGCCCTGAAGCCAGAAACGATCACCCTTGGCCTCGGTGGCGGCTTGGTGACGGGCACCTTGGTGCTTGTCGTGGCTCGCGGACTGACGGTCGGCGCTGCCGAGGTGTGCTGGGCCGTCGGCGCAGTCGGCGCGCAGGCCGCCATGGCGAGCATGACGACGATCCCGAGCGCCGGTGCAGCAGCGCGCATGTGCTCCTCCGTCCGGGCACCTGGCATTATTCTTCCGGCCTGGCACGCCGCGGTCGCCATCAGGTCGCTACCCAGCCTGCCTGCCTGCTTCCTAAGACGACGTGTGGATCCTGTTCAGGCCCAGCTAAGAATCGGCCGGCGGTCCGCAGCCTGGCTGGCCAGGCTGCGGGTGCGTTACCCCGCTGAGCTGAGGAAGGCATCAACGCGGGCGAGGCGATCGCGAACGTCGAGCTGGACGCGGCCGGGGTACGCCTGGTGGCCTCGGTTACCGTGGAGGCGGTCCGCCAGCTCGGCCTTGCCGAGGGCAGCCAGGTGATCGCGGTGATCAAGGCATCAGACGTGATCCTCGCCACGGGCAGCTGACCCCCGGCACGGCCGGCCCGGGAGGCCCGGCCGTGCCCGCAGCCGTTGGCTCAAAGTCAAAGGCGGCAGGGACGCGGGCCGGCGCCTGGCGCAAGAGCAGTGGGACGGACGGCCGTCCCGCTGGCGCGGCCGTTCCCCATGTGATTCCCTGTCCCCCGCCTGTAGTGGTCTATTTCACTGTCCGCCAGCATCCTGTGGCCATCCGTGCGCTGGTGCGTTGACATTTGTCGACCTGTTTGCCTACCTTTATTCATCCCGCGTCAACTATCTGCCGGGTAACCGGAGGGCTGGTATGCACCGGACGCCCGCGGTCTCGCGTCCCGCCTGGATGACGGCGCTGTCAGCGGCTGGCGGTGGCCGCCGCTCTCCGGTCGAGATCGTCGCGACCGCCGCCTCCTATGTGACCCGCACCCAGGTCGGTGAGCTGTCCGGGCTGCGCGCCGGGTGGTTCGGGCGGTGGACCGATGGTGTCACCGCCTTGCGGGGGGACTGCGTCGCGTTCGCCAGCCACTGGGAGGCGCACAACTGCCGGGTGGTCAGCGAAACCGGGCCGCTGTGGGTGGTGCTCGGCGACTCAACCGGCCAGGGGCTCGGTGCGCCCAGCCCGGAGGGCGGGTACGGGACCCGGGCGCTGCTGGCCGCCCTCCCGTCAGCGGCTCGCTGGGACGGTCCCGTGCCCGTCCAGTAGGGCTCAGCGCCCGGGTTGGTCAGCCACGGGCTGCACCGGTTCTTGTCCCAGGCAGCCGGCCGCCCTTCCGGCCACGCCCTTCCGGCCACGCCGGTCCGGCGGCCGGGCCGGGCTGCGGCGTGGCTCGTCAGTGCGCTGCCGGGTTGGCGACCCTGGCCAGGAAGAGCGGCTCCCCGGTCGCGGTGTCGGTCACCAGCAGCAGGTAGGGGCGATCGAACACGATCTGGGCGTGCGGCGGCACCCGGGCCGCGGTCGGTGCCATGCCGACCGCGGTCGCGGCGCTGGCCACCGTGCCCTTCTCGCCGACCCGAAGGGTGGCTGCATGCTCCACCAGGCCGATGTTTCCTGCCTGCGCGGAGAGCCCGGCAAAGTCCGCGGACTGGCCAAAGGCGATACCCATGCCGAGCGTGCTCAGCACGGCCTTCATGCTGGCCCGGGAGCCGAGGCTCACCTTGGGCAGCGCGATGAAGCTGCTGCCACCGGACGACCCGCTGCCCGCCGGTCCGCTGCCCGCTGATCCGGGCGCGCGGCCTGCCGTCAGGCTGGTAGTGATCGCGCGCAGCGCCGGCCCGCCCGGCAGCGGGCAGCCTGCGGTAGCGCGGGCGGGCAGCAGCGCCACCATCGCCAGCTTGCCGCCACGGTAGGGAAGCGCGGCAGCGGTCCAGCCCGCGGTCCGGACCGTGCGGTAGCCGCCGCCGTTCAGGAAGCTCACGCTGACCTGCTGGCCGGCTGCCGTGGTGAACGGCGCGGGGCTGGTCTGGCTGGCCTGGAACGGCGTCGCCCAGGCCGCGTTCAGGTACAGCGCGTCGGTGAGCACCCAGCCGATGTTCTGCAGCGAGCCTGGGGCCAGCACTGCGGCCAGCCGCCCGGCTGCCATCCAGGTCTCCCGGGGCAGCGAGCTGGCGGGGGTTCCGCCGACCCGGCCGGCGACGATCTTCTCGGCGTAGCCGGAGCGGTGGTAGGCGGCGACGGGGTCGGGATCCAGGCTCATGTCCGCGCGGACCTGTCGGCGGCGCGCCGGCCGACCGCGGTCTTCTGCGCGAATGACCTGCTCGCCCTGGGCGTGCTGCAGGAGATGACCGCCCGCCGGCTCGGCCGCACCGCCGTGCAGCTACTGTTGGACGAGACCATCAGCGAGGGTGGCCATCAGCACCGCCAGATGGTCTTCAAGCCGGAACTGGTGGTCCGCGAGCCAGGCCTGGCCCCGCCGCGCCACCAGGTCCGCCGCAGGGTCCGTCGCCGGGTCGGCCGGTGGGGCCGCCGCTGGGCGGCTCCCGGCCCTGGGACCGCCGAAGCAGCGGGGTGAGTGATGCGCATTGCCTTGTTCGTGACCTGCCTGGGCGACACCCTGTTCCCCGACGTCGGCAAGGCGACCGTGGCGTTGCTGGAACGGCTGGGGCACGAGGTGGTCTTCCCCGAGGGTCAGAGCTGCTGCGGGCAGATGCACGTGAACACCGGGTACCTGCCGGAGGCGCTGCCGCTGATCCGCCGCTACGTGGAGGTCTTCGAAGGGTTCGAGGCGGTCGTGGTGCCCTCCGGCTCGTGTACCGCCTCGGTCCGGCACCAGCACGCGATGGTGGCCCGGCGGGCCGGGGACGAGGCACTGGCCCGGTGGGCGGAGAACGTGGCCGCCCGTACCTTCGAGCTTTCCCAGCTGCTCATCGACGTGCTGGGCGTCGAGGACGTCGGCGCCTACTACCCGCACCGGGTCACCTACCATCCCACCTGCCATTCGTTGCGGATGCTGGGTGTCGGTGACCGGCCGCTGCGGCTGCTGCGCCGGGTGCGTGGCCTGGACCTGGTGGCGCTGCCGGATGCTGAGGTCTGCTGCGGTTTCGGCGGGACGTTCGCGCTCAAGAACGCGGACACCTCCGCCGCCATGCTGGCCGACAAGATGGGCAACGTGCTGGCCACCGGTGCCGAAGTGTGCACCGCGGGGGACAGCTCCTGCCTGATGCACATCGCCGGTGGCATGTCCCGGCTGCGCACCGGGACCAGTGCGGTGCACCTGGCCCAGATCCTGGCCTCGACCGCTTCGGGGCCGTGACCCGCTGCCCGGGATCTGCCAGCGAGCCTGTCAGGGGATCCCGACCTGCCCGACCGTGCCGCTCGCGCCGAGCACGAGCACGTGCTCGCCGTGGCGCAGGCCGCCCCGCCAGGACAGCGCCATCCAGGCGGCGATCGCGGACAGGCCGAGCGCGGCCGCGAGATCGCCGGCGACGCCGTCCGGCAACGCCACGACCGCCGATTCGTCCGCCAGGCACCATTGCGCCATGGCGCCGTCTCCGGGCGCCATCCCGGCGTCGCAGCTGAACCAGACCCGCGACCCGGCCGGGAGCGTGTCACTGGCCTCGATGATCCCGGTGCCCTGGGCACCGGGACCTCCACGATGAGGCAGGCTGGTTCGTCATTGCTTGCTACGGACACATGTCCGTTCAACGGCCACATGTGGCTTGACCGGAAGCGTCGCTGGTTCACCGGCCGCTGTCAAGAGGCACTCGCGGCATCCTGGCCGACGGGACCCAACGGGCTGTCCGCCCTGCGGACAAGCAGCACGGATCACGCTACAGTCGTTGACGGCACGACCAGCCGCGCCCGGCGGTACAAACTGGGCCGCCAGCGCTGCTGCCGGCCCCCAGGTCACCGTGCCGCAGCTGACCGTGCCGCAGCTGACGGTGCCGCAGCTGACGGTGCCGCGGCACGTGTCAGCGCAGCCGCGGGCCGGGCACGCGCCGGGCACCCCGGCGCCGGGGCGCGGTGCGGGTGATCTTGCCGTGCCGGCCGGGCCGCCGCCTTGACAGCCACATCAGCCGGCAGCAGACTGCGGGATTGCCGGACATGTGTCCGGTAAACGGACGTGAGGATGAGCAGGTACCTATGAGCCAGCCCGCCGCCGCCGGCGAACCCGGCCCTGACGAGCGCGGTGACGGCCAGCCAGCCCCGCCGGGGGGCCCGCCTGCGGGCCCGCTGGCCGGCCTGCTCGTCGCCGACTTCTCCCGGGTGCTCGCCGGCCCGTACTGCACCATGCTGCTGGCGGACCTCGGCGCGGAGGTGATCAAGGTGGAGAGCCCCGCCGGGGACGACACCCGGCAGTGGGTGCCGCCGGTCACCGGCGACGGGAGGTCCACCTACTTCCTGGCGGTCAACCGCAACAAGCGGTCCGTCGTGCTCGACCTGCGCGACGAGGGCGACCTGGCCGCGGCCCGCGAGCTTGCCCGCCGCGCGGACGTGCTCGTGCAGAATTTCAGGCCCGGCGGGCTGGCCCGGTTCGGCCTCGGCCATGCGGCGGTCAGTGCCGCCAACCCGGCCATCGTGTACGCGTCGATCAGCGGATTCGGCAGCGGCGGGGGCAGGGACCTGCCGGGCTACGACCTCATGGTGCAGGCCATGTCGGGGCTGATGAGCCTGACCGGGGATCCGGGCGGGCCGCCGTATCGCGCGGGGATCTCGGTGTTCGACGTCCTCACCGGCCTGCACACCGCCTTCGGGATCCTGGCCGCGCTGTTTCACCGCTCCGCCACCGGCGAGGGCCAGCATGCCGGGGCCAGCCTGATGGCCTCCGCCCTCTCCGGGATGGTCAACCAGGCCAGCGCCTGGGTGGCCGGCGGGGTGGTCCCGTCCCGGATGGGAAACTCCCACCCCAGCCTGTTTCCCTGCGAGCCGCTGCCCACCGCAGACGGGGACCTGATCGTGACCGCGGGAAATGACGCCCAGTTCGGCAGGCTGTGCGAGGTGATCGGCGCACCGCACCTGGCCGCCGACCCCCGGTTCGCCCGCAACCAGGGCCGGACAGCCAACCGGGATCTGCTCCGGCCGCTGCTCACG
>Ga0307372_10001372_pt1 | contig 42730 bp, 34 predicted proteins | sample OX1MG_FD_202533 | JGI IMG/M metagenome (GOLD analysis project Ga0307372, IMG submission 202533) | Soil microbial communities from Risofladan, Vaasa, Finland - OX-1 | ecosystem: Environmental > Terrestrial > Soil > Coastal area > Acid sulfate soil | place: Finland: Risofladan, Vaasa | collected...
TCGGGGCGCCAACGCCATCATCGCACTGCGATGCTCGAAACTCAGCGGCCGGTTCGAGGACTTCTGGGAAAGCCGCTCTCGTCAGAGGAAGGCTGCGTAAGATCTACCACATTTCTGTCGTGCACCCGCGACCGGCTGGAAGGCGCAACGTACAGAGATTTTCTCTATAGCAAGCCGGGGGAGGCCGTAAAGAGGCGTCTGGCCGCTGATGAAAATCGGGAAGATGGTTACAGCAGCAGAGGCTAAGTGCAGCGTTTCGTGAGTTCGCTCATGGATGCTCGCACCCCTCACCCCCAGCCCCTCTCCCCGCAAGCGGGGAGAGGGGCTGGGGGTGAGGGGTTGTTGAAGACCGTTGCAAGAATACGTCACCACAATTGCGAATGGTGGTACTTGGGTCTCAATAAGCCCCAGAACCTACCTGCCAACCCAAGGATCCGAGCTTCCCAACCCACCACCCTATTGATTTTATTTGGCGAAACAGCACAAAAATGCTAGTCTATGAAAGGAAAATATAAAAAACGAGAAAAGTGAGGAGACAGGCGGATGCCGCTGGCCCAGGAATTGAAGACGCAACTTATCGGCGACTACCGGGTGCATGCAAAGGACACAGGTTCACCCGAGGTACAGATCGCTCTGATCAGCGAGCGGATGAATTACCTCAACGAGCATTTTCGCACCAACGCCAAGGACCACGCTTCACGGCGGGGGTTGCTCATTATGGTGTGCAAGCGGAAAAGGCTGCTGGAGTACCTGAAAAGAAAGAGTCCGGACCGGTACCGGAATGTGATTGGGCGTCTGGGCATTCGCAAGTAGTTGGGTTGAAATCGCAGAGTTTGCTTTTTCCCGGATTAAGATATCTCGGATTTGAGAAGACTTCCCGTCATGGACGGGATGCTTCGCTATTTCCTGACACTGTTTTCCAGCCTGCTGAGAACGCCCTGCCCGTCGCAATGCCCACCTCGGGAATTTCTTTTCTACCGCAAAATCCCCTTGACAAGGATCGGCGCGGAACTGCCTTGTGGATGCGGACAAACACGCCTTGGTGGAGTGGCAGTGAGGTTGGGATTTTACCGGGCTGAGGCTTGCTGAAAGAGGCCACCCGTGGAGCGCATCGCGCCGCGAGAGCGGATGAATCACAACATTTTCGGGCAACGAGCCGGATGGAGATTTCTGGCAAAGCCCATGGAGGATAATAAGATATGGAACATAAGGTTAGTATTCCCCTCGGATCAAGCACGCTGACGATTGAGTGTGGCAAGTTGGCCAAGCAGGCTTCGGGATCGGCTTTTGTCCGCTACGCAGATACCGTGGTGCTGGCGACGGCCTGCACGGCCGACCCGCGCGAAGGCATTAATTTCTTCCCCCTCACGGTGGACTACCGTGAGTATAACTATGCGGCCGGAAAGATTCCCGGCGGCTTCTTCAAGCGTGAAGGCCGTCCCACAGAAAAGGAAATCCTCACCAGCCGCCAGATTGACCGCCCGGTGCGCCCCTTGTTCCAGGACGGCTTCAAGGATGAGACGCAAGTCATCGCCATGGTGCTATCCGCCGACTCGGATTACAATCCGGACGTGGTGGGTATGGTGGCGGGCTCAGCGGCGCTCTATCTCTCCCCCATTCCGTTCATGAATCCGATCTCGGCAGTGCGCGTGGGCCTGGTGGAAGGGAAGTTGGTCACAAACCCCACTTACACGGAGATGAAGGCCAGCCAGTTGAATCTGGTGGTAGCGGCGAGCGAGGAAGCTATCGTCATGGTGGAAGCGGCCGCGCAAGCGGTTTCCGAGGAAACCATTCTGGAGGCCATCCAGCACGCGCATGGTGAAATCAAGAGGATTATTGAGGCGTTGAAAGAGCTCTACGCCAAGATGGGCATCCAGAAAGCCGAGGTCAAGGCCCCGGTGGAGGATGCAGCCGTCGCCCGCGAAGTGCGCGAGCGCCTCGGCGTCCGGCTCCATGAAGCCATGGATACCTCGAACCGCAGCAAGCTGGAGAGCGAAAAGAAGATTGAACAGCTTCGTGAAGAGTTACTGGAAAGCTATCCGGCGGAGGAAGACGAAGATAAACGCCGCGAGGCGGGACACGCCTTTGAGCGGCTCTACGAGCGCCTTTTCCGGGAGGATGTGCTTTTGAAGCGCCGCCGCCCGGATAACCGGGCTTTCAACCAGGTGCGACCCATCACTTGCGAAGTTGGCCTGTTGCCCCGCACGCACGGCTCTGCGTTGTTCACCCGGGGTGAGACGCAGGCGCTGGTCACCGCCACACTGGGTACGGCTGAAGACATGCAGCGGCTGGACGTACTGGAAGGCGAATCCTTCAAGCGCTTCATGCTCCACTACAATTTTCCGCCTTTTAGCGTCGGTGAAGTTGCCTTCCTGCGTGGGCCGGGACGCCGCGAGATTGGGCACGGCAACCTGGCGGAGCGGGCTCTGGGGTCTGTGCTTCCCGTCGAGGAAGGCTTCCCCTACACGGTCCGCGTGGTTTCGGACATTCTGGAATCAAACGGCTCTTCTTCCATGGCCACGGTCTGCGGCGGATGTCTGGCGCTGATGGACGCCGGTGTGCCCATCACGTCCCCGGTGGCCGGTATTGCCATGGGGCTTGTGAAGGAAGGGGATAAGTACGCCATCCTCACGGACATCGCCGGCGCCGAAGACCATTACGGCGATATGGATTTCAAAGTCGCCGGCACGCGCGACGGCATCACCGCCTTGCAGATGGACATCAAGATCACGGGCGTCACTCCGCAGATCATGGCGGAGGCCTTGGCGCAGGCCAAGGAAGGCCGGCTGCACGTCCTCGGCAAGATGCTGGAGACGTTGCCCGAGCCGCGTACTGCGATTTCCGCGTTCGCGCCAAGGATTTATACCCTGCGCATCAACAAGGCCAAGATCGGCGAGCTGATTGGGCCGGGGGGCAAGGTCATTCGTGGCATCATTGAGCAGACCGGCGTGAAGATTGACGTGGAGGACGACGGCAAAGTGAATGTGGCCGCCACCGATGAGCCTTCCGCCAACAAGGCCATGAAGATGATTAAAGATCTTATGGCCGAGGCCGAGTTGAACAAGACCTATCTTGGAAAAGTCGTCCGTTTGGCCGATTTTGGCGCCTTCCTTGAGATCTTCCCTGGAACGGACGGCCTGCTTCACATTAGCGAAGTGGCCGAGCACCGCATTCAAGATATCCGCAAGGAGCTGAAGGAGGGCGACCAATTGTTGGTGAAAGTCATCTCCATCGAAGGCAACAAAATCCGGCTCAGCCGCAAAGCTGTCCTGAAGGATCAACGCGCCAAGACCGAAGCCTAGGGCCTGTTGAAAAAGAGGCGGCTTTACGCCGCCATCTTCATGGCGAAATAAACTCGCCTCTACATACCTCGGAATGTAGAGGCCGGCTTCAGCCGGGCAGAAGAACCTTCGCGGAGTGTGGCCTCCTGCTGCGTTGGGTGAGGACCGTTGAACACCCGTTGCACAGAACTGGCAGATAAGAATCTACCAGGAGGATGGAAAAACCGTTTCCCAGTGCTGTAGCGCCGCTCTATGAGCGGCGAAAACATCGAGAATCAGAGCCGCCGGTCCCGCCCCGGCGAGTAAACTCCGGCCAGCGCTAACAGCAAGCCTTTTTCCAACATCTTGTTAGTATTACTATGTTAGGTTGCTTCACGGACCGTCAGGGCATGGCTTTAGCCATGCCGTTACAGCACGCCCCTCACCCCCTTCCCCTCTCCCCGGTGGGAGAGGGGGGGACCGCGAAGCAGTGGGTGAGGGCCCTGGCGGCACGGCTAACCCGTGCCCTGACAAACGAGCCAACGAACTTAACATAGAAATATTAGCCGTTTTGGCGGTTCCAGCAGGGAGCAGGCGGGGTGCCGAAGTTATCGCACTGCATTTCACTTGCCGGAGGTTGAACCATGAACTCGCAAGTCTCCTTTGGGCCACTGACCCGTCGCGTCATGGCGGGCGCAAAATGGACGGATCAATATCCCGGCAGCCAGGCTTTGGCGGACGAACTCGAACAACTGCTGGCCTTCGCACAGAGTTGCGGTGCCCTTGATGCATACGTGCCGCGCCTCCAGGCCGGTAATCGGCAACGGGACGCGGCCCTCGCTGAAATCCGTGTGGCCCGGTTTTTCAAGATCAACGGCTTTCCTCCTCAGCCTGATACCTGGAAGCCGAATGGCGGCCCGAATTCCGACGGTGAGTTCACGGTTCAAGGGCATGCTGGTAATCCTATCCTTGTCGAGGTCAAGTGCCGGTCGTGGCAGAGTGAAATCTCTGAAGAAGAAAAGCACGAAGGCAGACTAAAGGAGCCTAAGCACAAATATAGGGCGGACGCCTTACCAGTGCCTGAACCAATCAGGGCAGGAATCGACAAGGCGTATCCAAAATTCAGAGACCAAGCAGCCAATCTGTTGGTCATCGACGGTGAAGATTTCCGGCTGCCTCTCTCATTTCTCGCGGAGGAGCGCGCAGGCCACGCGCTCTACATGCCATGGCCGATGGTTCGGGGATACTTCATGGACTCCCGTTATGAGAACCTCGGTGGCCTCGGGATTTTTTGCCCCGACAACAACGTTCGGGGGTCGGCTGACTATAAGATGGAATTGTATGTAAACGCCTTCGCCTTGCCCTCGACCAGGCTGCCGCGCGATTTCATCAAAGCCTTCAATGGCATCCGCCTATGGGACGACCCGACAGAACCTGACCAGGAATTCAAAGGCAAACGGCTGGGGCGTGATGGTCGCTTAGACCGCGACATGGTTTTAGACATGCTGGCGAAAGAACGTGAAGCTCTGCGCCATTATGGCGTCAAGAGTCTGCGCCTTTTCGGTTCCGCCGCGCGCGGCGAAAATGACCCGGCAAGTGATCTTGACTTTGTTGTGGAGCTCGACCCGAAGACCTTCGCTAATTACATGGGACTCAAGGAATATCTTGAGAATCTGTTCGGCTGCCGCGTTGATTTGGTCACAGAAGAAGGCGTCAAACCTGCCTTGCGAGAAAATATCCTGAGCGATTGCGTCCATGCCGCGGGATTATAAACTCTACCTGCACGATATCCTCGACTCCTGCAAGAAGATCGGACAGTATACCGAAAGCTACAACCTTGAATCTTTCAAATCAGACGCCAAGACTCTTGATGCTGTCCTACGAAACCTCGAAGTAATCGGCGAAGCCGCCAAGAACGTTCCCCAAGAGGTTCGCTGCCTCAACCCGCAGATTGACTGGAAGAAAGTCACGGGTTTGCGGATCATCTTGGCTCACGCTTACTTTGGAGTGGACGCAGAAATCATCTGGGACATCATTCAAAACGAGCTGCCTGACTTGAGGGGCGGAGTCGAAAAGATACTTGCTTCAATTTAATTCCCTGCACTGCAAGCTTGTAATTTCTTGTCATTTTGAAAACATTTCCCGGCTCGCTTTCTGCAAGGCGTATGAACACAGGGCCAACCCGGGTTATTCACGAAGTTTTACTCGATGACCGTCAGGGCACGGCCAAAAACGTGCCCTGACGGTCCCCTACCAGAAGTTCGTGAATAATCCGGGATAAGGGTGGGGTGCCATTTCGTCCTGCCCGAACGAACGGCGTTCTACGGTATGCGCCACCGCGGTTGACCGTGGCTACCGTTTCCCTCAACCCAGCCGCAGGTTTCTTAAATACTGATAGCTGATCTTGATCGCCTCATGCGGCGGGCGGTTGCATTGGTCCTGCTCGACGTAGATGTGTTTGGCGCCGGCCAGGTGGACGTGAGCGAAAACTCGCCGCCAGTCAATGCGACCCTGGCCGACGGCGGTGAAGGGATTGGGGCCGTGCGGCGAGGGGGATTCTTACGGGTTGATTTTGACGCCTCTGCGCATGTCCTTGATGTGGAGCAGCGGGAAGCGGCCAGGATAGCGCCGCCAATAGGTGAGCGGGTCTTTGCCGGCGTAGACGACCCAGAAAATGTCCATCTCCATCTTCAGGAGCTTCGGATCGCAGCGCTCGAGCATAATGTCGTAGCCGGTGGTGGCCAGCCGCGAGATCGCCCGTTCACAGCCGGAACCCCTCACCCGCCGCTTTGCGGCACCAGGCATAGAACTATAAGGGCTGGGATGAGGGGGAAGGCGACGGCTCTTCCGTCATTAGGCAGGACGACCGGCGGGTTCGGTGCGAGGGATCCTTCCGTGCGACGAATCGCGCCGGAAGTACGAGGCGATTCTGTCAAAGAAGAGGTAAACGACGGGCGTAGTGAAAAGGGTCAATGCCTGGCTCAGGATCAATCCGCCCACAATGGCGACGCCCAAGGGGCGGCGGAATTCAGAACCCATGCCTTTCGAAACGGCAAGGGGCAGGGCGCCCAGCATGGCGGCCATGGTCGTCATTAGGATGGGGCGGAAACGCAGCAGACAGGCTTCATAGATGGCATCGACCGGCGATTTGCCTTCCTCGCGTTCCGCCATCAGGGCGAAGTCAATCATCATAATGGCGTTCTTTTTGACAATGCCAATCAGCAGGATAATTCCAACCAAGGCGATAACGCTCAATTCCATGTGGAACAGGAGCAAGGCCAGAATAGCTCCAACGCCCGCCGAAGGCAGCGTGGAAAGAATGGTGATGGGGTGAATATAACTCTCGTAAAGAATGCCCAGTACGATATAAACCGCGGCCAGCGCGGCCAGGACCAGGAGAGGTTCGTTGGCCAGGGACACTTGGAAGGCCTGTGCCGTCCCCTGAAAGCTGGCATGAAGGGTCGCCGGCATCCGAATCTGGCTCTGCACTTGCTGAATGGCATCCACGGCTTGGCCCAAGGCCACTCCGGGAGCGAGGTTGAAGGAGAGCGTGACCGCCGGGAACTGGCCCAGGTGGTTGACGGTGAGCGTTGCGGTGGATTCCTCAAAGTGCGCGAAGGCGCTGAGCGGAACCTCTTCGCCGGTGTTGGACCGCACGAATATGGCCTTCAGCGCGTCGGGATTCTGCTGGAAGGGCGGCGCCGCCTCCAGCACCACGTGATATTGATTGAGCGCGGTATAGATGGTGGACACCTGGCGCTGGCCGAAAGCGTCATACAAGGTGTTGTCGATGACCTGCGGAGTAATCCCCAGACGGCTCGCCGTGTCGCGGTTGATTTCGAGTGAAGTTTGGAGGCCGTGGCTCTGCTGGTCAGTTCCCACGTCGCGCAGCTCCGGCAAGGTCTGCAACTGCGCCATCAAGCGCGGTGCCCAATGGTTGAGTTCCTTCAGGTCCTGATCCTCCAGCGTGTACTGATACTGGGCGCTGGTGCCGTGGCCGCCGACATTGATATCCTGTATGGCCTGAAGGAAGAGCCTGGCTCCAGCGATGTGCGAGGTTTTGGGACGCAACCGGGCAATGATCTGGTCCGCAGTTACTTTGCGAACGCTGAGGGGTTTCAAGGCGATGAACATCCGACCGGTGTTCACGCTGCTTCCGCCGAATCCGCCGCCCACGAAACTCTCCACCGCATCGACGCCCGGATCGTTCATCACAATCCTGGCAAACTGGTCTTGCTTCTGGCGAAGAGCATTAAAAGAAATGTCCTGCGATGCCTGGACCATTCCCATAATGCGGCCCATGTCCTGTTGCGGGAAAAAGCCCTTGGGAATGACCACAAATAAATAGATGTTCAAAGCCAGGGTTAGCGCCGTGATGGTGAGGACCAACGCCTGGTTATCCAAGACCCATTTCAAGCTGATCCCGTATGCCCCATGCATCCCAGCGAAGCCGCGTTCGAAGATGCGGTAAAGGAATCCGTGCGTTCGCTCGTTTTCCGGCCGCAGGAACCGGGCGCACAGGGCGGGCGTGACGGTGAGCGAAATCAAGAGTGAAAGAAGGACAGCGATGCTCAAGGAGACTGCGAACTCGCGGAAAAGCCGTCCCACAATGCCTTGCATCAGCAGGATGGGAAGGAAGACGGCAATGAGCGACGTGCTCATGGAAAGCACGGTAAATCCAATCTCACGGGCGCCGATCAGAGCGGCATGAAAGGCGTCCACACCGCTTTCCAGATAGCGCGTAATATTCTCAATCACCACGATGGCGTCATCCACTACAAATCCTGTTGAAATGGTGAGCGCCATGAGCGACAGATTGTCAATGCTGTAGCCGAGCAGGTACATGACGCCGAAAGTGCCTACCAACGACAAGGGAACGGCGACGCTGGGGATGAACGTGGCCCACGCATCGCGCAGAAACGCGAAAACCACGAGCACCACCAGAACCACGGAGATCATGAGCGTGATCTCCACGTCGTGGACGGAGGCGCGGATGGTTTGCGTCCGGTCAAGAGTCACCGCCAGGTGGATGGCCGGAGAAATCGAGGCGCGCAGCTCGGGAAGAATGGCGGTCACGCTGTCCACGGCTTGAATGATGTTGGCGCCGGGTTGGCGGAAGATGATCAGCAGGATGGCTCGCTGGCCGTTGGCCGTCCCGCCGGTGTGGACGTCTTCCACGGAATCCACAACATCGGCCACATCGCTCAGCCGGACCGGCGCGCCATTCTGGTAGCCGACGATGAGAGGCTTGTACTGACCGGCCTTGAGGAGCTGGTCATTGGCCCCCACGCTCCACTCGGATTGCGGGCCCGCCACCCTGCCCTTGGGCCGGAAGACGTTCACCGCAGCCAAAACCGACCGCAGTTGCTCCAACCCGATGCCGTAACTGTCCAGAACTTTGGGATTGGCTTCCACGCGAATGGCGGGCCGCGAGCTCCCGCCTACAAAGACCTGCCCAATGCCTTCGACCTGGGCGATGCGCTGAGCCAGAATGGAATCCGCGGCGTCATAGAGCGTTCCAATGGGAAGGCGGTCCGAAGTGAGCGCCAGGATCATGATGGGAGCATCGGCGGGATTCGCTTTGCGGTAATTGGGATTGCCGGGCAGGTTGGCGGGCAACTGGCTGCGCGCCGCATTGATCGCCGCCTGCACGTCCCGGGCCGCCGCGTTGATATCACGGCTAAGGTCGAATTGCAAAACCACCGAAGTCGAGCCCAGCGAGCTTACCGAAGTCATTTCCGAAAGCCCGGCGATGCGGCCAAATTGCCGTTCGAGCGGCGTGGCCACGGCGGAAGCCATGGTCTCCGGACTCGCCCCGGGTAAGCCGGCGCTGACAGAAATGGTGGGGAAATCCACTTCGGGAATAGGCGCAACGGGTAGAAGGCGGTAGCCCGCGATGCCGCCCAGAAGCAGGGCAACTGCGAGCAGCGAGGTGGCGACCGGACGCCGGATAAAAGGGCCGGAGATATTCATGCAGGGTCTTCAGCCGGTTGAGATGAAGCAACATCGCTGGAGAAGGCAGAGCCTCGCAGATACCGGGCGAGCCGGTCAAAATAGAGATAAACCACCGGCGTGGTGTAGAGAGTCAACACCTGGCTCAGAACCAGACCGCCCACGATCGTGATTCCCAGCGGGCGCCGGAGCTCAGCTCCCGTGCCCGTCGCCAAGGCCAGCGGCAATCCGCCCAGCAGCGCCGCCATCGTGGTCATCATAATGGGCCGAAAACGGAGCAAGCACGCCTCGTAAATTGCATCCAGCGGAGTCTTCCCTTGCTCGCGCTCCCCCTCCAGCGCAAAGTCAATCATCATAATGGCGTTCTTCTTCACGATTCCGATGAGCAGAATGACGCCGATCAGCGCAATAACGCTGAATTCGATGTGGAACAGCAGCAGGGCCAGGATGGCCCCCACGCCCGCCGAAGGCAGCGTCGATAAGATGGTGAGCGGATGGATGTAACTTTCATAAAGAATACCCAGGACGATATACACCGTGACCAGCGCCGCCAGAATCAGCAGCGGCTCGTTGGCCAAAGACGCCTGGAACGCTGCTGCCGTTCCTTGAAAGCTGGCGTTGATCGAGGCCGGCATGCCAATCTCCGCGCTGGCTTTGTTGATGGCGTCCACCGCTTGACTCAGGGACGCTCCGGGCGCCAAGTTGAAGGATAAAGTGACGGACGGGAACTGGCCCTGGTGGTTGATTTCAAGACTGGAGTTTGAGGGCTCGAAGCGCGCGAAGGAACCCAGCGGAACCTGTGTCCCGGTGCTGGTGTTGACGAACAGATTCTTCAGCGCGTCAGGACTCTGCTGGAAATTCGGGGCAACTTCAAGAACCACGTGATACTGATTGAGCTGGGTAAAGATGGTGGAAATCTGGCGCTGGCCGAAAGCGTCGTAAAGGGTATTGTCGATCGCGGCCGGGGTCACGCCCAGGCGGCTCGCCGTGTCGCGGTCAACCACCAGTGAGGTTTCCAGGCCGTGATCTTGTTGATCCGTGGCCACGTCGCGAAGCTGAGGCAGGGCTTGGAGCTTCGCCGCCAGGCGCGGCGCCCAGGTGTTTAACTCGTTGGCGTTGGCGTCCGCCAGGCTGTATTGGAACTCGGTGCGGCTGATGCGGTCATCAATGGTGAGGTCCTGAACCGGCTGCATGAACAGGGTGATGCCGTGGACCTTGGCAAGCTGGGGTTGCAAGCGGCGGATGATCTCCGACGCGGTGGCGTTCCGCTCCTCAACGGGCTTCAGCGTGATCTGAATGCGCCCGCTGTTCATCGTCATGTTGGTGCCGTCGATGCCAATAAATGAGGAAACGTTGGCCACCGCCGGGTCTTTCAGGATCACGTCCACCAATTGTTGCTGCTCTTCAGCCATCGCCGGAAACGAAATGGTCTCAGACGCCTCCGAGGTTCCCTGGATCACGCCCGTGTCCTCCACCGGAAAAAACCCTTTGGGCACAATCACATAGAGATAAATAGTCAACACCAGCGTGCCCAGCGTGATCAGCAGCACCGCCGGTTGATGGCCCATCACCCAGCGCAGCGATGCCCCGTATTTCTCAATGGAATACTCAAACACCCTTTCCGACCAAAGATAGAACTTGCCTTGCTCTTCTTCGGGCCGGTGGCGCAGAAGCCGGGCGCTCATCATGGGCGTGAGCGTGAGCGAGACGATGGCGGAAATGATGATGGTGACCGCCAGAGTGATGGCAAACTCGCGGAACAGCCGGCCCACCACGTCGCCCATGAACAACAGAGGGATCAGCACGGCGATCAGCGAAACGGTCAACGAAAGAATCGTGAAGCCGATCTGCTTCGATCCCTTCAGAGCCGCCTCCAGCGGTGAATCGCCCTGTTCGATAAAACGCGAAATGTTCTCAATCATCACGATGGCGTCATCCACCACAAAACCGGTGGAGATGGTCAGCGCCATCAGGGAAAGGTTGTCCAGGCTGAAGCCAATCAGGTACATGACGCCGAAAGTGCCCACCAGCGACAACGGAACTGCAATGCTTGGAATGATGGTTCCCGAAACGGTCCGCAGAAACAGGAAGATGACCAGAATCACCAGGCCGACCGTCATCGACAGTTCCCATTCAACGTCCCGGACCGAGGCCCGGATGGTGGTGGTGCGGTCGGTGAGGACCCTCACCTGGACGGAGGCGGGCAACGCTGCTTCCAAGCGGGGCAGTAGAGTCTTTATGCGGTTCACGACGCTGATGATGTTGGCGCCGGGCTGCCGCTGAACGTTCACAATGACGGCGGGTGACTGGTCCATCCATGCCGCCTCTTCGGTGTTCTCGGTGCCGCTCACCGCCTGCGCCACGTCCGACACCCGCACTGGAGAGCCATTGCGGTAAGCAATGACAATGGGCCGATAGTCGGGAGCGGACATCAATTGGTCATTGTCGTTGATGGTGTAGGAGAGCCGCGGACCCTGCAAAGTTCCTTTGGCTTGGTCAACATTGGAGGCCGCAAGGGCCGTCCTCACGTCTTCCAGGCTCAGCCCGTAACTGGCGAGCACGGTGGGATTGGCTTGAATGCGTACTGCAGGGCGCTGCCCGCCGTCGATACTCACCAAACCCACACCCAGGACTTGAGATATTTTCTGCGCCAGCGTACTGTCTGCCAGGTCCTCCACTTGCGGGAGGGGAAGGCTGGATGACGAGAGACCCAGCGTCAGGATCGGCGCATCGGCCGGGTTCACTTTGCTGTAAACGGGGGGGTTGGGCAAGTCAGGCGGCAGATAGGTGCCCGCCGAATTAATCGCCGCCTGCACTTCCTGCTCGGCGACGTTGATGTCCTGATCCAGGTCGAACTCCAAGGTGATCTCCGAAGCTCCCGAGGAGCCTGTCGAGGTCATTTCCTTGAGTCCGGGAACCTCTCCGAATTGGCGTTCCAGTGGCGCCGTGACCAGGGCCGTCATAACATCAGGGCTGGCGCCCGGGTAAAACGTAATAACCCGAATCGTCGGATATTGCACTTCGGGAAGCGCTGAGACCGGCAACTGCGTGTAGGCAACAAATCCGGCAAGCAGAATGGCTGCCATCAGCAGGGACGTTGCAACCGGCCGGAGAATAAAAATGCGGGAGGGATTCACGAACTCTTCCTTCCGGCTGCGGCGGGAGTGCGAGATTCCTGGGGAGTCACGTGGCTGCCATTGCGCAGCTTGTCCTGCCCGTCGGTGACTACGGTTTCCCCGGCTTTAACCCCGGAATCCAGGACCACATCGTTGTCTTGAGTCAGTTCCACTTGCACGGGGCGCTGCATCACGGTGCGGTCCGGGTTTACCGCGAAGACGTAATCGCCCTGCGTACCGCGTTGCAGCGCCGCGGCGGGCACCACCAGGGCATTGTGCAAAACTTCGGTCTGGATGTGTACATTCACAAACTCATTGGGAAACAACGTTTCATTCCGGTTTTGGAAAGTTGCCTTGAGCCTTAAGGTTCCCGTGGTCTGATCAATGCGATTGTCCGTGGCTGCCAATTCTCCTCTGGCAATTTGATGTTGATCGGACCGGTCGTAAGCTTCAACGGGGAAAGACTGTCCCCTTCGCAACCCTTGAAGAATCGGCGCCAGTTGTTCCTCGGGCAACGTGAAAATGACAGCAATCGGTTCCATTTGCGTGATCAGGACAATCCCGGCGGTCGAGGGCTGCACCATGTTCCCCACGTCCACCATCCGCAAGCCCACTTTTCCGGAAATCGGCGCTGTAATCTGGCAATAGTCCAGGTTCAGCTTGGCGTTGGCGATGTTCGCTTTGTCCGCCACCAGCGAACCCTGAAGCTGCTCGACCAGGGCATTTTGCGTATCCAACTGCTGCCGGGGAATCACTTGATCGGCCCACAGGGCCTTATCGCGGTTCAAGTCGAGAACGGCGTCGCGGAGCTGGGCCTGGTCGTGATCGAGCTGGCCTTGTGCCTGCTGCAATTGCACCTGATAGGGGCGAGGATCAATCTGTGCCAGCATTTGACCGGCCTGGACGTGATCGCCCTCCTTAAAAACAATTTTCATAATTTGGCCGGTCACGCGGGTTTGAAGCGTTACCGTGTTGTACGCGGTCACGGAGCCGAGCCCGGTCAGATGAACCGGGAAATCTTGTTTTTGCACCTGGGCCACTCCCACCGGAACCGGGCGCAAGGCTGCGGCTCGCGCTTGTTGCGCCAGCAGGTTTTGCTCTTCTTGCTGGCGCCGCGTTGCCGCCCTCCACCCCAGCACTGCAATCACCGCAAACGCCGCCACCAGTACCCAGGGGATCCACCGCCGGTGGGGGCCTTGGGGCGCGTTGACTTCGCTCTCCGAAAGCCTCGGTAACACTTCATGAGTCGCCATCGTGAATCACCCATCGCTCGACTGGTCTTTAAGGTTTGGCCCCGTTGTGCCCAATCCTTATTGTAGACTGACGCGCCCACCGGACGGAAGGTTTCAATACGGCGTAAAAGGAGTGTAAATTGTTCTGTGTGAAGGGGCGAAATGGGTGGCTGCCCGAAAATGATCCCAATGGTTCGGGGGACACAACCCCCGCCCCTGCCAGACTGCGACTGGGCCGGCAGGGCGTCTCCTTTGTCTCACCGGCGCTTTTCGAACCTGCTATGCTGAAAGGCGCAAAGGCGGAGCGATAATCGGCAATCGATGATGTGGTGCCGACTTTTATCCTTCCAACAAAACATGGAGCATGGAATCAATGAGCACAACGGCACAACTTGAGAACTACATTGGCGGCGGATGGTCGGCAACATCCGCGACGGAGCACTTGCCGGTTACCAATCCAGCCACCGGCGAAGTGATGATGCGAGTTCCCCTGTCGTCGGCGGGAGACGTGGAGCGCGCGGTCGAAGCCGCGACCAAGGCGTTCCCGGAGTGGCGGCGTACTCCGGCGGGAGATCGCATTCAATACCTCTTCAAGCTGAAGAACATTCTTGAAGAGAACCTCAATAGCCTGGCCCGAACCCTCACCAACGAGGCTGGCAAGACTTATATCGAATCGGTGGGGGAGCTGCGCCGGGGCATTGAAAACATTGAGACGGCATGCGGGATTCCGCTCATGATGCAGGGAATTAACAACGAGGACATTGCCAGCGGCATTGATGAGATGATGATTCGCCAGCCGCTCGGCGTGGTCGCCGCCATCACACCTTTTAATTTTCCTGGCATGATTCCGCTCTGGTTCCTGCCCTACGCCATCGCTTGTGGCAACACCTTCATCCTCAAGCCGTCCGAAAAAGTTCCCATGACCGCCGCGAAGCTGTTCGAACTGATTGAGAAGACCGGCCTGCCGCCCGGCGTGGTGAACTTGGTCCACGGCAGCAAAGCCGCCGTGGATGCTTTGCTTGACCACCCTGCCATCCGGGCCTTCAGCTTTGTGGGATCGTCCCCGGTGGCCAAGTACATTTATAGCCGGGCCGCGGCCAACGGCAAGCGCGCCCAGTGCCAGGGCGGGGCCAAAAATCCCATCGTGATCCTGCCCGACGCCGATGTTGAAATGACCAAGCAGGTCCTCAGCGATTCCGCTTTCGGCTGCGCGGGTCAACGCTGCCTGGCGGCGTCATTGGTCTTCACCGTGGGCAGCGCCCGCAAGCCCTTCACCGAAGCTTTGGCGGACGCCGCATCCTCGCGCGTCGTGGGCTACGGCCTGGATGAGGGTGTACAAACCGGCCCGGTCATCAGTGCCGAAAGTAAGGCCCGGATCGAAGGTCTGATCGATGCTGGCGTCAAAGAAGGAGCCAAATTGCTGGTGGATGGCCGTAACGCGCGGATCAAGAATTACGAGAAGGGACATTTTATTCGACCCACGATTCTTGAAGACGTTCCGGCGGCAGGAATGACCGTCAAAACAGAGATTTTCGGGCCAGTGCTGAGTTTGATTCATGTGGAAACCATCGACGAGGCCATCCAGGTTGTGAACAGCCAATCCTACGGCAACATGGCTTGCTTATTTACCCAGAGCGGCGCGGCCGCGCGCAAATTCCGCTACGAAGCGCAGGTGGGAAATATCGGTATCAACCTGGGCGTTGCGGCTCCGATGGCTTATTTCCCATTTACCGGTTGGAAGGGAAGTTTCTTCGGCGACCTTCACGCCCAGGGACGCGATGCCATCGAATTTTATACGGACAAGAAAGTGGTCATCGAACGTTGGCCCAAAGAATGGTCACGCAAGTTCTAGCCAGGGATTTTGCCCTTGAAATCTCGTAAGGGCGACCCTTGCGGTCGCCCGAGGGCGGGCGCGGCGGTTTGAGCTTGGCAAACGGACGCGATGGCGGACTCCAACACTCCGAGCCCTTCTTCGAATTGCTCGTCGCTGATCACCAAGGGCACGAGCAGGCGGATCACATTATCGTAAGTCCCGGCGGAGAGCACGATCAGGCCGCGCTGGTAACAGGCTTGGACGATTTTCTTAGTCTCTTCGTCGGCGGGTTGGCGTGTTTCCTGCGATCGGACAAACTCGATGGCCCGCATGGCGCCGATGCCGCGCACGTCCCCAATCAGCGGCCAGCGGCCCTGCCATGCCCGCGCCCGCGCTGCGAAGCGGTCACCCAAAACGTTAGCCCGGGCGAGCAGGTTATAGTCTGCCTCTCCGCCGTGATTGTCGTCGGCTAGAGCGTCGCCGCCTTTACGGTCGAAGGCTTCGATCACCGCCAGCGCGGCCTCGCAAGCCAAGGGATTTCCTCCAAAGGTTCCGCCCAATCCGCCGGGTTCCGGAGTGTCCATGATCTCGGCCCGGCCCGTCACCGCCGCCAGCGGCAATCCACCACCCAACGATTTCGCCATGGTCACGAGGTCGGGCACAATGCCCAACCGCTCGCAGGCGAAAAGAGCGCCGGTCCTGCCAAAGCCGCTCTGCACTTCGTCGGCGATGAACAGAATTCCATGCCGGCGGCAAATCTCCTGGAGAATCGAGAAGAATTCCGGCGGAGGTGTCACAAATCCTCCTTCGCCCAGCACCGGCTCCACGATGAGCGCCGCAACCGAGTCCGGCGAGACGACGCGCCTGAAGGTGTCTTCGAGATGCTGGGCGCAGAAGACATTGCAGGATGGGTATTGCAACGAATACGAACACCGGTAGCAATAGGCGTAGGGAATGCGGTAGACGTCGCTGGCAAAGGGTTCAAACCCGCGCTTGTAGGGCTTGGTTTTGCTGGTGAGCGACATGGTGAGCATCGTCCGCCCATGGAAAGCATCTTCAAAACAGAGGATGGCCGGACGCCGCGTATAAGCACGGGCGATCTTGATGGCGTTCTCCACAGCTTCCGCGCCACTGTTCAACAGCAAAGTCTTCTTCGGAAAGTCGCCGGGCGCCAGTGCATTCAGCCGCTCCGCGAGGCGAACGTATCCGTCATAGGGCGTGACGTGGAAACAGGTATGGAGGTAACGATCAACCTGGGAGTGGAGAGCCGCGACCACGCCGGGGGCGCGATGGCCAACGTTCAAGCAGCCCAATCCGCCAGCAAAGTCGATGAAGCGGTTGCCGTCGACATCTTCAATCACCGCTCCTTCGCTGTGCTCCACAAAGATGGGCGTGATGTTGTAAGCGGCGCGGGGAACCGCAACGGACCGGCGTTCCATCCATGCGACCGAGCGTGGCCCGGGAATGGGAGTGCGTAATTGTATGGTGGACATATGGACCTCGGCAGCGAAGAGCAATCAGCAGCCAGCCGGCCTTGCGCCCCTCACCCGCCGCTCCGCGTCACCCTCTCCCCGCTTGCGGGGAGAGAGTAAGGGTGAGGGGGCTTCTCTAATACCAGCCAATGGGCTGCTCGTTGAGATTGATATAGACTTGCTTGGTTTCCAGATACTCATCAATACCCCCGGTACCCAGCTCACGGCCAAAGCCCGATTGCTTGTAGCCGCCCCAGGGCGCTTCGACGTAAGTCGGCTGCATATGATTCACCCAGACGATCCCGGCACGCAGAGCTTTCACCACCCGCATGGCCCTGAAAATGTCACGTGACCAGACGGCTGCGGCAAGGCCGTAGGGCGTATCGTTGGCAATGTGGATCGCCTCCTTTTCATCCGCAAAGGGAATCACCGCGGCCACCGGGCCGAACACTTCCTCGCGCGCAATGCGGGAGTTGTTGGGAACATCGTAGAAAATCGTGGGCGCGACGTAGTAACCCCGGCCCATGTTTTCAGCCCGTCCGCCGCCAATGGCAGTCTTGGCCTCTTTCTTTCCAATTTCCTGATAGGACATCACCCGCTGATACTGCTCTTTGCTCACCAGCGGTCCCATCTTCGTTTCCCGTTCGAGCGGAGGCCCAAGTTTGATTCGCTTGGTCTTTTCCGTCATGGCTTCGAGAAACTTGGGATAGACCGACCGCTCCACCAGAATGCGGCTCCCTGCGGAACACACTTCACCTTGATTGATGAAGACGCCGAACAGCGCCCCATCCACCGCAGCCTCGAAATCCGAATCGGCGAAGAAAATATTGGGCGACTTGCCACCCAGCTCGAGCGTCACGCGCTTCACCGTGTCCGCTGCCATCTTCACGATCTGCTTGCCCACCGCCGCGCTGCCCGTGAACGCGATCTTGTTCACGCTGGCGTGTTGCACCAGCGGCGCTCCGGCTGTCTCACCGAAGCCGGTGACGATGTTCACCACGCCGGGTGGCAATCCTACGTCCTCGAGCCATTTGCCCATTTCCAGCGCGGTCAGGGGCGTTTGCTCGGCGGGTTTCAACACACACGTGCATCCTGCGGCCAACGCCGGCGCCAGCTTCCACGCCGCCATCAGCAACGGATAATTCCAGGGGATGATCTGGCCGGCCACACCCACCGGCTCCTTCAGAGTCAGGCTCAGGGCATTGTCAGGCACGGGGTTAACTTGCCCCGTGACCTTGGTGGCAAGGCCGCCGTAATACTCGAAACAAGTGGCAACGTCATTGATGTCAAATTCGGCCTCGACAATAGGCTTGCCCGAGTTGCGCGATTCAATCTCCGCCAACAGTGCGCTCTCCTTGCGGACGCGCTCCGCCAGGCGGAACAGAATCCGGCCGCGATCCTGCGCCGTGGTCGAACCCCAAGGGCCGGAGTCGAATGCCTCCCGCGCCGCCCTCCGGCGCTTCCGCCATCACTTCTTCCGTCGATGGATCGTAGACCGGGAAATAACCGCTGTGGGCGGCCTCCACCCACTCGCCATTGATTAACATTCGATAGCGTTGCATGACCTCTCTCCTAAATTGTGCTTCCCTGGCTTCCTTTGGAACTCAGAGGCCGGCCGCCGGTTGCGGCTTTCGGTGCCCGTACACATAAAAGAAGAAAACAGCCAGACCGATGAAGGCCAATGTGCCGCCCGCCATCCACGTTTCATACGATAGGATCGGGGTAATCTGCTGCGCTGGATAGAATGCGAAAACGATTCCAAGCATGGTCATTAACCATCCGCTCGATCCGGCCAGGACAAGAACGCGCTTGGAATAGCGTCCTCGGCCCGCAGCAGGATTGAGACCAATCTTGAGGATTGCGCCAAACATGTAAAGAAAAGGAACCAATTGCAGGACCACCGCCAATGAGAGCATCTTCTGGAAAGTCTCCTGCACGCCGGAGCCGAGAAAGCTGATCAAAACCAGAATGGTTGACACGGTGGCATGAACGATCAGAGCCGCATAAGGGGTGCCGTAGCGAGGATGGACCTTACCCAACCATTTCGGCAGGCAGGAATCGAGGCCCGCAACGAATGGGATGCGCGCCGATCCGGCCAGCCACGCCGAACCGATGCCGGCAATCGACAGGCTGAGCATCAGAGCGAAGGGCGGGACAATCCATGCGGCCCCGGCGCGGTTGGCCATGTGGCCCACCGCCTGCATGATTCCTTCGAGAACGTTGATATCCTTTTTGCTGACCGCGAGCAGCAGGGTGAGCGTCGCGGCAATGTAGAGAGCTCCGGAAATCACACCTCCCCAGACGACCGCGCCGGGAAGAATTCGCTGCGGCTCCTTGATTTCATCACCCATCACGGAGGCCAGTTCCAGCCCCACCAACCCGAAGCAGATCACCCCGAAAGAATTGAGCAAGGAATGTGAATTGGAAGGGATGCGAAAGTCCGCTGCGCTCAGGGTGGTCCCGAAGTGCAACCACACGATGACGCCTAAGCCGATCAATGCTGCTGCCGCAATCCCGGTGCCGATGCTGCCAACGTTGTTGATCCATTTCCCAACGCCCAATCCCAAGATGTTAAGTACCACCAGCAGCGCCAACAAAGTCAGGGATACCGTCACAGCGAAAGCCTTCTTATCGGCAAGAGACGCATGGCCGGGACCTAGAATGAACACCGAAACACCCACAAAGTACAGCATCACCGTTGGCACATACATCATGTTGTTCGTCCAGTAGCACCAACCGGAGAGAAAGCCGTGAAAGTCACCGAACTCTTCCTTGGCCCAGAGATAGACGCCGCCTTCGCCCGGATACCTGTGAGCCAGCTCGATGACGGCAACACCTTGCGGCAGAAAAAACAGCAGGATGGAAATGATCCACAGCCAGACCGTGATCCCGCCGTTCGCCGCAATGCTGGGAACCACGTTCAGGTTGAAAACCGCCACCACAAACAGCAGCACCAGGTCCCAACGGCCCAGAGCGCGATGGAGCCTGGCCTTCTCGCTCTTCGCGAGTTGCGTTTCAGAGATGGACGAAGTGGTCATGGTCTGGGATCAAGCTCCGGGTTGGCAAGTACCGGATGGTTCTAGCCCTTGAGGCGATCACGCTCAACACGCGCCTCAACCAGGGAAGCCTAGCCAGGTTGCTGCTACCAAGCAGGCACGCCCCTTCCTGGTCGATGATTGACGGATCCAAGCCATTTACTGAACCGCAAGATACGTCGTAAGCAGGATGCCCGGGAAAATTAGCCTTTGCCATCTCAGTGAGCTACGGCGGCCTTGCGCTCCTGCTGCGCCTTGGCAAGGGCCGGCGCAATTTCCGCAAACACATCCAGGTGCCGGCCAATGTCGGCCTCGGTATGCGCCACTGATAAGGTCCATTGCTCGTCCCACCAATGGGCTTGCGGCAGCACGCCGCGATTGACCATCGCGAACCAATAATGCCGCCAAAGGTCAACGTCAATGGTGATCCAATCACGGTAATTGCGCACGGGTTTGGGGTAGAGCATCACGGCGCCATTGGCGCCCGCCCCAATGCAATACGCAGTCAGTCCCACGTGCTGGATGATGCGATTGTGGCCGTCCACCAGCCGGGTGTTCAGCCGGTTGATCTGCTCGTAGGCGGCGGGCGTCAAGACTTCCCGGAAAGTAGCGATCCCGGCGGCCATCACCAGGGGGTTGGTGTTGTAAGTTCCGGCATGGAACACTTTGTGTTGGGCAATGGGGTCCATGACGTTCTTATTCGCCGCGTAAGCCGCCAACGGAAAGCCTCCGCCAATGGACTTGGCCAGGCAAATGATGTCGGGCCTGATCTTGAAGTATTCGCAGGCGCCGCCCCGCGCCAGTTTCGCTCCCGTCTTCACTTCATCAAAGATCAGCAGGGCTCCGTAGCGCGTGCAAAGTTCCCGCAGTCCCTGCAAATAGCCATCATCCGGCATGCAGATGCCCACATTCATCATGATCGGCTCAACGATGACGGCGGCAATCTCCTTGGGATATTGCTTAAACAGCTTCTCCGCCGTGGCGAGGTTATTGAAAGGAGCGACCAGCGTATTTTGCAGTGTGCCCGAGGGCACACCGGCGCTGGAGGGGACTGGTGTGGGAGCCTCCGCATCGCCAAATTGTGGCGCTTTGGGCTTGACGCTGACCATCACGGAATCGTGAATGCCGTGGTAGGCTCCCTCAGTCTTGATGATGCGATCCCGGCCGGTGGCGCCCCGGGCCAGGCGGATGGCGTGCATGGTCACTTCCGTGCCGCTGTTGCCGAAGCGGACGTGTTCAACGGGAAAGCGCGAGCAGATTTCCTCCGCCAGCTCGGCCTCCAGCTCGTGCGGCATGCCAAACATGGTCCCAGTCTTCAGCCGGGCTTCAACGGCGCGCGTGACCGCAGGATTGCAATGACCCGCCATCAATGCTCCGAAACACATATTGAAGTCAATGTATTCGTTGCCGTCCAGATCGTGCAGGCGCGAGCCTTGCCCGTCGCGAACGAAGATGGGATACGGCTCATAGATGCGGAAATTGCTGGCGACGCCCAGAGGCATGCTATTCTTTGCCCGCTCGTGAGCCGCGTGGGAGCGAGGTGTGCGTGATTTGAAAGTTTCAATCTCTTTGTGTAGATCTGCGTGCATAACGCTCCTTCCGTGCTCTCCCAAGAAGTATCGGTTTTTTCTTGACGCGATGACCCGGGGCGTGAGAATGAGTTGAAGAACAACACTCAAACCCTACTATAAATTTGGAATCTTAGGTTAACATGGAGATCATGTCAAGCTCTACCCGGCAGGGCAAACAACCTGACGCCGAAAAAACATATTTGAGAATTGGTGATGTCGCCCGTCTGGTGGGCATATCAGCCTCGGTTCTCCGCGATTGGGAGAATATTGGGCTGGTCAGCCCTGGGCGCACCGAGAGTGGCTACCGGCTCTACACCGCGCAGGACGTGAAACTTCTGAAGCGCGCCCGGCTCTTGCGCCGGAACCAGGGGCTGAACGCCGCCGCCATCGTTCACTTACTGACAAGCGAAAGCCGCCGTGATGGAGGGGCTGGAGAGGCGCGCCAGCGAACGTCGCCGGGCAGACGGCTCCGCAACCTGCGGACGCGGCGGGGGCTCTCGCTCGCCACAGTGGCCCGAGCCACGGGCGTCTCGGTGGGTTTCTTGAGCGCTCTGGAGCGCTCGCAAACCAATGCATCCGTCTCAACCTTACGGAAGCTGGCGCGATTTTATAATCTCAGCGTCCTGGACTTTTTCAATCCTTCGGCCTCCAACCCGCATTGGGTCCGGCCGGGCGACCGCAAGGTGCTGGAGGTGGGGCCCGGCGTGCGGATGGAATTGTTGGCGTGGGGCAATACCATCATGGAGCCGCACTTGTTCCGCATCGCACCCGGCGCTGGCAGTGGTGAGTCGTATCAACACGAGGGAGAAGAATTCCTCTACGTGCTGCGCGGACAGTTCGAGATTTCGTTGGGCGGCGCGAAACCTTTTTGTTTGAACTGCGGGGACAGCTTTTACTTTGAAAGTAATACTCCTCATCAATGGAAAAATCCCGGAGTAGAAGAAACCTGGGTCATCTGGGTGAACACGCCGCCGACTTTCTGAGGCGTGTCGGATGACCCGGAATCGCCGGAAGCAAAACGAATGCCCCTACCCTACGCGATGGAACACGGTTATTGCCGCGAGCGCAAGAATCCAAAACCCGCTGGGCCGATGGATTCCTGCTTCCCGCCGACGCGGAAACAAGCTTCGGGGGAATGACGGGCCGCAGTGGGTCAGAATATCCTGCCGAAAAAATGAGTAGTGGCGTCTTTTGCTTGCTGTAGCGGCGGTCTCTGACCGCCGACTTTTATTTTTCAACAGCTTTCGGCGGTCAGAGACCGCCGCTACAGCAAACTGCGCCAGTAGCAAAAAAATGCAAAACATTGACAAGCGGAAGCAGATCGGGGTAGAAAAGTTAGTTGCCCAGAAATACTGACGTGCAACAGATGGGAACGGGAGAGTTCCATTGAGACTGTGGCCTTTTGGTGTGTACTTCATCCTGGTGATGGGCCTGGTGGGGGCGATGCTGTCGCTCTCCTATGTGCTCGGACAGCGGCACAACGAGCGGGCGACGGGCGTACCCTATGAGGGCGGCATTGTGTCGGAAGGTTCGGCGCACGTCCGCTTCTCCATGAAGTTCTACCTGATTGCGGTATTTTTTGTTATCTTTGATCTTGAATCTGTTTTTATATTTTCCTGGGCCATTGCCGGCCGCGAGCTGGGTTGGACGGGATATTTCGAAGTCCTCATTTTTATCACTATTCTTGTGGCCTCGCTGGCTTACCTCTGGCGCCTGGGAGCGTTGGATTGGAACGCCAAGCGGCGCCAGCCTTAGAAAGAACCAGGTTTCCATATGCAATGGACCATGAGTAAGGTCGACACCGCATCCTTGCGCGTGCTCGACCGGTGGGGAAACACTGCGCAGGATGAAGAGGCGGCCAAGCAGAACATCCTCTTCGCGCGCTTGCAGGATTTGATCGCTTGGGGCAGAAAGAACTCCATCTGGCCGTTCGCTTTTGGCCTCTCCTGCTGCTTTGTGGAGATGGCCACCAGCCTGACCAGCAAGTACGATATTGCCCGCTTTGGCGCGGAAGTGATCCGGGGAACGCCGCGCGAGGCGGACCTGATGGTGATTGCCGGGACGCCCTTTATCAAGATGGCGCCCGTCATCCTGCGGCTGCACGAACAGATGATGGAGCCGCGCTGGGTGATCTCCATGGGATCCTGCTCCAATTCCGGCGGCATGTACGACATTTACAGTGTGGTTCAAGGCGTGGACAAGATTCTGCCGGTGGATGTTTACGTTCCCGGCTGCCCGCCGAGGCCCGACGCTTTTGAGGAAGGCCTGGTTTTGCTTTCCAAAGCCATCGGGACGGAGCGCCGCCCCTTGAGTTGGGTGGTGGGTCCACAGGGTACGGAGAAGCTGAGCAAGCCTTCCCTGCGGGATTTGAAGAAACCTTTTCGGGAAAAAGCTACAGTCCTACGTCCGCCCGACGAAGTCTAGTTGTTTGATTTGGTCATGATCCTAACAAACGTGACAAGTTTTCGGGCCCCTCACCCCCAGCCCCTCTCCCCCGAACGGGGGAGAGGGGGGCTCGCGTAGCGAGACGGGTGAGGGGGCAACGACTCACCGGTTTGAGGTTGAAGAACTTCGCTAGAATTTTTCGCTCGTTCTATGGAAACTAGTACGGCACCAACAACAGACAAGTCCGGAGTTACTGTTTCTGCCCTGCCGGCGATTCTCGCCCAACTTCAGGAGAAGTTTGGCGTGGATGCCGTCACGCCGCAGACCACTCGCGACGGGATCCCCACCTTCTGGACTCCTGCAAGCACATTGCGGGATATCCTGCGTCATTTGAAGGAGGGCATCGACCGCCCCTACCGGGCGATCTATGACATTACCGCCATCGACGAGCGCGAGCGCGTCAACCGCCAGGGCCAGCCGCCAAGCGATTTCACGGTGGTCTACCATCTGCTCTCCTATGACCGGAACGAATACATCCGCGTCAAGGTTCCTCTTCAAGGCAATCAACTGTCCGTCCCAACCATCACTCACCTGTGGCCGGCGGCGAACTGGTACGAGCGGGAAGTGTGGGACATGTTTGGCATCAAGGTAGATGGGCATCCGCATCTGGAACGTATCCTGATGCCGAGGACCTGGGTGGGCCACCCGCTGCGCAAGGATCATCCGGCGCGCGCCACGGAAATGGGCCGGTTTACTTTACCCGATGACAAGCAGGACCGAGAGCAGGAAGCCTTGCGCTTTCGCCCCGAAGAATGGGGAATGAAGCGAAGCTCGGAAAACAGCGATTTCATCTTCCTGAATATCGGGCCGCAGCATCCGGGGACGCATGGCGTGCTACGCATCATTCTGCAGCTTGACGGCGAAGAGATAGTCGATTTGGTGCCGGAGATCGGTTTCCACCATCGCGGCGCGGAGAAGATGGCGGAGCGCCAGACCTGGCACACCTATATTCCCTACACTGACCGCGTGGATTACCTGGGTGGGGTAATGAACAACCTCGCTTATCTGATGGCAGTTGAGAAGCTGGCGGGAATCGAGCCTCCGCCGCGCGCCAAGGTGATCCGCATCATGCTGGCGGAGCTTTTCCGCATCATCAGCCATCTGGTTTGGTATGGCACCTTCGCCCAGGACCTGGGGCAACTTTCACCCGTCTTTTACATGTTCAACGACCGCGAGCGCGCCTTTGGCATTATCGAGGCGGTGTGCGGAGCGCGCATGCATCCGAATTGGTTCCGTATCGGCGGTGTTGCGCAGGACCTTCCCAAAGGCTGGGACAAGCTGATCCGCGACTTTATCGCCTACCTCCCGCCCCACCTGAAGGAATATGACAAGGAAGTCCTGGCGAACCGCATCTTCAAGGCGCGCACCAAAGGCGTGGGCGCTTACACCCTGGACGAAGCCATCGAATGGGGCGTGACCGGCCCGAACCTGCGAGCCTGCGGATTCGAATGGGATTTCCGCAAGAAGCAGCCTTACGCCGGGTATGAGCAGTTTAAGTTTGACATCCCGACGGCCCAGCACGGGGATTGCTATGACCGCGCCGTGGTGCGGGTGGAGGAGATGCGGCAGAGCTTGCGCATCATTGAGCAGTGCGTGAACAACATGCCCGAGGGCCCTTACAAGGCGATGGGCACGCAGATTGCGGCGCCTCCGTTGAAAGAGCGGACCATGCACGACATTGAAACGCTGATCGACCACTTCCTGGGCGTAAGCTGGGGGCCGGTGGTGCCGCCCGGCGAGGCGCTGGGGGCGATTGAAGCGACCAAGGGCAACAACGGCTACTATATTGTCAGCGACGGTGGAATCGGTTCCTACCGGACTCACATCCGGACTCCTTCCTTCAACCACATGCAGACGCTGCCCATGCTGTGCCGAGGGCTGCTGGTGCCGGATTTGCTCGCCATCCTGGGCAGCATCGATTTCGTGCTGGCTGATATTGACCGATAAGAGGATGTATCTATGCTGACAGCGGAGGAACGCCAGGAGATTGAGGCCGAGCTGGCGCATTACCCGACTAAACAGTCTGTGTCTATCGACGCGATGCAGATTATTCAAAGGCATCGCGGGTGGGTCTCGGATGAAAGCCTGAAGGACCTTGCAGAATTTCTCGGCATGTCCGCGGAAGACCTGGATGGGGTGGCAACTTTTTACAATCTGATTTTCCGCAGGCCGGTGGGACGGCACGTGATCATGGTGTGTGATAGCGTCAGTTGTTGGATCATGGGATATGAGCAGTTGCGCGAACAACTGAGCAAGCGGCTGGGTATCAAGATGGGTGAGACCACGGCAGACGGGCGGTTTACGCTGCTGCCGATCGTATGCCTCGGAACGTGCGATCGCGCCCCGGCCATGATGGTGGATGGCGAACTGCACCGGGACCTGGATGCGCAGAAGCTGGATGGAATTCTCGAGAAGTACCAATAGCAAGGGCGCATGGAAAAACCGCTGACTCAAAAAATCCGGACGGACGGCGAAGTGGTGGACGTCGCAGCCTACGAGCAGGCTGGCGGCTACCAAGCGCTGCGCAAGGCTGTGAAGCTCGCACCCAAAGAGATTATGGAGACGGTGAAGCAATCCAACCTGCGCGGGCGGGGAGGTGCCGGCTTCCCGACCGGCATGAAATGGAGCTTCGTCCCTATGGGCGCGGACGCGCCCCGTCCCAAGTACATCGTCTGCAACGGCGATGAAATGGAGCCGGGCACCTTCAAGGACCGCTTGCTGCTGGAAGGCGACCCGCACGAGTTGATCGAGGGCATGATCCTTGCGGCATTCGCCATTGAAGCCGAGGTCGGCTACGTCTTCCTGCGCGGAGAATATAAGCTGGCCGGGGAGCGCGTGGGGCGCGCCATTCAAGAAGCCCAACAGCGGGGTTATCTTGGAAAGAATATCTTGGGTTCGGAACGCAGCCTGGAGATGCACGTGCACATGAGCGCGGGCCGCTACATGTGCGGCGAGGAAACCGGACTGCTGAATGCGCTCGAAGGCAAGCGCGGGAATCCTCGAGCCAAACCACCGTTTCCGCAAGTGTCGGGCCTGTGGGGAAAGCCCACCATCGTGCAGAATGTGGAGACGCTGTGCAACCTTCCGCACATCGTCCAAAACGGGCCGGAATGGTTCAAGGGCCTGAGCAAGACGGCGGATGGCGGCACAAAAATCTATGGGGCGAGCGGCAAAGTGAAGCGTCCGGGTTTGTGGGAGCTGCCACTGGGTACGACCGTCCGCGAAATCCTGGAAGAACACGCGGGCGGCATGAAGGATGGAGTGAAATTCCGCGGGCTACTTCCCGGGGGTGCTTCGACCGATTTCCTGGTGGCGGAACACCTGGACGTGAAGATGGATTTTGCCGAGGTGCAGAAGGCCGGCAGCCGCATGGGCACCGGAACCATGATTGTTCTGGACGATCAGACGTGTCCGGTGGGGATGGTGTGGAACCTGGAGCGTTTTTTTGCTCAGGAATCCTGCGGCTGGTGCACGCCTTGCTGGAGCGGACTGAACTGGGCGGCGAGAATGCTGGAAGCTCTGGAGGAGGGCCGCGGCGATCCCGGCCACCTGGACAAGCTGGCTTATATCACCCGCTTCGTGGCTCCGGGCAACACCTATTGCGCGCTGGCGCCGGGCGCGGCTGAGCCTTTGCAGAGCGGACTGAAATATTTCCGTGAGGATTTTGAGCGGCACATCACGGAGAAACGTTGTCCCTGGAGACATTGATGGCGACGATTTACGTGGACAACAAACCGTACGAGGTCAAGCCCGGCCAGAGCTTGCTGAGCGCCTGCCTGGGATTGGGGCTGAACCTGCCGTACTTCTGCTGGCATCCGGCACTGGGATCGGTGGGAGCCTGCCGCCAGTGCGCCATCAAGCAGTTCAAGGATGAGAACGACACGCGGGGCCGCCTGGTGATGGCGTGCATGACCCCGGTGGCCGAAAAAGTTCGCATTTCGATCGAAGATAAGGAAGCGGTGGATTTTCGTGCTGGAGTCATCGAAGGGCTCATGCAGAGCCATCCCCACGATTGCCCGGTGTGCGATGAAGGCGGGGAGTGCCACTTGCAGGATATGACGGTGATGACCGGCCATATCTACCGGCAGTACGAATACACCAAGCGCACTTTCCACAATCAGTATCTGGGCCCCTTCGTGAACCACGAGATGAACCGGTGCATCCAGTGTTACCGCTGCGTGCGCTACTACCGCGAATATGCCGGCGAATCCGATCTGAATTCATTCCTGATGCGCAACCAGGTGTTCTTTGGACGCAGCCAGGACGGGGTGCTGCAGAGCGAATTTGCGGGCAACTTGGTGGAAATCTGCCCAACCGGCGTCTTTACGGACAAAACTCTGAAGCAGCACTACACGCGGAAGTGGGACCTGCAGATGGCGCCTTCCATCTGCGTGCATTGTGGCCTGGGATGCAATACGACGGCGGGCGAACGCTACGGCACCGTGCGGCGCATCGTGAACCGCTACAACGGCGACGTGAACGGATATTTTCTCTGCGACCGTGGCCGCTTCGGGTATGAGTTCGTGAACCGCAAGGAGCGCATCCGCCAGCCGCTTCAGCGCAAAAACGGGAGCCTGGAAGCGATCTCTGCGGAACAGGCGCAGGAGCATCTGAAATCTCTTGTGGCGACGGGAAACAAAGTGATCGGGATTGGATCGCCGCGGGCATCGCTCGAAGCCAATTTCGCCCTGCGCACGGCGGTGGGCGCGGTTCGGTTCTTCTCCGGCGTCTCGGAGGCGGACGCACGCCTGGCCAGCCTCATCCTCGATGTCTTGAGGAAGGGACCGGCGCGCACGCCCTCGCTCACGGACATGGAGATGGCCGATGCGGTGCTCGTGCTGGGCGAGGACGTCATGAACGTCGCGCCGCGCGCGGCGCTGGCCCTGCGCCAGAGCACCCGCCAGGCGCCGATGGAGATTGCGCGCAAGAAAGGCATTGCGGACTGGCAGGATGACGCGGTGCGCGAAGCCGTCCAAGAAGAAAAAGGGCCGCTTTACATTGCCACGCCCAACGCCACGCGGCTGGACGGAATCGCCAAGGAAACCTTCCGAGCCGCGCCCGACGACATCGCGAGGCTGGGCTTCGCGGTGGCCAATGCGATTGATCCCGCCGCGCCGGCGCCGCCCGGCTTGCCGTCTGCGGTAGCGGACCTGGCGGCTCGTATTGCGCAAACGTTGAAAGGGGCACAACGGCCGCTGGTGGTTTGCGGAGCGGGATGCCGTAGCGAGGCTGTGATCCAAGCGGCTGCCAATGTGGCCGCGGCGCTTGCCAAATCGAATCAAGGGGTGGCGCTCTCCTTTGCGGCTCCTGAGTGCAACACGATGGGTCTTGCGATGATGGGTGGAGCGCCACTGGAAGCGGCATTCCAGGCAGTCCGCGATGGGAATGCCGACACGGTCATCGTGCTCGAAAACGACCTTTACCGCCGGGCAGACTCGAAGCCCGTCGATGAATTCCTGAAGGGCGCAAAGCACGTGGTGGCGCTGGACTACCTGCCGAATTCGACCACGGGGCAGGCGGAGTTGATCCTCCCGGCCGGGTCGTTTGCCGAAGCGGACGGCACTTTCGTGAATAGCGAAGGCCGGGCACAGCGTTTCTTCCAGGTGTTTTTGCCTCAAGATCCAATCCTTGAAAGCTGGCGTTGGCTTCGAGCGGCGGGCCAAGGCGACAGCGCCGCCTGGAAAAATCTGGACAACGTGCTGGACGCTATGGCGCAATCGTTACCTGCCTTCAAGCGGGTTCCCGAAGCCGCTCCTGAATCCGGCTTCCGGATATCGGGAGCCAAAGTGCCGCGCGAGCCGCATCGCTACAGTGGCCGCACTGCCATGCTGGCTAACATCAGCGTCAGTGAGCCGAAGCCGCCGGAGGATCAGGACTCACCTCTTTCCTTCACCATGGAAGGGAATCCCAACGAGCCTCCCAGCGCGCTCATTCCGTTTTTCTGGGCGCCGGGATGGAATTCGATTCAGTCCACGAATAAATTTCAAAGTGAGATTGCCGGCCCCTTAAAGGGAGGAAATCCTGGCGTGCGCCTGATCGAGCCGGCCGCCGGAAGCGCGCCTTCATATTTTACTGCGGCGCCGGAAGGATTCCATGCGAAGCATGGCGAGTGGCTCACTGTCCCCCTCTATCACATATTCGGCTCGGAGGAGCTGAGCAATTGGGCGCCGGCGGTTCGCGAGCTGGCTCCGGGACCCTACGCCGCATTGAGCCCGGAGGAAGCCGCGGCTCTCGGAGTGATCGAAGGGCAGATAATTCAGATCGCCGCAAATGGATCGCAATTTCAATTGCCTTTGAAGGTTGCCAAGGAACTTCCGAAGGGAGTTGTGGGTTTGCCGGTGGGCTTGCCGGATTTCAGGGGGCCGTTGATGCCGGCTTGGGTTAGCATCTCTCGAGCGATATGAACCATCTTCAAGACGTCATCATGCCGGTTGTCGTAATCTTGGGGATTCTTTTTGTGTCCCTCACGATCGCAGCGAACCTGATTTGGGTGGAGCGCAGGCTTCTGGCCGTCTGGCAGGATCGTTACGGGCCGAACCGCGTTGGGCCGTTCGGGCTGCTTCAAGTCATTGCCGACACCATCAAACTGCTTTGGAAAGAAGATTGGATTCCGCCGTTTGCAGACAAGGGAGTCTTCGTCATCGCCCCAGCCATTGTCATGGTGACGGTCCTCATGTCGTACGTGGTCCTGCCGGTGACGCAGAAGATCATTATTGTGGACCTGAATGTTGGCCTGCTTTTTGTATTGGCGATGTCTTCCATGGGGGTTTACAGTGTGGTGCTCGGCGGATGGGCTTCGGACAACAAGTATTCATTGCTGGGGGGTCTGCGGGCATCGGCCCAAATGATTAGCTACGAAGTGTTCATGGGCCTTTCGCTGATGGGCATCGTGTTGCTGACCGGCTCATTTAGCCTGAAGGATATTGTGCTGGCCCAACGCCACGTGTGGTTCGTCGTCCCGCAGTTCCTGGGCTTCGTGCTCTTCCTGATTGCGGGCATCGCCGAGACGCGGCGTCTGCCTTTCGATCTGCCGGAGGCCGAAAGCGAACTGGTGGCTGGATTCCACTCGGAATATTCGGGCATGAAGTTTGGCATGTTCTTCGTCGGTGAGTATCTGGGTGTCACCCTGATTTCCGCCTTGATCTCGGTGCTGTTCTTCGGAGGCTGGCTCGGTCCAGTGCTGCCACCCATCGCCTGGTTTCTGATCAAGACATTCTTTTTCATTGGTTTCTTTGTTCTGCTCCGTGCGGCCATGCCCCGGCCCCGTTTCGATCAGCTCATGTCCTGGGGATGGAAGATCATGTTGCCGTTGTCGCTGGCCAACCTGCTGGTGACGGGCGCCATCGTTCTGGCGATTCAGAAGTAAGAGTCCGCCGCAGTTTTCGATAGCGGCGGCGGGGAGTTTAGATTGTGCTGAGCTTGTTGAGAACTTTCTGGGAAATCCTTCAGCATACGTTCCGGCCCCGGGTCACGGTGCAGTACCCGGACGAAAAGCCGTACCTGGCTCCACGTTGGCGGGGGCGGATCATCCTCTCGCGGGACCCTGACGGCGGGGAGCGCTGCGTGGCCTGCTACCTTTGCGCGGTGGCTTGTCCCGTCGATTGCATCGCTTTGCAGGCCACGGAGGATAAGAACGGACGGCGTTATCCGGAGTTTTTCCGGATCAATTTCTCCCGCTGCATTTTCTGCGGCTTCTGTGAAGAAGCTTGCCCGACTTATGCCATCCAATTGACGCCGGATTTTGAAATGTCCGAGTACAACCGCCAGAATCTGGTCTACGAAAAGGAGCAATTGCTGATCGACGGTCCGGGTAAATACCCGGGGTATAATTTCTGGCGCGTTGCCGGCGTGCAAATTGGCGGGAAGGGCAAGGGTGAGTCCGAACGCGAGGATCCGCCCACGGACGTGCATAGCAATCTGCCTTAATTCAAACTGATATGGATTGGCTCTTTTATCTTTCGGGCGCGGTGGCGGTTGCCGCCACCCTCATGATGCTGACGCGGCTCAACGCCGTGCATGCGCTTCTGTATCTGATCGTCTCGTTGCTTGCGGTAGCGGTCGTCTTCTTTGTCATCGGAGCGCCGTTTGTCGCGGCCCTGGAAGTGATCGTCTATGCCGGGGCGATCATGGTGCTTTTCATCTTCGTGATGATGCTGCTCAACCTCGGCCGCCGCGCCGTAGACCTTGAGAAGTCGTGGATGGACCCCGGCATGTGGGTGGGGCCTGTTATTCTGGCGCTGATTCTGGCGGGGGAAGTCATCTACCTGTTTTGGGGAACGGGCGCCCAGGGCCCGATGGCGGGTGTCATCAGCCCGAAGCAAGTTGGCTTGGCAATGTACGGACCTTACCTGCTCGGGGTTGAGCTCGCCTCCATGCTTTTGCTGGGCGGGTTAGTCGGGGCTTATCACCTCGGTTACGAAAAACGGAGTCCAACGGAGAAACTGAATCATGATGTCCGTGCCGTTCACACACGGTCTGATTCTGGCGGGGATCTTGTTCGCGCTGGGAGTGACCGGTCTGCTGGTTCGCCGTAATCTGTTGTTCATCCTCATGTCGCTTGAGGTCATGGTGAACGCCGCGGGTCTGGCGTTTGTTGTCGCCGGATCGCGCTGGGGACAGGCGGATGGGCAAGTGATGTTTATTTTCATTTTGGCCATGGCCGCCGCAGAGGTTTCCGTCGGCCTGGCGCTCCTGCTTCAGCTTTATCATCGCTACCGCACGCTGGATGTGGATGTCTTGAGCGAGATGAGGGGATGAGATGCTCGACTTGCTTTGGCTAGTGCCGGCTCTGCCCTTCGCGGGCTTTCTGGCTTTAGCCATTTTGGGACCTCGATTGTCTCAACGGGCCGTGGCGTTCATTGGCCCGGGCGCAATTCTGTTTTCCGCCATCATTTCTTTGATCGTTGCCGGCAGCTTTTTCAGCTCGCCCCCGGCCGGCAATGCCTACACCCAGTACCTCTGGACCTGGATGGATGCCGGAGGCTTTCGCCCTCACATCGCCCTTTATCTGGACCCCCTATCGCTGGTGATGATGTTGGTGGTCACGTGCGTCGGCTTCCTGATCCACTGGTACTCCACGGAGTACATGAACGGCGATGAGGGCTACAGCCGGTTTTTCGCGTACATGAACCTGTTCGTTGCGTCGATGCTTCTGCTCCTCCTGGGTGATAATCTTCTGCTTTTGTTCCTGGGATGGGAAGGTGTGGGCCTTTGCAGTTACCTGTTGATCGGATTCTGGTACTCCAAGCCGGAGAACGGCGCCGCCGCCCGCAAGGCCTTTTACGTCACCCGCGTGGGCGACACGGCCATGACCGTCGGCCTGTTTCTTCTCTTCACCCATCTTGGCACCCTCCAGATTCAGGATCTGATGAGCCGCGCCCAGGCTCAATGGCCGGTGGGCTCGGGACTCGCCACCGCAGCGGCTCTGCTGCTCCTGGGCGGCGCCTGTGGCAAGTCAGCGCAACTTCCCCTCCAAGTCTGGTTGCCGGATGCCATGGCCGGCCCCACGCCCACCAGTGCCTTGATTCACGCCGCCACCATGGTCACGGCGGGCGTTTACCTGATCGCGCGGACTCACGTGCTTTTTGCTTTGTCTCCCATCGCCCAAACCACCGTGGCCGTCGTAGGCTTGGCAACGCTGACGGCTGCGGGTTTCAGCGCCCTGACTCAGTCCGACATCAAGCGGGTGCTCGCTTATTCCACCGTGAGCCAAATCGGCTACATGTTTTTGGCGCTCGGCGTTGGGGCGTGGACCGCAGCCATTTTCCACTTCATGACCCATGCCTTCTTCAAGGCGCTGCTCTTCCTCGGGGCGGGCATGATTATTGAATCGCTGCATCACGAGCAGGACATGTTCAAGATGGGCGGTCTGCGCAAGGAGCTTCCCGTCACCTTCTGGACGTTCCTCATCGGCGGTTGCTCGCTGGCCGGGCTGCCGTTGATTACTGCGGGATTTTACAGTAAGGGCCTCATCATCTGGAGCGCCCGGGTGGGACCCAATGGCAGTTCCAAGTTGTGGTTCTTTGCCGTCCTGGGTGTGCTGCTCACCTCGCTTTATACCTTCCGGATGATCTTCCTGGTCTTTTTTGGCGAGCCCAAAACGCACGTGGCCAAGAAGCCCGGATGGGCTATGAAGATTCCGTGCTTGATCCTGGCCGCGGCTTCCATCGCTGGTGGATTCGTTAACACACCGCAGGCCCTGGGCGACATTCATGTGTTTAGCCACTTTCTGGGCAAGGCGCTGCCCCCCCTGGCTGAAGCACACGCCGCGGCGATGGGCGAACTTGCTTCGGAAGCCTGGGCCACCCTGGCTTTCATGGTTGGGCTGATCCTCGCATACTATCTGTTCCTGGTTCGCCGCGAAGTTGCCGCGGCGCTCGCCCAGCCCGCCATCAGCCGTGGCTTGCACCGGCTCTGGTTCTCGGATTGGGGAATGGACTGGCTGTATGACAAAGTCTTTGTCCAACCTCTCCTGTTTTTTGCCCGGATCAATAAAGGCGACTTCATTGACGCCATCTACACGGGTATTGCCGCGACCACGCGCTTTTTCTGGCAGGGATTCCAGGCCACTGAAACCGGCCGGGTGCGTTGGTACGCGGCCGCCGTCGTCATCGGCTCCGTGATCTTTATTGCGATTGCCCTCTTCCTATGATACTTCTCTGGCTCATTGGCATTCCGCTCGCCGCCGGCATCCTGGCCTGGATGTTTGCCCGCTGGAGCGACCTTGCCGCCCGCTGGATCTCGCTGCTTTCAACCATCCTTTGCTTTGCGCTGAGCCTCGGCCTTTGGCGCCGCTATGCTGGAGAAGCCCATCTGCTCTCCAATGGAAAATGGTTCATCGAAGTCAATGCGATTTGGATTCCGCAGCTCGGCATTCATTTCCACCTGGCCATGGACGGCCTGAGTCTGCTGATGGTGGCGCTCACCTTCTTGCTGGGCATCATGTCCGTACTCACCTCCTGGCGGGAGATCAAGCAGGGTGTAGGCTTCTTCCATTTGAACTTGATGTGGATTCTCGCCGGCATCGTCGGTGTGTTCCTTGCCGTGGATCTATTCCTGTTCTACTTCGCGTGGGAGCTGATGCTGGTCCCCATGTATTTCCTGATCGCCGTCTGGGGCCATGAGCGCCGCACCTATGCCGCCGTCAAGTTTTTCATCTTCACCCAGGCCTGCGGCCTTTTGATGCTCATCAGTATCCTGGCGCTTTACCTGATTCACCATTCGGAAACCGGGGTGTATACGTTTGAATACAAGGACCTGCTTGGCACCTCCATGGCGCCGCACACCGCGTTTCTGATTATGCTCGGCTTCTTCATTGGCTTCGCGGTGAAATTGCCGATGTTTCCGTTGCACCCCTGGCTGCCGGACGCCCATACCCAGGCCCCGACGGCAGGCAGCGTCATCCTGGCCGGGCTCCTGCTGAAGACCGGCGCTTACGGGTTGATCCGGTTCGTCATTCCCCTTTTCCCGCAAGCGTCGCACCAGTTTGCGCCGGTCGCCATGACCCTCGCCGTCATCGGCATCATCTATGGCGCCGTCATGGCCTTCGCCCAAACTGATTTGAAACGCCTCGTCGCTTATACCAGCGTCAGCCACCTGGGTTTCGTCTTGCTTGGCATCTATGCGTGGAACGATCTGGCGCTGCAAGGCGCACTGATCAGCATGATCTGCCACGGGATCAGCACCGGCTCGCTCTTCATGCTGGTCGGACAACTTCAGGAACGCACCCACACTCGCGAAATGGGCAAGCTCGGTGGCCTGTGGGCAACCATTCCGCGCATGAGCGGAGTCGCCATGTTCTTTGCCATGGGATCCATGGGACTGCCCGGCCTCGGCGACTTTGTTGGCGAGTTTCTGGTGCTGCTCGGAACTTACAAAGCGGGCTTTACCGGCTGGGCCATCGCCGCAACCATCGGCGTTCTCTTCTCCACTCTTTACGCTCTGCGGTTCATCCAGCGCGCTTACCACGGGCCGAATACAAACCATTGGTCCATCCCCGACCTCGCGGCGCGGGAAGTCATCATCTATGTTCCGATGATGGCCATCCTGCTCTGGCTCGGGCTTTATCCGCAATTGGTTCTCCGGACGTTTCAGCCCGCCATGCGTAACTTGCAGCGGTCGGCCAGCAACCGCCAATCCTTCGAGGCCGCCAATCGATGACCCCGATGAACAGCTCCGACATCACGGCTCTCTTACCGTTAATCTTGATCACTGCGACCGCGGTAGTGGTGATGATCGCTGCCGCCATTCGCCGCAGTCACGCCGTCGCGGCGGTCTTGACCCTCCTGGGGCTGGCCATCACCTTTGCCTCGCTCTGGTATGTGTCGCCGCTCGCGCCCCGGCAAGTTGGGCCGCTGCTAACAATTGACGGCTACTCCCTTTTTTATACCGGCCTGATTGTGGCGGCAACAGCCGCCGTGGTGGTTCTTTCTTACGGGTATTTTGAACGGCAGACGGAACACCGCGAAGAACTCTACATCCTGATTTTGGTGGCTGTGCTGGGATCTATGGTTCTGGTAGCCAGCGATCACTTCATATCGTTCTTCCTGGGCTTGGAAATCCTCAGCATTGCTCTTTATGCATTGAACGCCTACTTGCGCGACCGGGCGTTGCCCCTCGAGGCCGGGATCAAGTATCTGATTCTGGCCGCGGCGTCGGCGGCATTCCTGCTTTTTGGCATGGCCTTCATTTATGCCGAGCTTGGAACGATGCAGTTCACCCGCATCGCATCCCTGATGCTGGGCGGCTCCAACCTTGACCAGCCGGTGCTCGTCGCGGGCTTGGCGCTCATCATCACCGGCTTCGGATTCAAGCTCGCTTTGGTGCCTTTCCACCTTTGGACTCCCGATATTTATGAGGGAGCTCCGGCGCCGGTGACGGCGTTTGTGGCGACGGTTTCCAAAGGCGCCATGTTCGCTCTCTTGTTGCGGTACTTTTATACGATCTCCATCCGGCGGTTTGATTCCATCTTTTTGGTTCTTGCCATCATCGCCGTTGCCTCCATGATCGCAGGGAACGTGCTCGCCCTGCTCCAGAACAATGTGAAGCGAATTCTTGCCTATTCGTCCATCGCCCACATGGGGTATGTGCTGGTCGCGTTCCTGGCCGGAGGGGCGATGGGCGCGCAGGCGGTCACCTTTTACTTGGTGGCCTATTTCATCACCACCCTCGGCGCTTTTGGCGTCGTTACTGTGCTATCTCCGTCCGACCGTGACGCCGACCGCCTGGAGGATTACACCGGCCTCTTCTGGCGCCGTCCCGCCCTCGGATCGATTCTCACGCTGATGTTGCTTTCGCTCGCGGGCATCCCGTTGACTGCGGGCTTCTTCGGCAAGTTCTACATCGTGGCGGCTGGCGCGTCCTCCGCCATTTGGGGGCTCATTATCGTGTTGGTGCTCACCAGCGTAGTGGGGCTTTACTATTACCTTCGGGTTGTGGTCGCCATTTTCAGCGCCCCCGAGGCGGCTGCCGAAGAGTTGCCGCTCCTGCCGGTCCCAGCCTCGAGCGGAATCATCTTGGGAGTGCTCGGGCTCCTGCTCGTGTGGCTTGGGGTTTACCCGGGCTATTTGCTTGGAATTGTCACCACCGCCGTCAGAAGCATCACCCATTAGATTGAATTGTTCACCCAGCGAGTGGCCCGCCATCATGATTTTGTGTCTTCGTTTCTTCTCTTCTTTTCATCAACTTGCCATCTTCACCTGCCTATGAGCCGTCAAGCGGCTCTTTCCGCCCGGACCAGAATGTAATCAATCATGCCTATCCGGATAGCTTAGAAAGCTGTCACATCGACAGTTTGTCCAAGTTGCCCGCCGGCAAACCCGGAGGGGCGCGGAGAAGATGGAGGCTGGCACGAATACTTCGACTTAAAATGCGAGAGACCCGGCCGGAGGGAGGCGAGAGTTGCGGCCCGAGCCTTGGCTCGATGCCTGGGCGATGGTGCAGGTGGCAGCAGGCGCCCCGCCGCGCGCCAGATTCACAATACCGGGGAGACCGAAAATACCATAGAGTGAGACCATGGATCAGGCTGCATGGCCGGGGCTCTTGGCATTTCGAAGTCAGGTTCCATTCGGATCCCCGCGGGGCGAGTCTACTGTTGGAGGCTGATGGGCTCTTGGGCGATTTAGGATGGGTAATGCCACAGGCTGTACGCCGCCCCCGCAAACGCCTGAAACCACGTGGATTAAGCTGGATAAATGAGCATGCAAGGATGGAATGGAAAAGAGAGGACAGTGGCCACTCTCATGGGGTGAGTGGCCACTGTGGATAGTAAAAAGACTTAGGATTCCAACCGGTTGAGTGAAAGCTTGCTCCGCCGGACCAGAAACGCCGCAAGGAAAAGGCCTATTCCAAACAGAGATAGGCTTGTGGGCTCTGGGCTTACGCTCAGCGTGCTCAACAGGACATTCCCGGAAGTACCGGCGCTGATGCCCAGATACGGCGAGCCGTCGACAAAGCTTATAGGAATTTGAGTATCGTTCCCGGTTCCGTTGGGAATAATCTCTGTTCCAAGCTGACCCAGGGTGTTGGAGACCCAGATGTCATAATTCTCGCCGGACTGAACGCTGCCGATGCTCAGAAATCCCGAGGTGAATTGTGCGAGGAGTGGCGTCAGGTCAATCTGGACGAACGCCGAACCGCCGATCTCGTTGTTAGGCAGCCCAGCAATTCCCAGACCCTGCTCATCGCCCCCAAGGTTCTTACCGTAGAGATCTGTGGGAGAATTCATGTTAGAAAAGCCGTAAGCCGTCAACGTGATACCGCCGGCTGTGTAGGTGTGCGACGTCCCCAAGACGCCAGTGGGAGAGTCAAAGTTCCAGGTAATGGGATTGGTATTGGCCCAAGTGGTCGTGGCGAGCAACATTGCCGCGCCAATGATTGCTGCGGTCGTCAATTTGAGGCGCATACTGTATCTCCTTATTTGTTATGCGTTTGCACGCATTTCCCGTTGCCGAGCCAGCTCATCCAGAGTTCAGGTCGGGTTGCACGCTCATTCCGTGCAAACATCGCGCCCCCACCGGTTAGTTTGCACGTGGGCTTCCAATTCTGTCCTGTGGCCGTAAGTTATATAATTAATAACGAGTTATACTTTATAATTAATGATTAAGGATGAAAACCAAAAGTGAAAAACGCTAGCATTATAGGGAAAAAAGTTTCTCATAGCCTTCTGAAGGTCTGGCGGATCTTCCCTTTTGTTATAGGCGGGATTTTCTGTCGAACTGCTTGGGATGAAGGCAGTTAGGCGTTCCGCAAGGTGTGCGACCGCCTGACTACATGTCCGGAAGGGTGACGCCCAGAGCCTGGAGAATTTCTTGCTGGCGCGCGTCCGGCTGGGGCAGTTGGGTCATTGTGGTTTTCTCATCGACCTGGTAATGCAATAGGCACAGACGCGTTACGACCCGCAGCGCATCGGGCAGGGTGATGGCTTGCGGGCCGGTTCCGGTGGTGCCGAAGGCCGCCCGTAGCCGCCGTTCGATTTCCCGGCTCAGCTTCAGCGCCAGCAGCCAGCAGAACACGTGCCCCCGCGTGCGGCTCTCTTTGCGCACCCACACCGGCCGCACTTCCAGTAAGCCCGTCTTCAGGGTGCGGAAGTCGCGATCCACCTTCTCGAGCACCATGGTGCTGTCATGCACCTGTTGGGCGACGCGGGCCAGAACCAGAAACAACCCCAGTTTGGCGAACCTCCCCTTGCCCAGGGCGGCCGTGATTGCGGTCCGGTCCGCAATCTGTTTCAAGGCGAAGAGCAGTGCGAAGCAGTCGCCGAGTTGGGGGTCAGGATGGGAGAGATGATCGAACTCTCCGCGCAGGGCGCGGCGCAGGGCTTCGATGCGGGCCGGGGTCCAGTGGGAGAGATTGGCGAGGGTGCGCTTGCGAATGCGAGAGCCCTGGCGAACACTTTCGCGGAGGAGGACGGCGGGCGGGAAGTTGCGATTGGGGACGGTATCGATGTACAGGGCATGACCTCCATGCACCTCATAGATCATGAAAAGGCCATTGTCAAGTACTTGCATGGGCACAACATAGCGCCCCTACCTGAACCTTCCAGCATGAAAATAAATCGCTTACCTCAGATTCCAAGGGTCAAGGGAGGGGGGAAATCCGTCCGACGAAAGGATCAATTTCAGTAAACCCTTTGGAATGTTGGCGTCCCCGACGGGATTTGAACCCGTGTTACCGCCGTGAAAGGACGCGCTCAACTCGTAACTTACTGAAACCACGCGATACGGATGGCCACCGAAAGCACGTTCAGTAAGCTTCAGGAAGAGTTAGTAGCGCATAACTGGACCATAAGTGGACCATGAAATTCCCAACCGCCCTCACAAGAAATTCTACCGCCCGAAGAGGACAAAAGCTACCAGAGGGCCAGCCTTCCCTAGGCGCTGGGCCCGCGATAAGTAAGCCAACGTAATTGATGGTACCTGGCACTTGATACCAAGCTACCGTTTTGGCAATTTGTTCTCGGAGCCCGATGACACGGGACGGAGTGACGGCACATGCTGGGACGATTACTCACCCCCTTGATCGTCCGCGTTCCTCTCCCCTCAAATATCCCAGGTCACAAGAATAACTGCGAGTCATGTCAGATTTGTACCCGGCATTAATTCTTAAGGGCCTCGGCCGGCTGCTGATGGCCCGTTTTGCCCCTCATTCCCGCGCAGATGCTGCCCAGATGTTTGCGATGGCGAGCGAGTGAATCCCACACTCCTTCTTAGCGGATGCACCAGAAAATCCGAGTACGACGCCCCTTGCCCGTCTTGCGCGCAGATCCCTCTTCGCTCTTGGGCTTGTTTTGCCCGGGATTTGATGCTACCAACGAAACGGTATGGCTGGGCGTACTTCGAAGGATTGGCTCCCGCTTGCAAATGACGGTGGGAGCATTCATACTCCCACCATGAGCCTCAAGAGTGCGGCACTCCTGGCATTGATTGGGACAATCCTGCTTACAATTTTGGTATTGGCACATTTCATTTTCACCGTATTGGGGGTCATGCGTGATGTGATTCCAGCGATGGCGCTACTGACGTCGCTGGTTCATCTGTTCGCGAGCCTCAGTGTGTTGGTGTTCTTTTACGTCTTCTACCGAAAGCAATCCTGAGACTCATCGCTGCGCAGAATCCGAGCATACGGTTGTGTGCCTCGCCCTTGCCCCAGCAGCCGGCAGGCATGCTGTTCGCTCTATCCGTATCCCTCGCGCGCATGCTCTACCGCACAACGCCTCCGCCCGGGGCTTAGAAGTTTCCCTGGCCACATCGCGCAGCACTTGCTTCTCCAGGGATAACTCCGCTACCAACCGCTTCAACCGGCTATTCTCTTTTTCCAGCTCCTTCAGCCGCTTCGCCTTGTCCAGCTTCAGCCCTCCGAATTTCTTCCGCCAGCGGTAGTACGTCTGTTCCGTGATCCCCACTTCTCGCGCCGCTTGCGGCGTCGTCTTCCCGTTGGCAATCTCCACTTCAATCTTCCGCAGCAGATTCACAATCTGCTCCGGCTTGCACCTTTGGTTTGGCATGACCGGTCTTTCTCCTCCGGTAAATTCTCTCTCATTTCACCTCGTACAAGAAACCCCGGTCAGGTCACCCGGACGGAGCTTTGCTGCCAGACAATCGCCTTCTGGGTTGAACAGCAGCAGTGGGTGATAGCAGGTGGACTCGAAGTTCCCGTTATAGGCACATTGCGTCTGCTCCCCATACACCGAAATCTCGGTCGAGTCCATGTCAAGCATAGCCCGGTACTGCCAGTGGGTCGCTTCTGCGTTGCCGATCAGTTCCCGATTCAGTCGTCCCAGCCCCGCGAAATTCCCCTCTTCGGCCAGCATCTCCGTCTCGAAGGTCTGCAACCGGGACGTCAGGGCCGCCCCACGCTCTCGGATATTCTCCGAACCGATCAGCCGAAAGTGAGATCTGGCGATGGCCGCCCGCCGTCGTTCACGTCCTCGTAGCCAGCCGGCTGTGGATTGACTACCACAGCAGGTCAGCTAGGGCCAACTGTGAGTTCTTGCCACGGCGAGAGTCGGTCAGGTGTTGCTCGAGGAGTTCCCTGAATTACAAGCGTTTGTCCAGCCCCCCACGAGTATCAGACCACCGTCCGTGATGACCCGCGATCCTTGAAAATTCACCTTCAACGAAGCGTTGAAAGAGATTTCGTTACTGTGCAAAATGAAACTGCATGGCCTCCATATCGATGTCATCGTGAGGGCATGGAACATAAGAAAACCAAGAAAGAGCCCGGCAACGCCACACGTGCCAGAATCAGGAAGGAAATGGCGAAGCCGCGGATGGCCAGGTCCGCAAGAATCGCGGAACTGAAGCTAGATACTACGCGAATTCCAGAACCGCCCAGTGTCACCATGCCCGGAACCGTCGACAAAATCATCCCGTCTCCGCACCCGAGCCAACCGGAAAAGGCACAGATTGCTGTCCGTGGGGCCGACCACCGGAATCAAGATCTCCGCATTGAAAATACGTTAACTGACGAACATGGCAGTGATGTGAAGCTCAAAAAGGGTGCTCACGTTGATGTTACCGTCGCAGCCCAACCAAAGACGTGAACCGCCGCAATTAAAGAAGAGAGCCAACCGACTCGGCTTGAGACATTCGGCATGGGCATTGGCCGTCACAATTCATAGGGTCCTCATGGGCGCATTCGTAATTGGCCAGGTTCGTCACACACCATAAGAAAGGTCCACGCCGTATCTTGCAGATGGACCTCTTTAAAGCATGCGCGTCATATTTGAGCCACTCGTCGGATACGCAAACAGCATGTGCTTTAATTCGGTGGCACGCAGCCCGGAGCGGATGGCAATCGCGAAGAGATTGATGACTTCACCGGCCTCGCTCCCTA
>Ga0307372_10001373_pt1 | contig 42723 bp, 39 predicted proteins | sample OX1MG_FD_202533 | JGI IMG/M metagenome (GOLD analysis project Ga0307372, IMG submission 202533) | Soil microbial communities from Risofladan, Vaasa, Finland - OX-1 | ecosystem: Environmental > Terrestrial > Soil > Coastal area > Acid sulfate soil | place: Finland: Risofladan, Vaasa | collected...
ATCCGTTCATCCATCAACGAAGACAGTGAACGGTACTTCTCTTCAATCTGTTCTATGGCGGGCTCATCACGCACAACTGATTAAACACGCAGCCGACAAACATAGTCAAGTTATTGTGACGCAAGCCATTAGCCGAAGTGGAGCAAGCTTTCCGCACCTCGAAGACGGCCCACCTGGAGACACGCCCTATTCACGTGCGCACGGCGGCGCATACCCGCGGTCACGTCCTGGTGGTAATGTTGGTGTATCTGATCCGGCGGGAACTCAGCCGGGCCTGGACTCCGTTGGATGCGACGGTCGAAGAGGGATTGCACCAACTGCAGACACTGTGCTCCACGGAAATGAAGGTGGAGGGCGGCAACCATTGCTTACGGATCTCCACCCCCAGTGCACCTTGCCGCGCTCTGCTCGAAGCGCTGGACATCCGTCTGCCGGAGGTGCTGCCGCACCGGGAGATCCGTGTGGTCACGCGCAAGAAGCTGCCCGAACGCCGTAAACCCCGTTAGAGCGCAGCAACTTGCGCGGGAAAACCCTCGCCGACTTAAAGGTGAACATCCGTTCCAAACGCTTCCAAAACGAAAAATTTCTTCCAACCCAATCCGCATAGGAGAAACGCCGCGAATCCCAATACTGTTCACTTACGGTGGAGGCGGCGCTCGTCCCCTGCGATCTCCTAAAGCCGCGCTGCCTTCAGTGCCGAAATCCGCCGGTGAGGACACCGGCGCTACAGCAAAGTGACCCGCTACTCAAGCTCGCCTTCGCTTGACTCGCCGGGGTCTGGGTGCTAGGCTCCGAGTTGTATGCGGGAGTATATTGCCGCCGCGATTCGCACCTTACTGCTGCACATCGCGGTTCACGGTTCGCAAAACTTAGGTACTGCCGTTCGTAATTACGTTGACGTATTCTTACAACGCGCTTCAATAACCCAATGACCCCTCACCCCACGGGGAAGAAGAGGGTGGCGCTCAGCGCTGGGTGAGGGGAGATCCAAGGTCCTAATCCTTGCGGGGCTATTCACAAAGAAGAATGGCAGATGGCGAAGATGCTGGACCATGTGCTCAATACCCCATCCGCGGATCTGCTTGTCCTGATTGGCCTGGTGATTCTGGCTGTGGCCATAGTTGGCGGCCTCAACCAGAGGATTCATACCGGTCAGGGCCGCCGCCTGTTGTTGAGTTTGGTTGGCTGCTTGTTCGTCGCTCTCGGATTCCTGGTCCACTCCAATCAAGATCTGACGGCCTCGGCGGACGAATCGAAATCACACGCGGACCTGAACTCCAGCCCCGTACTGCTCGACCCGGACTCCGGCACTTTCTCGGCCTCCGCCGTGGATAAATACCTTGGAAAACCCAGCGACCCGCCCGCTTATTTCGGTCAGATACAAGTCTCCGTCGCCGATTTCCTAGGGACTTGGACGAACCTGGGCAAGGTTGGACAGCATGGAATCCACAAATTGCGGATCGCGGCAGACGGCAGTCAACTTCTGGTTCATGCCTGGGGGGTGTGCAAACCTTCGGACTGCGACTGGGGAGAACAACGGACGATTCTAAATCAGGATGAAGCGAGCGTTGCTTTTGACACTGGAGCGCGGGTCCGACGGCTCACATTGCGCCCCATGCCGTCCGGCGAGTTGCAGGTTGAGGTGGTTGGTGAATCTCCCGGAAATCCGGCCACTCCCTCACCGGCCCTGTTCGCAAGATTGCAATAAGTCACAGCCGTAGGTAGTGGACCATTTTTGCTGCTGGTGCGGCGGTCTCTGACCGCCGAACTTTATTCTTCAACAGCTTTCGGCGGTCAGAGACCACCGCACCAGCAAACTGACCTACTACCAATCGTACTAGGCGTCGGAGCGGTCCTCCTGCTTTCCCTCAGCGATGTTCACGGAAGAGAGCGAAGCCCGGCACGAGCCAGCCTTCTGTTGGTTGCCAGGCATTTCACTCAAAAACGGAAATAGTAATTTGCAATTTTCTCTCCTTCTCGTCCGTATGGAAGATTGATGCTGCGGAGCGATGCTAGCAGCAAAAACGCGGGTGGGCGTTAGGCCCGCCCCTAAAATGGAGCTATGACCCAATCGAATGGAAATGGCGTGGTGGTGGAAGTGCGCGAGGTCCGAAAGCACTATGGACCGGTGGAGGCGCTGCGTGGCATCAATTTTGAGATCAAAAAGGGTGAGGTCTTCGGACTGCTCGGTCCCAATGGCGCCGGGAAAACCACCACCCTTGAAATTCTTGAAGGACTGCGCCAGGCGGATGGTGGCGAGGTTCGGGTCTGCGGCCTGGACCCGTTCCGCCAAAGCCGGGATTTAAAGCAGAGAATTGGCGCGCAGTTGCAGGCAACAGTGCTTCCTGACAAGATCCGGGTGGAAGAGGCACTTCGCCTGTACGGTGGATTTTACCGGCGGTCCGTCCCGGTGGAAAAGCTCCTGGACCAATTCGGGCTTTCCGAAAAGCGCCGGGCGCTCTACGAGACGCTTTCCGGCGGCCAAAAGCAGCGCCTCGCCCTGGCTCTGGCTTTGGTCAACGATCCGGAGTTGGTGTTGTTGGATGAGCCGACCGTGGGCTTGGATGCGCAAGTGCGCCGGGAGATTTACGCGCTGGTGGAGCGGTTGCATGCAGAAGGACGCACCTTGCTCCTCACCACGCATTATATCGAGGAGGCGGAGCGGCTCTGCGACCGCGTCGCCATTGTCGATCACGGGTTGGTTGCGGCCATCGGCACGCCACGGGAATTGATCAATCACTCCGGGCAGGGGGCTCACTTGGAAGTGAAGCTCGCCCAGCCGGTCAGCGTCGAGCGGCTGAAGCAACTGGAGGCCGTCCGGGAATGCCAGGAAACCGGCGGCGGCTACTTGATTCAGGCTGATCCGATTGCCAAGGCCATTAAGGCCCTCGTCCTGTTTCTTGAATCGGAAGGCAACGAGCTGGTTGACCTTCACATCGCTCAGCCCAGCCTGGAGGATGTGTTTGTCAAAATGACCGGACGAAAGCTTTCTGGCGAGGATTCGTCTTAGGCGCTTACCGCCGAACATCGGCAAACAATTGCCGGTGTTTGTTCGGCACGGATGCCACCGTAGCGCCGGGCTTCAGCCCGGTATATGCCGCCCTAAAGGGCGGCGCTACGGCCACGACCAACGGCGCGCCCGCGGCAACCCCGCCCACCATCCGGCGCACCCGCAAAAATCCGAAATCGAGGTTCTATGGCAGCTCTCAGCATCGCATGGAATAACATCCGGCTGGTCACACGCACCAAGACGGCGCTTTTCTTCACTTTTATCTTTCCGCTGATTTTTCTTTTCACTTATGCGGGGATCTTCGCCGGCGGCAATCCCATGACGGTTGCCTATTTCTTTGGCCCGGTGGTGGTGTTGCAAGTGATGGGCAGCGCCTTCTGGGGGCTAGGCTTGCAATCCGTGATGCAGCGCGAACGGGGCAGCCTGCGCCGCTTCCGCCTGGCCCCAATCGGCGCGGGCGACATGGTGGTGAGCAGCCTTCTCTCTAATTACCTGCTCCTTCTGCCTACCATTGCTCTGCTGCTCTTCTGCGCCATGATCATTTTCCACATGCCGCTCACCATCAGCTTGTTCGACCTGCTGATTCTGGTCACCATCGGATCATTTGCCTTCGCGGGATTTGGCCTCACCATCGGCAGCATCGCCAACACCATGCAGGAAGCCCAGGTTTATAACAACGTCGTTTGGTTTCCGCTGCTCTTCCTTTCGGGTGCCACCATTCCGCTGCCCGTTCTGCCCCATTGGCTTCAAGAGGTGGCCGCGTTCCTGCCTGCAACTTATCTGGTGAACGCCTTCCAGGGTGTCATGTCCACGTCCGAGCCGTTGTCGGCTTATTGGCCGGAACTGGCTGCTTTATTGATTTCCGGAATCTTCGGACTGTTGTTTGCCTGGAAGCTCTTCCGTTGGGAAAAAGAGGAACGCATCCCCCGCTCCAATAAATTCCTGGCGGCCACCTTTATCGTGCCCTTCCTCATCATCGGTGGCTGGATGAATGCGAGGGGTAACGTTTCCTCGTCTTTTTCGAAGTCATACAACCTCATGACCAAACCGGCGGCAAGTCACAAGTCTTCCGCAACTGCGGGCCAAACGGCTCCCGCGGGCTCGGAATCAGGATTAGTCAGCGATTTTGACCAGGGGAGTGCCAGCGCCCAATTCGGCGTGGGGTGGCAAGTTTCAACCGATTCAATGATGGGTGGGAAGTCGACCGCACAAATGGGAGTCGTCAGCGGCGGAGCACAGGGAAGCCCGGGCAGCCTGCTGATAACCGGGGAAATCGTGCCCGGATCGAGCTATCCCTGGGCAGGCGCTATGTTTATGCCCGGTTCCAAGCCGTTCGGCCCCGCTGACCTTTCAAACAAGAAGGAAATCAGCTTCTGGGCAAAGGGCGATGGCAAGACTTATCGCATCATGCTCTTCTCAAGTGACACCGGACCGGTTCCCGCGATCAAGAGTTTTGTGGCCGGTCCGGATTGGAAACCTTACACCTTCCCGCTGGCTTCGTTCGCCGGTAGTGATCCGCATCAAATAGCGGGTTTGCTGCTTTCCGGTGGACCGGCGCCGGGCAAATTCCGTTTTCAAATCGATGAAGTGCGATTCAATTGACTCGCGTCGTGAATTTCTCCCTTCGCGCCGTCGTTGTGGTGTGTAGTGTACCTCATGCCCAACCCCGGCTTTTTTCCCGGCGCTGAGTTCGCGGGCTGATGACTGCGTTGCAGCAAACTCCACATCTCTCCAGGCGAGACCTCGCGCAGACAGAACATCACTTGACAAGGAAGGGCCATTCCATTAGCTTGGGCGCTTGAGTTTTGATGCCGCGAAGAGTTACGGACCGCCCGAGCCCAGGCGGTAAAGGGAGAGAATCGGGATTCTTGATGAGTTCGTCGGGGGCTTCTGCTGGACCCATTCAACCGTGCCGGCTAAAAAGGTAGCTCACAAAGCGACAGCGCATTTTGCTCTTGGGATCGATTACGGCACGGAATCGGGCCGGGTGATCGTGGTACGAGTGTCCAACGGAGAGATTGCCGGATCGGCGATCGTTCCCTACACCGATGGTGTGATTGATGAAAAGCTTCCCGGCGGCCGGCGGCTTGAGGCGGATTGGGCGCTGCAGAATCCCCGCGATTATTTGCAGGTGGTAGAGATCGGCGTTCCCAAAGCCTTAAAAGCCGCGGGCGTAAAGCCCGCCGCCATCATTGGGATTGGGACGGACTTCACCGCCTCCACCCCACTGCCCACCCAGCAGGACGGTACGCCGCTTTGCATGATTCCGCGCTACCGGAAACAACCCCATGCCTGGGTAAAACTGTGGAAGCACCACGCGGCGCAGCCGGAAGCGAACCGCATCAATCAAATTGGCAGCGAACGTAACGAGGAGTTCATCCGCACTTACGGCGGGCGCTATTCCTCAGAGTGGTTCTTCTCCAAGCTACTCCAAATTCTGAATGAGGCGCCGGAGATTTACGATGCCACCGGCCGCTTTATCGAAGCTGCGGACTGGATTGTCTGGCAATTGACGGGTGAGGAGAAGCGCAACCTTTGCACCGCGGGTTACAAGGCCATGTGGGTGAAAGGACAAGGCTTCCCTTCGCATCCATTCTTCGCCGCCTTGCATCCCCGCATGGAAAATGTGATTGAGGAAAAGGTAGGAAATACTTTCTACGCGCTAGGGGCGCGGGCTGGCGGCTTGACGCCCGAATGGGCGCGGAAAACCGGCCTTCCCGCCGGAACGCCGGTTTCAATTGGCAATGTGGATGCCCACGTCGCCGCGCCCGCCTGTTCGGTCACCGCGCCGGGGGCTATGGTGATGATTATGGGCACCTCCATTTGCCACATCCTGCTGGGACCGGCGCGGCGCGAGGTGGAAGGCATGTGCGGCACGGTGGAGGACGGAGTGGTGCCCGGCCTGTGGGGATTCGAAGCCGGCCAATCGGCCGTAGGCGATATCTTTGCATGGTTCTTCGAACAGGGCGTTCCAGAGCCTTATGCCCGTGAAGCCCGGCGGCATAAGATGACGGTGGCCGCCCTGCTCGAAAAGCTTGCCGCCAAACTCCAGCCGGGCGAATCCGGACTTTTGGCGCTCGACTGGCTGAACGGGAACCGTTCGATTCTGGTGGACACGGACTTGACGGGAGTTTTGCTGGGCTTACGGCTTTCGACGCGGCCCGAGGAAATCTTCCGGGCGCTCATTGAGGCCACCGCATTCGGTACACGGCAAATCATCGAAGCGTTTGAAAAAGGCGGAGTGCCGGTGGAGCGCCTGGTGGCGTGCGGCGGCCTGCCGGAAAAGAACCGGCTGCTGATGCAAATCTTCGCAGACGTGACCGGCCGGGAAATCTTCCTCGCCGGCAACCTGCTCACCTGCCCAGCTCATGGTTCGGCGATGCACGCGGCTGTCGCGGCCGGGCGCGAAGCCGGCGGTTATTCCACGATCTTTGAGGCCACTGAATGCATGGCCAGGCTCCAGAAGTCCACTTTCCGGCCCCGCCCCGCTCACCATGAGCTTTACAATGAGCTGTTCGCAGAATACCAGGGGCTGCACGACTATTTTGGTCGGGGCGCGAATGACGTGATGAAGCGGCTGAAGGCTTTGCAACAAAGAGCCGCGAAGGAATAAGGCAGCGGCCGGCGCTCAGTACCACCATTCGCAATTACGGTGACGTATTCTTGCAACGTTCTTCAACAACCTCTCACCCCCAGCCCCTCTCCCCGCAAGCGGGGAGAGGGTGGCGCGCAGCGCCGGGTGAGGGGGTGCGAGAATACGTGAGCGAACTTACGAAACGCGGCGCTCAGCCATCGCGTTGCAGCACACGTGGCTTTTCTTGATGATGGCTGACGCCGGATGGCTGATGGTGATGTGCCCATGATGGACAGACTCGACGATCTGCGCCAGGAAGTGTGGGAAGCAAACCTGGGTATATTCCGCGCGGGGTTGGTGACCATGCACAGCGGTAACGCCAGCGGCATCGACCCGGAACGGAAGCGTGTCGTCATCAAGCCCAGTGGCATGGACTACGAAAAGCTCACGCCTGAGGACCTAGTGCTGACCGGCATGGACGGTAACAAGATTGAAGGCAGGTGGAAGCCGTCCGTGGATCTCTGCCATCACCTTTATATCTATCGCCACCGCCCGGAGATTGGCGGGATCATCCACACCCACTCGAATTACGCCACCAGTTTTGCCCTGTTGGGCCGGTCCATTCCTGCTTATCTCACGGCCATCGCCGATGAATTCGGTGAAGAGATCCCGTGTGCTCCTTACACCGATAACACGGGCGACGCGATGGGCGAAGCTATTTTGAAGTACATGAACCAGGCGCCTGCCATCCTCCTGGCTCATCACGGCGCTTTTGCTTTTGGACCCACGCCGCGCGCGGCGCTGAAGGCCGCCGTGATGCTGGAAGATGTGGCCAAAACCTGTCATCTTGCGCTTTTGCTTGGCAAGCCGCAGCCGCTTCCGCGCCAGGAAGTTCGCAAATGGTATGATCGCTACCATTCGACATACGGGCAAGTGGGCGGAGGCTAAGAGGGCACCGTCGCACTGTTCAGGACTTAACACCCCGGCCCGGGGAATTGGTTTTCGAATGCATTTTCCCGCGTGTTGGGCCAAAATATGGCGCGAATTAGTTAAGGATACGAGCTTGGGAACAACTCATTTTAGGGCCCAGGGGATGAAACCGTAATCCACACGATAGTGATGCATTTTCGCTGCTGTAGCGGCGGTCCCTGACCGCCGAGTTTTGTTTTTCAATAGCTTCCGGCGGTCAGAGACTGCCGCTACAGCAAACTGCCCCACTGCCATCCAAACTTTAACGTTGGATCGATCCAGCGAACCCGCTCTTCGCTGACCCTGACTGGCAAGGAGCCACCATGACCCCGGGTTTTGGATTCTTGCACCTCTCCTTCGCATGGCTTTTCGCGGCGCCCTCCGCGAGCGCCAAAACACTTTCCCCCCACCCCGTCGATTTCGCGATTATCGCTATCTATTTCGCCATGGTCATTGGCATTGGCCTTTACCTGAAAAAATACACCAAGAGCGGCAAAGACTTCTTCCTGGCAGGCCGCGAAATGACGGCTTGGGTGGCGGGGTTGAGCTTCGTCTCCGCCAACCTCGGCGCGCTCGAGCTGATGGGATGGGCCGGCTCGGCCTATCAATACGGAATCCTGGCCGCACACTGGTATTGGATGGGCGCGATTCCCGCCATGCTCTTTCTGGCCATCGTCATGATGCCGTTCTATTACATCTCCAAGACTCACTCCGTTCCCGGCTACCTTCACCTCCGCTACGGTCAAGCCACCGGCGGCCTCAGCGCCGTCTGCTTCGCAATCATGACGTTGCTGATGTCCGGCGTGGATATGTTTGCCATGGCCTTGGTGTTGAAAGTGATGCTGGGCTGGAACCTCAACTTCAGCATTTGGGTTTCGTCGATCACGGTCGGCATCTATGTCACGCTGGGCGGCCTTTTCTCCGCCATCTTCAACGAGGTGGTGCAATTCTTCCTGATCTGGTTCGGCGCCTTGCTCATCCCCATCCTGGGGCTGGTGGAGGCGGGCGGATGGACAGGACTGGTGGCACGCATCCACCGGAATTTTCCGCAACAGGACTTCACCCATCTCTGGCGCGGTCTCGGCCACTTCTCGGATAACCCCATGGGCATCCACTGGACGGGCATCGTGTTCGGCTTGGGCATGACGCTCTCCTTTGGTTATTGGACCACGGACTTTCTGGTGATCCAGCGGGTGATCGCCGCCAAGGATATCCGCGCGGCAAAAATGGCGCCCGTCATCGGATCCTTCTTTAAGATGGCCGTGCCGTTCATCGTCATTCTGCCCGGGCTGCTGGCGTTGGCGGTGCTGCCCTACCACCTGGTTCCGCAGAGCGCCATCGGGAGCGCCCCGGGCCTGCACAGTTACAACGAGGTTTTGCCCCTGATGCTGGCCCGGTATTGCGGGCCGGGACTTTTGGGCTTGGGCGTGACCGCATTGATCGCCGGTTTCATGTCCGGCATGGCGGGCAACGTGAGCGCGTTCTCTACGGTCTGGACTTATGACCTGTATCGCGCCTTCATCCGCAAGGGCGCGTCGGATTCGCACTACTTGTCAATGGGCCGCTGGTGCACCATGACGGGTGTGGTTTTGAGCATCGGCGCTGCTTATCTGGTGATGCAATTTGCCAGCATCATGGACTACGTCCAGGCGCTGTTCAGTTTCTTCATCGCGCCGCTCTTCGGAACGGTCCTGCTGGGGATGCTGTGGAAGCGCATCACCGGCTGGGGAGCATTTTGGGGACTGCTCGCCGGCACGGTTTCCTCCGTGAGCATGTTCACGCTGGTGAAGTTGAATCCGCGGGCGCTTGCCTATGTCGCTTTGTCTGCTCACGCCCGGGCCATGGCGGAGAACATGTATCGCGCCCTGTGGTCTTGGATCATCTGCGTCATCGTAACGGTTGTGGTGAGCTATGTCACACGGCCGCAGCCGGTGGAATCCCTGAAAGGTCTCGTCTACGGCCAAACTGAGCTGCCTTCGGAAGGGCATCTGGCGCTCTGGCAGCGGCCCATCTTTTGGGCGGGCGTAGCCCTGCTGGTCTTTTTGTTCTTGCAATGGGTGTTCTGGTAGATTTACGACGAGGAGAGAAACCGATGGATCAAAAATCGGAAATGAACAAGAAGCGGGGCGGTGGCGGCTCCGGCCGGCAAATTGCAGTGGACTTGATCGACGAAAAACCAAGCAAGCGCCACATGCTACCCGTGTGGTTCTTCATCGGATTGATTCTTCTCACGTATGGAGTCATCATTTTTGTGACCGGCATTTATGAAATCTCACATCCGCCCTCGACGATTCTCTCTAACCTCCACGCGCCCATTTGGTGGGGTGGATTACTCGGAATCATCGGAGCAGTCTACATCCTCAAGTACCGGCCACACGGCCAATAAGCCCATAAATTGTTGTCGTGATGTTTTGGCGGCCGTTGAGGCGGGGGTTGCCTCCACGCAGGACGGGCACAAGGCCGGTCCCTGTTGCAGGGCGCTAAAAATTCAGGCGTGAGAATCGCCACAGGGCCAGGAGGAGGGCAACCAGCCAGTAAACCAGAGCGTAGCCAATCCTCGCCCTGCTTGGCACTGAAAGGGTGCTGAACGGAGAGAATCCAAGAGCATTGATCAACGGCGATTGCATTTGAAACGCGGCGCGCCGCCACAGCGATTCGGTGGGCATGATAAGACTTGCCACGATCCCTACATTCACGGCGCGCGGGCTGTGCAGGGCTGCGCCGGCCTGCTCCACCCATCCGCCAAGGAAGGCATGGCCGTGCAAGCCCAGCGCCAGCACACCGTTGGTGAGTGTGGAAAGGAAAGTTCCGCTCAGCAAGGTCACGGAAAGCATGAGGAGGCATTCCAGCCAGATTAGGCCCAGGCCGTTCGCAAAATGACGCGGACGGACGCCGCCAATGCTATTGGCGATCAGGGCGATCCCTCCCGTCATTAACAGGACGTAAACCGTCAGCATGGCCGCCAGGCCCAGCCACTTGCCCAACAGAATCTCACGCCGGGTGATGGGCTTGGCCGCCAACGCCTGCAGGGTATTCGATTCCAGCTCGCCGGAGAGCGTATCGACAGAGGTGAGCACCGTCATTAATACGGCCAGCAAGTCCGTGGCATAAAGGCCTACCATCAGCATGGATTCAAGCGCCGGCCCGCGGATGATGGCATTGGAGCGAGCGGCAAGGTCTTTCGCCTGGTAGTGCAGACCAATCCCAAACAGCGTGAGAAAGGCAGCTCCGGCGGCGAGCGCCATCCACAGGAGCTTCTTGCGCGCCGCCTCTCTAAACGTCAGGCCGGCAATCACGGGGATGGCCCTCATAGCACGCTGTCCTTGCCAATGACCTGAAGAAAGATCTCCTCGAGTGAAGGCTGGCTGGGAGTGACCTCGAAAATCTGCGCGCCCTGGTCCACCAGGTAGCGGATGATTTGGGGCAATTCACTTTTGGCCGCCACGCGAAAGCTCAGTTGATCTTCTCCAAGCTGTGCTTCTGAGCGATCACAGCCTTGCGGCTGCCCATAATTGGCAGAAACTCGACGCGTCGCCAGAGGAGAGCGAATGCTGAATCTAAATGACTTATGCATCGAGTTTCTGCAGAGCCCTGCTGCGGTCTCCGAGCAGACGATAGAGCGCCGCGACGATGTGGCCGTAATGCTCCAGGAAGATCTCCTCAAAGCTCGACCCTGGCCACAGCTCTTCACTCACCGGGCTTTCCGTTTCCTCGACGATAGGTGGCAAGGTTACGAGTCCCCTTGCAATTCCTTGAGCCAACAGGGTTTCCTGGATTCTTCGCGCTCTTTCATGAAATATACGATTGCAGTCAGCGAAAAGTGACGAGGGAATTCAACACGCCCAGCCGCAGCGACAACTCGCGCCTATGGACCCCCGCGAAGGCGGGGGTCCATGCCGCTACAGGCAAGCGGCGGATTCCCGCCTACGCGGGAATGACGGGTTCTATCGATTCCCGCTGGCAAGAGCAAGAGAATGATGTTCCTTACCTCGCCACCATGATCTTCTCAATCTGGTCCGGGTCCTTGGGCAAAGCGCGCGTCAGGACTTCCGCCCCGTCCTGCGTAATCAGGATCATATCCTCAATGCGCACGCCGATTTTCTCATCAGGAATGTAGATGCCAGGCTCCACGGTGACCACCATGCCGGGCCGGAGCGGGTCCGTGTAGTTCATCGGATCGTGGACGTTCAGTCCCACCGAATGGCTAAGGCCGTGGATGAAGTACTGGCCCAGCCGCTTGCCGTGCAAGTCCTTGCCGTGGCTGTTGATGTAATCGAAGGCGATCTTATAGAGGCTATCCTTGCTGCGGCCCACGATCATCATCCCCGGCTTGGCGGCGGCAATCGCCGCTTGCTGCGCGCCCAGCACAATGTCATAAACCTCCCGCTGGCGGGGCGTGAAGTGGCCGTTCACGGGTAGCGTGCGAGTTATATCACTGGCGTAGCCGCTGTAGGAGCCAGCCACGTCCATCACCACCACATCGCCATCTGCCATCTGGTGGGAATCCTCGTCGTAATGCAGCACGGTGGAGTAGAAACCGGAGCCGACAATGGGAGGATAAGAAGGCCATTCGCAGCCTCGCTTCTCGAATTCGTATTTCATCAGCGCCGCAATTTGATATTCCCACACGCCGGGCTTCACGGCCCTCATGGCCGCAATCTGCCCGGCCTCGGAAGCGGCAACGGCCTTGCGGATCAAAGCAATTTCCGTAGGCGATTTCACCTCGCGCAAAGCGGTGAGGTCAGGGCGCACATCCTCCAGCTTGGCGAGCGGGGCGATCTTGCGAAGGGTGGCCACTTCCTGCTGCTGGAAGCAATCCTCGCCGCTTTCGAGTTGCGGCGTCAGTTCCGTGTAAAGCTTGGGAAAATCCTTGAGTGCCTTTAGCAACTCGGAGTGGAATCGCGTGGTGCTCTCCACGGTGGCGAATCCCGTCTGCGCCGTGGCGTCCGCATCATTGGGGCCAAGCACCGGCCCGTTCCATCGCTCGGCGCGATAGTTGTGCGGCGGGATGAAAAGGATTTCCTTGGCCATTTCCACCGGCCCGTCCTTATCCTCCCGACGGCGCGTTTTGGGTACCAGTAGCAGCATGGCGCCTGGTTGGTTCCAACCGGTGAGATAGTAGAAGTTCTCATTCTGCCGGAAGGTGGTGACGGATGCCGCAACGTCTTCTCCTTCATAACCCATCAGCACCACCACACCATCGCCGGCTTGAGCAACCAGCGCGGCGCGGCGCTGTTGATAAACGGAAAGCGGTTCTTTTTCCCAGGCGGAAGCAGGGACGGCAGCGGCCAGGGTAGCCAGGGTTGCAAGCCCAAGAGCAAATGCCCTCAATCGCCATGTCTTCATTGTCATCTCCAGAACTGCATTTATAGCACACAGTCCGCCGTGCCGGACGTAGGGGCGGACATGGTGCCCGCCCACGGGCGACCACAAGGGTCGCCCCTACATATCCTTTGGGGCATTTTCATGCACCGTGGCGGGCCAAAGGCCCATGACATCTTCGCTCAGGAGGAACTATATTTTCCAGTTGTCGAAGGGCGGTCTTCAATGTCAATATGCCAGTCTTGTCACGGAGGGATTTTCCATGCGTCGTATGCGTCTTCTTTTTTTTGCGCTGTGCCTTTCTGCCTATTACTTCTGCCTGCCCCCAGCGGCAGCCGCCCAAGGTGTCGGCTTGCGGCAGGGACCGCCGAATCCAACCCAGATGCATCCGCCAGCCAAGCCCGGAGTGCCTGAGAAAGTACCCCAAAAGCCCGGAAAGCCACCGGTGGTGACGCATCACCAAATCCAGGTGGGCGGGCGGACGCTCAGCTACACGGCCACCACGGGCAAGCTGCCCATCCGCAACTCCGACGGCGTCACCGAAGGCCACATGTTCTTCGTGGCCTACACGCTGGACAATCCTCCAAACCCCGGGCGGCGGCCACTGACCTTTGCCTTCAACGGCGGTCCTGGGTCAGCCTCGGTCTGGCTACACCTGGGAGCGATTGGCCCCAAGCGCGTGGATCTGCTGCCCAATGGCAAAATGCCTCGCCCACCTTTCCACCTGAATGACAACCAATACACCTGGCTGGACATGACGGACTTGGTCTTCATCGATCCGGCTGGCACCGGCTTCAGCCGGGTAACCAAGAAGGAGTACGGAAAGGACTTTTGGGGCGTGAAGGGCGACATTGCCTCCGTCGGCGAGTTCATCCGCCTCTATCTAACACGTTACCAGCGCTGGACTTCACCGCTGTTCCTTGCCGGTGAGAGTTACGGCACGACGCGGGCCGCCGGCCTTTCCGGCTACCTGGTGGATCACGGCATCGCGCTCAATGGTGTGGTCCTGATCTCAACCGTGCTGAATTTTGAGACGCTGCTGTTTACCCAGGGCAACGATCTGCCCTACGCCCTTTACCTTCCAACTTTCACGGCCACCGCTTGGTACCACAAGAAGCTGGCGCCAGACCTGGAACAAAGCCTGGATAAGACGATTGATGAAGTGGAGCAATGGGCCGGGACCCAATACCTCCAGGCGCTGGCCAAAGGCGACAAGCTGACCGGGCAAGAGCGTGCGGATACCATCGACCATCTGGCTCGTTACACCGGGCTATCCAAAACTTATATTGACCGGAGCAATCTACGCGTCGACGCCGGGCACTTCCGGGCGGAGCTGATGCGCGATCAAGGCGTGATGGTGGGCCGCTTGGATAGCCGCTTCACCGGCTATGACCACTCCGGCGTGGCGGAACGGCCGGACTACGATCCGAGTGAGGCGGCGATCCGCCCGCCGTTCACTTCCACGTTTGGCAATTACGTGCGAAGCGAGCTGGGATACCAGACCGATGCGGTTTACTACATCCTGGGCGGCGGCTTTAAGCAGTGGGATTGGGGCTCTGCGGGCCGGGGCTTTCCGCAAACGTTTGATCCCTTGCGCACGGCCTTTGTAAAGAATCCCTACCTGAAGCTCTACGTGGCCATGGGACACTTTGACATGGCCACTCCTTTCTTTGCCGTCGAGTACACGCTGAATCACCTCGATCTTCCCGCCGCGCTTCGCAGCAACATCACCACGGGATATTACAATGCGGGCCACATGATCTATATTCGCGACAAATCACTGGCCCGGCTCAAGCAGAACATCGCAGGATTTATGCAAAGCGCGCTTCAGTAAGTGGCTGTCAGATAAGAACTGTTCCACTTCGGATCCAATACACCCCCTCACCCCTGCCCCTCTCCCCGCAAGCGGGGAGAGGGTGACGCGAAGCGGCGGGTGAGGGGTGTCGATTGGAAGATGGAACGGTTATTTCTGAACGGGCCCTAACCAATTTAGTATTACTTTGTTGGGTTGAATCAGGCACCGTCAGGGCATGGCTTCAGCCATGCCGTTGCAGCAGCCCCTCACCCCCTTCCCCTCTCTCGGTCGAAGAGGCGGGCACGTCGATAAGTGCTGCGCTTGATGAAATGCAGATGATGGAGACCGTAATAATGTTTCTGCCGGGGCACCCGATCATTAAACAATCCTTAAAGGCCGCATTCATCCCGACAAAGAACGCCGGGACGTATGTTCCACCCGCGAAATCAGTGCGCACAAGAGTTGACTCCCGTCAGGTTTTGACGTACTATTTGAATGCGTACATGAATATAGAGGAGTGTCTGCCATGCCGAGAATAGCGGTTGAAGACAACAGCCGGATATCCTTGCGGATTCGGGTCGAGGAAAAAGCGTTGCTCTTGCGTGCGGTGGCGCTGAACCACACCGACCTGACGGATTTTGTCGTTCGTCACGCCTTGCGTGCCGCCAAGGCCGTCATCGAGGAGGCGGACCACGTGCGGCTTTCCGGGAGGGACAGTTTGCGGGTTCTGAATCTGCTGGAGAATCCGCCTGCGCCGAACGCAAAACTGCTGGCAGCCGCCCGGGCATTCCCAAAGCGGCGGCCATAATCATGACGGCATGGCACGAAGAGCCGATCAACAAGAAACATGATCGGGAAGCGTTCGACTGCGGCGAGGAAGCGCTGAATGGATTCTTGCGCCGATACGCCCGCAAGAGCCACGAGTTGGGCGGCGCGAAAACGTTCCTTGCCATCGACGATGCCGACAACAAGAGCATTCTCGGCTTCTATAGTCTGAGTCCCGCCTCGGTTGACTATGCCCGGACGCCGGAGATCATCCGGCGCGGGCTGGCACGCCATGACGTGCCGGGCTTCCGCTTGGCGCGCCTGGCTGTGGATCGCAGGCTGCAAGGGCAGGGACTTGGCGGACAACTTCTGCTCGCGGCGGGCAGACGTTGCCTGTTGGCCTCGGCCGAGGTTGGCGGCGTGGTGCTGGTCATCGACGCCAAAAATGAAAGGGTGGCAGGATGGTATGCCAGTTGTGGCGCTGTGCCGCTGCTGGACGCGCCGTTATCATTGCTGCTGCCGCTTGCGACCATCGAGGCCGCGCTGAAAAAGGCAGGAAAATGGTAGTGGTACATTTTCGCTGCTGTAGCGGCGGTCTCTGACCGCCGAACTTTATTCTTCAACGGTTTTCGGCGGTCAGAGACCGCCGCTACAGCAAACTGAACCACTGCCAGGAAAATAGTGATATGAACATGGGCGGGCGGCGCATGGTAGACTGTCGCCAGCAAGACAGTAATGAGAGGGCAACACCCATGTCGATCATCATTGATATCAAGCCCGAGGTTCAGGCGGAACTGAGTCGCCAGGCTGCCGCCCATGGGGTCGAAGTTGGCGCCTACGCCGCGACCTTGCTGGAAGAGGCGGCTCATATTCCCGCCGGATCGAAGAAGCTCAGCCAAAGCCAGCTTGACAACACGCTTCGGGAGCTTGCGCAGTTCTCCCATAAGATTCCCTTGCTCCCGGATGAAGCCTTCTCGCGCGGGAGTCTGTATCGGGATCACGACTGATGCCAAGCGGCGACGCATGTCTGCTCGACAGCAATATCCTGCTGCGGATCGGCAAGAGCGATGACCCTCAGCATGGCGCGATCAGCCATGCGCTTCACGTGTTGGTCGGGCAGGGAGTGCGGCTCTGCTATACCTCGCAGACGTTGGGCGAGTTCTGGAACGCCTCCACCCGCCCGCTCGACAAAAACGGCTTCGGTTTGAGCGTCGCCGAGACGGATCGCCTGGCCCACGTGATCGAGCGGGATTTCGAGCTTCTGCAGGACAGCCGGAAAGTTCACGACCGCTGGCGGTCCCTGCTGGTCGCGCATGACATTCAGGGCGTGCAGGTTCATGACGCGCGGCTGGCGGCGAGTATGTATGTCCATGGCGTCGGGCTGTTGCTCACCATCAACGTCCGGGACTTCCGGCGCTTCGCCGATCTCCGCGTTCTCCATCCGGCCGAGTTGTCTGGGGCACTGTGAGCAAGAGACAATACCGCGGATGGCGCTTACGTCATGGCATGTCCGTGAGGGGTGGCGTATGGTAGACTGTCGCCAGCAAGACAGTAGAGAGAATGCGAGCGAGAATTTTTACCGGGGTGACCAGGGAGGCCGGGAATGACCATTCAGATCAATAAACCCGAGGTGAAGGCGCTCATCAATCAGCGTCTCCAGAGCGGTGCATTTAAGGACGCTGAAGATGTCATCCTTCAGGCGCTCCGGTCTTTCCCACCGCAGGCGCCCACGGCGCAGCAGTCCGATGCTGCCCAACCCCACAGAAGCCTGCAGGAGGTATTCGAAGCCGTAAGGGGTCTGGCGGATGACATTGATTTCAGCCGCAATCCGTCCACGGGACGCCCGGTGGATTTGTCGTGAGCGGTTTTCTGCTCGATACCAACATCCCTTCAGAACTGATCCGCACTCGCCCCGACCCACGCGTAGGAAATTGGGTTTACGCAAGAGACGAGCAATCGCTCTACCTAAGCGTGGTATCGATCGGCGAACTGCGGCGAGGATTCGTCATTCTCCCGGCAGGGAGCGTACCGAGCTGGAGCGGTGGCTTGAGAATGACCTTCTGCCCCGCTTTCACGGACGCATTTTGCCGGTCACGCACTCCATCGCCGATCGCTGGGGCGTGTTGGATGGTCAATGCCAGTTGAACGGAACGCCTCTCAACACGGTGGATGGCATGATCGCCGCAACGGCCCTTGAGCACGATTTTACCATCGTGACGCGGAACGTGAAGGACTTTGCCGGTCTCGGCGTCGTTCTTCTCAACCCCTGGGACGCGGTATGAATCTTCACGCCGCGGCGCTTGTGCCTGCCACGAGTTCCACGGAACTACACCTCCCGGCGCCGGGCATCAAGACATAGATTTTGAAGTTGAGTTCGCTGCGCAGTTCATCCAGCGTTCGTATCCACTGGCGCTTGAACCTCTCTCGGTCGAAGACACGGGCACGTCGATAAGTGTTGCGCGTGATGTAATGCAGATGATGGAGACCGTAATAATGTTTCTGCCGGGGCTCCCGATCATTATACGGTCCGCAAAAGGCCGCATACATCCCGACAAAGAGCGTCGGGACGTATGCGGCACCCGCGTATTACATACCGGGGCAATAAGGTGTATGTTAACGATCGGCCGAGAGATAAAAGCGGAAATCCCTGCGAAAAGGGAAATCCCGTAGAAAATATTGAGGCAATCCAATGACACCTAGCGCTGCCGTGCCGTCCTCTTCGGACTGGCAGGACGTTCGGCCTCAGGTTAATTCTGAGGCTGAATTCTTAGAAATTGCTAGCGACTTCGGAAACCCCCTAGAGATTGTTAGGGAGGCTATCAGTAATTCAATCGATGCGATGGCGACCGAACTGCACATTGCGTTTACGGTTGAGGAGATCGACGGCGCGGCCACACTCGTCATCGAACTCGCGGATAACGGATTGGGGATGACCATGGAGGTCCTGGGGGAAAACTTTTGGGGGCTGGGATATTCAAACTCTCGAGAAGACAAAGCCAAAATCGGAGAGAAGGGGCATGGAACGAAGATTTACCTGCGCTCTGAGGGGGTCCAAGTCCGTACGCAGGGGACTGGCGGTTCATTCGAAGGCGTTTGCGAAAGGCCAATGCGTGCATTAACCAAGAGAGAGATGCACAAGCCTCGCGTTCGGAAGATCGAGAATTTCATGGATCACACTGGGACAGTAATCCGCGTCATCGGATACAACCAGAACGAGAGGTCCACGTTCATCCAGAATGTAGTCAAAGACTATATTTATTGGTTCACAAAATTCGGTTCGGTGGAAAACGCATTCGGCATCATTACGCTGAAGCATTTAAAATTATGGCTCAAGTGTTTGGATAAAGAAGACTATGAAATTCTGACGTTCGGGCATTACTTTCCTGAGGAAAGTGACGATATAGAAAAGTTGTTCAATGAGCACGAGGAAAACGCGGCCGACCTCTACGTCAAACGGTACATCGTTCGCGACCGTCTGAGGGAACAACCCGACGTAAAATTTGATGCTGTCATCTCCGTCGAGGGAGACCAGGTAAAGCGGAAGTACAACCCGCTGATCCGAGACCGTAAACGAAGGGACACCGGCACCTACAAAGTGGGTGATCGCTATGGTATCTGGTTATGCAAGGACTATATTCCCGTTCAGAACGTAAATGAATGGATCGTAGGATTTGGCACAGGTTCGAACTCATTTACGCTGCTTCACGGGTTCATCAATTGCGAACGGCTTAAATTGACCGCGAACAGAGGCTCCATCGCAAACACGGATCCGAAAGTTATACAGGAGCTCAAAAAGGCAGTCCAAGGTATATTGGATGGCATAAATGCAGAATTGAACAAAACTGGCATATATGCACTCTTCCAGTTACAAGCAGAAGAGCGAACACTCGCACAGGAAAAAGCGGATTTTGACACCCGGTCGAAGTCCCTGAAGGGCAGGCGATCAGCAACTCTCGATGGAAGAACTCTATTGGAACCAAGAAACGAATCGGAACTAATTGGGTTATTTTCGGCAGTTTATGCGCTTCGACCTGGACTGTTCGAGTTTGAACCGCTGGACTACAACACTAACCGCGGTATTGACGTTATCGCTCGAAATAAAACTGGGAACAAAATCTCAGAGAGTTCGCTATGGTACGTAGAGTTGAAGTACCTCTTACGTGAGACGCTCAATCATGGATTTCGGTATCTCCGCTGGATAGTGTGTTGGGATTTTGATAAGAGTGTGAACGCCAACGCAGAGTTTGCGGCCGTGCAGGAAAACGATGTCCGCAGGCTGGACGTAGACAAGACCGCGGATGGCAAGACGATCTATTTCCTGAATTCGAAAACATCAGCGGTAAAAATTCAAGTCATTCGATTAAGGGAATTTATAGCTGAAAATCTAGGATTGGATTTCAAAGAGCAGTAGTTGGATTATTCCGAAGGGCTGTAAAGCATTCTACGGGCTGTAACCGGGCAGGCGGAAACAGATCTTCGAAGGGCCTCTGCCAATCCCAAGGTCAGAACTGCAGTTCAGGCGGCAGGCTTAAGGTGGACTTACCGTGGTTAATGACACACGAGGAATCGTGAAAGACGAAAGCCAAACAAAGGAAACGCCGCAGCCTGCCGACCTAAGTGACTTCGGAGCCCTATTCAAGCTCGTGCACCAGACGGAGAAAATAGAAGGTATTCGCAGGTGGCGCATACGTCCCGACGCCCTTTATCGGGATGTATGCGGCCTCTAAAGGCAGTAAGATGATCGAGTGCCCCGGCAGAAACATTATTACGGTTTCAATCATCTGCATGGCATCACCCGTAGCATCCTGCAATGCGGGACGCGCCCACCCTTCGACGCTGTGGCTTGCATCATCCGGCGCTGACGCCGCCCCGATTTTGAACCGAACATTTGACACAGGTCAACCCGGCTCAAGCAAAAGGGTTGACGACTTGCAGCCCGCCCACCGTGGGGAGGCCAGGAAGATCCTCGGAATAAAGAGTCTCGACCCCGGACTCAACGCACGCCGCAAGAATGAGCGCATCCCAAAAGGACACGCCGTGGATGACATGCAAGCTCTGTGCGCGCTGAAGCGCGGCTGAACTGGGAAGAACGAGAGGCAGCTCACCGATGAATTCGGTGAGACGGCCCCAAGCGTGCGCTGCCGTGAAACCTTGTGAGCTCAGCTTGCGAGATGCCGCAATGAACTCGCAGGCGTAGAACGCCCTCGCGGGAGTTCGTTACGAGGTCAATCGCGGTTTGTTGTCGCTTGGGATCTGACCGATCGCACGCGTAGATGAGGACGTTGGTATCAAGTGCGATCATGCAACTCATCTCGCGTGGGAAGTTGCCCGTTCGAGAAGAACTGCATGCCGGCGATTCCCGCCTTCAAACGAGCCACCGCTGCGGCTCGATCCTCGTCAGGCTCCTCGATGGGTTCGACGATCACACGGACGCGCTGCTGCTCGCGCAGCTCCAAGTCGGCTGTGGGCTTGAGAACTCCGTGCGTGTAGATGGCCTCAGTGATCCGCGTCATCGCCTCTGTCCTCTTCCCTCAAGGCTACCACTCCCTCGTGGGTGGCGCATACGTCCCGACGCTCTTTGTCGGGACGTATGCGGCCTTTAAGCATCGTACAATGACCGAGCGCCCCGGCAGAAACATTATTACGGTCTCAATCCATCTGCATGACATCACCCGCAGCATCCCGCAACGCGGGACGCGCCCGCCTTTTCGACGCTGTGGCTTGCATCATCCCGCGCTGACCCCGCCCTATTTTGAACCAGACATTTAACCTGGCGCGGCAAAGCCGCAAACTTGCCAAAAGTGGCAAGTGGCAAGTGGCGAGCGAAAAACAAATCTTCACGCGCCGCGAAGAAGTTCGGTAATAGTAGTACGGGTCATCCCCGCGATTTACGGGCCGGCCGGCGGCCATCGCTGGCGTGGGGAGTGCACAGTTCAAGGTGGGAAGATGGTAACAGTGAGAGAGTCAGGCGCGGCGTGGCCCTGGCCGCATGTTATTCCCCTGCCCGCCGGGCGACGAAGGTCGATCCGCTGATTGCGCGACGGTAGGAGTGACAAGCCTTCATCGGATGGAAGCCGGCGCTCATCCCTGGGGGCATAGCAGCCCGGGCGGGCCTGCACCTTATCGTTTCCTTCTTCCACCCATGTTCAACTTCAGCGCCAAGCATCTCTTCTTGCTTTCGCGGAAGGAGTACCGGTCGTGTGCGGTATTGCTGTTGCTCGACCGCGGCACCCAGCGCGTCTATCGGCTGCATGACTTCACCAAAACCCACCGCCTCGGGTCGACCGGAGGGCCTGTGCATGCTTAAGGCAAGAGTCTCTGCGAGAGCCGGATGCGGGAAACCTGCGCGTCCGGTTCGACGAGGGGGGAGGAGTGTTGTCCGCTTCCTCTCCTACTCCACCGGCAAGAGTGGCGACTTTGGTATCGGCGGCAACGTAGAACCTGCAAGTTACGGTGAGGGAAGGACGGTTGTGGGTTCGAATCCCACCCTCTCCGCCAACCTGCGCAATCTGGCTGAGCAACGTTCCGCAAATCCCCCCCGGGTCCTATGCCTGAAGTCAATCTGCGCCGCTCCTGCGCGTTCAAAAACGGCTGTACTCCCGCCGGTCCTCCCAGGATGGACGTTGAAAAGGAGCTCACTGCGCACCCACCGGGATCACCCTCGGCAACCGGTCCTCGACATCCGGCATGGGCGGGAACGGCGCGTGAGGTTCGGTCTGGTACCAATAGGCGACCGAATAAAAATTATCGGAGCGGTTATTGGCAGTGCCATGCTCAATGGTGGCGCGAAGAGATTTGGTAAAAGTGATCGGAGAGTCGAGGTGAAAGCGGTAGACGGACCATCGCTGTCCTTCGAGCTCCTGGCCCCGCACGGGCGCGCCGAAGAGCAAGTAGGAAAATGGACCTCCGCTGAAGTCCCAGGCGCCCAGGAAATAATCTTCGGTCCCGGTGCCATTAATGGAAGGCAGCTTCTCTCCGTCGATGAAGAACATGTCATCCCCTTCGCCCCACCAACCATCCTGGTTCTCAATCACGGACATGGTTACGCCCACATAATGTCCGCGTCCTTTGGCTTCCATCCACACGTAATTGTCCTTGCCGTCGCGGTTGATAGTGTTGCCTGGTATCCCGTGGTTCGGCGTAGCCTGCCGGTATTGAGCGTGGAAGTAGAGCGTGTCCTTGGCCAGCGGTTGCGCCAGGGCGCGATACTCCACGCTGTAATAAAAAGCCTGGACGCGATCGTGGCCTTGGTTAGTTATGGTGATCCTCGCGTGGCGCGCAAAGGGCATCGGGAAGAAACAGTTCAGCGCCTTGTTGGAGGCAACGGCCAGCGGCAGAGATTGATAGGTGAAGTATTCTCCCAGACCCAACCCGAAGAAATCTCCAATGGGTGCGAGGACGCTAGGGTTTGGCTCGCCATCCCAATACATTTTCAGCAGCAACTTCTTCAGGTGGTAGGGCTCACCGTCTGCGATCGTCACCCAGAGGTGCGTGATGACGCCGGGCCCATCGGCATCGATCAAGGTCAGCGTGCCGCCCGGAGCGATGGTCCGGGAGTCGGCATTGCCTCCCGTCCGGTCGTAGCTTGAAACCGTTTTCAAGACGTAATCGTGGGGACGGGGTAGGCTGGCCAGCATTTGATCCAACGTCTGGGCACGAGCCTGGCCCGCCATGCACAGGATGAAACTGAGAATCAGAAGACGCCGCATAATGCCTCCGCTCATCGAAATCAATATAGGGAATTGCAGGGCATTCTAACACAACGGAGGGATCCGAGGGTCCACGGTAAAGCTTTTAACCGCCCGGTAGCAGCCAGTGGGTAGCGGAGCAATTTGCTGGTGCGGCGGTCGGATCTTGCCCAAAGTTGTAATAATCCCATCGCGGCGTTGTAAGATTAACAAATGCGGATTCGAGCCATCCTAATACTCTCGCTGGTCATCGGAATCACGCTGGTCTCCTATTTTTTTGCCCTCTTCGAGGTCCGGGCGGACCAGCGAAGCCTCCGCCAGGATCTCAGCCGGAGGGCTCAGATTTTCGCTGAAAGCCTGCAAGAAACCATTGAGCCCTTGCTGCCGAGCCGTTCCCATCGCGCTTTGCAGCGTATTGTGGACCGCTTTGGCAATCGGGAACGTCTGGCCGGCGTGGCGGTCTACAACAACCAGAAAGACCTTCTGGCAATGACCCCGGGCCTCATGCAGAAGCTGAAGAGCCGCCCTCAATGCGTCGATCTTGCCATCGGCAGCAATCAGGCTTCTGAGTTGTTCCTTCATCTTGGTAATTCACTGATGCACGTCTACGCGCTTCCTCTTCATCAGGAGGGCGCCGTCGCGGGGGCGCTCGCCATTTTCGACGATGCCAACTATATTGAGGCGCAAAGCAACCGGGTCTGGAGGGAAACATTCCTTCACATTCTGGTCCAGGTGCTGTTGATTGCCCTTATCACCATTTTCATCGTCCGCTGGATGATGGTGGGACGGATTGCAAGAATGGCAAAGTGGATGCAGGACCTGCGCGCCGGAAAGCCAACCACCCAGCCCCAATTTCCTGAGCAGGACCTGTTCAAGCCGCTGACCCGTGAAGTGACGCACATGGCTCGCAGCCTGATCGCGGCGCGTAACGCCGCCGACCAAGAAGCGCGATTGCGCGAGGCAGCGGAATCTCACTGGACCCCGGAGCGGTTGCGCATCCACGTTCAGGGCCGTTTGGGAAGTAGCCGCCTCTTCGCCATCTCGAACCGCGAGCCCTATGTCCACGAGCGCCGGGGAAATAAGATTGAGGTGCAGGTTCCCGCCAGCGGCTTGGTAACAGCCCTCGAGCCCATTCTACGGGCCTGTGATGGGACGTGGATCGCCCACGGTTCCGGCAGCGCCGATCGGGAAGCCGTGGACCGGCATGACCGCTTGCGGGTTCCCCCCAACGATGCCCGCCAGTATACGCTGCGGCGCGTCTGGCTGACCCCGGAAGAAGAACAAGGCTACTACTACGGCTTCGCCAATGAGGGGCTTTGGCCCCTTTGCCACATTGCCCATACGCGCCCCGTGTTTCGCGCCGAAGATTGGGAATTCTATCAGCAGGCAAACCAGAAATTTGCGGAAACAACGGTGGAGGAGATGAAAGGCAACGAGTTGCCCGTAGTGCTGGTGCAGGACTATCACTTCGCACTGTTGCCTCGCCTCATCAAGGATATTGTCCCCCAGGCGCGCGTCGCCATCTTCTGGCACATTCCGTGGCCCAATCCCGAGGCTTTCGGCATCTGTCCTTGGCAGCGCGAGTTAGTCAGAGGGTTGCTGGGCGCCGATCTGGTTGGGTTCCACATTCAATCCCATTGCAATAATTTTCTTGAGACGGTGGACCGCGTCATGGAGTCTCAAGTGGATTGGGAGCGGTTCGGCGTCAATCGCCGTGGCCATTGGACCCTGGTGCGTCCTTTCCCCATCAGCGTCGATATGACGGATGATGGCGGAATCGGTCCAGACGGGAGGCCGAAGGAATCTGTTTTCCTGGACCGCCCCGCCCTATTCAAGGAGCTTGGGGTTGAGGCGACCTTCATGGGGATCGGGGTGGACCGCGTAGATTATACCAAGGGAATCCTGGAGCGGTTTCGCGGCGTCGAACGCTTCCTCGAGAAGCGTATTGCTTATCGCGGCAAGTTCACATTCATTCAAATCGGCGCGCCCAGCCGCACGCGTATTCCCCGCTACCACAACTTGCTGAAGGATGTCGAGGCCGAGGCGGAGAGGATCAATGCGCGATTCCAGGCTGGGGGGTGGAAACCCATTGTCTTCCTGAACCGGCATCACACCCACAAAGAGATAGAGCGGTATTACCGTGCAGCCGACGTCTGCATGGTCACGTCCTTACACGATGGCATGAACCTGGTGGCAAAGGAATTCGTGGCGGCCCGTGATGATGGCGGCGGGGCCTTGATCCTCAGCCGCTTCACCGGGGCGGCGCGCGAGTTGACGGACGCCCTGGTGGTGAACCCCTATGACACGGAGGGAGTCGCCGACGCCATCTATCTGGCGCTGGAAATGGAGCCCGAGGACCGGCGCACCCGCATGCACCGGATGCGCCAGTGCGTCCGCGAGCACAATATTTACCGTTGGGCCGCCAACCTGGTCACGGAACTCTCAGAGATTCGCGTCGAAGCTCCGAAGGAATCGCTGCGAACATAGTGTGGCGGGGATCTCCGCAGCCTCAATACTGTTCAGATAAGGGGATATCTCGTAGGGGCGACCCTGGTGGTCGCCCACGGGCGGGCACCAGGCCCGCCCCTACAGCGCGTGGGAATCAGGCTGCGGTGGGATAGGGGGCTAGGTACCACCATTCGCAATTACGGTAACGTATTCTTGCAATGGTCTTCAACACCCCCTCACCCCCAGCCCCTCTCCCCGCAAGCGGGGAGAGGGTGGCGCGCAGCGCCGGGTGAGGGGGTGCAAGAATACCTGAGCGAACTTACGAAACGCTGCACTAAGTGAACCGCATTGGGGTTAATCCGGGCCCGCCATTCCCGCATGGTTTATCACTCCCGCCCAAGCGTGAATCCATCGGCGCCCAGAGTTTGTGCCAGGCCGCCCGCTCAAGCTGGCGGACATGTCCGTCGCAAAAAACAAAGGCCACCCCAGTAGAAGCTGGGATGGCCTTTGGATTACGGGGTACTGGCGCAGTTTGCTGTAGCGGCGCTCTATGAGCGCCGGAAACCGTTGAGGATTCAAGTTCGGCGCTCATAGAGCGCCGCTGCAGCAAACAAACTGAGACACTACCGATTACGGGGATGGTTTGACTTTCCCGGAGGAATTACTAGCAACCCGGGAATTTGAAAGACGCCAGCCGCGTATCCCAGTTGAAGCTGCCGGTGGTCTTCAGGTATTCCTGCGAGTACCAGAAGGTGCAGTCGTCACTGGGATCGATGGCCATGCTGCTGTAATCGCCCCAGCGGCTAAGGCCGCCGGTTTGGGCGCCCGTGCCGGAGATGATGAGTTTCGGCGACTCCATAGTCCCCAGGGTATCGGTGGGGACGCGTCCCGTGTAGGCAATGCTCGGATAGAGCTTGCTGCTGGAGGCGCTGAAGCCCAAGGCGATGTCGCCGGTCTTATCCTGCGCGATGCTGCCCATCCAGAGAGAAATCGCTCCCGCGCTGAACGTGCCGCGCTGGTAAAGGACCGGAGTGGTGTTAGGGCTGCGGATTTCATACCACCGCATACCCGATGGGGCTTTGGTCGCCTTCACGGAATGAGTGGCGAGCAGCGATTCGTAGGTCCCGAAGTTGCGGTAGGAAAGGCGATGCATCAAGCGGTCACCCAGCGAATCGAGCTGTTGCGTGGTGCCTTTCTGGGGGATGCAGGTCCCGCCACCGCACGCCAGCGAATAAGACGGAACGGTGATGACCGTGGGCCCGGTGAAGGTCGAGTTTGTAGGATTCACAAAATCCACGTGGAACTTGAAGAGGTTCAGGGAGGTCGTGGTGTTGCCGAGTTCAAGGTAGAAATCCGGCTCACCGGTTGCAGGCTGGGTCGATCCATCCAGGTTGGCGGGCAGAAAACTGGCGTCACTGGTGCCGCGCTGGAAGCAGACTGCCGTCGCCGGGTTTCCGGCCAGCATGGCGGTTCGGTTGTAGGAGCAGACCTCGGGACCGATGAAGAACGCGCCGTTCTGGAAAATGTTGTAGCTGGCGTAATAGCCGTCGGACCACACGGCCAGCTTGTCATAATCGTTCAAGTTGCTGCCAAACGAGAAGGAATAGCGGTACCAGGACCCCGTAGCATCGGAAGTGGTGGAAACCGCCATACACTCGTCGAATGAAGTGAACGAACTGTTGAAGGCAACGATGCCAAGCACCCAACGGCTGGCTGCCTGATCGTAAAGAATAATGGGGTCGCTCAACGAACCGGTTTCGCAGAGGCCGCCAAAACCGGAAAAGATGGATGTGATCTCCGCCGGTCCGAAGACGGAAGCGCCCGTCGTCTTATTGTAGACTTGGTAGGAGAGGTTCACCGTTTCAACCACCTGGGTTGATCCTACCGCGCTATTGGTGTCGGGCGGGGCAACCCCGTCTCGATCCGAATGCCGCTAAAATTTAAGCCTTTGGTCGTTCCCACTTCGGGGCCGGATGCTTCTTGCACCACGGGATCGCGCCCGGAAGTTTGCATCCCTGGCTTGGAGATCACACGGAGTGGAAGAACCTGACTGCGCTTTGATCCCGGCGCAATCTGGGGCATTTCCCGCAATGGTGGTGAGGTGTCATTCTTAAGTTCTAAAATGACCTCGGGCACGGATTGCGACTGCTGCGCAGCCGCCGGTATGGTCACAAGGCTGAATAAAACAGCCAGCAGACTGCCGGAAACCGCAACGCTTGCGAGCTTTCTTGTCATCGTCTCTCCTTGTTTGGGTTGGTATCGCACTTGCGTTTCTGCCACGTGAAGGGCACAGAAATCCCCCGTGTCCTCATGTGTAAATCCCCGTTCTCAGCAACCATTAGGGAGTGGTGAAGTACGTTCGTCCCCTGCCAGAGCAACCCACTTGCCAATGAAGCGGGCCGGTAAGCAGCTGATTATAAAGGAGGAAGATCGGCGGCTGAGGAGGAACGGTGGGTTGTGGAGAAAATATTTGTCACGAAATGGTAATTCGGTAGCCTTGAAAATCGCGGTCCTTGCACATCACGGCGGGGTGTTAGACTGTCCAAGGGGAGCGTGCTCCTATATCATGGTCACACGAAAGATACGCTTCCGGCACTGGCAGTGGTGGCCGCAATGGAGTGTTGCATTTTGCTACACTCTGTGGTTAAATGCCAATTAGGCAATAGCTTATGATGCCCGGGAAATTCGGTTTACAGACCAAAATTATCATCATTTTTGCTACCGCAGTTTTCGTTCTGGTGGGCATTTCCACGGTCTTGGCCATGTTCCTCACACGGCAGCCCGTGGAGGAAGAGGTTTACCGGCGGGCGTTGACCCAGGCCCGGCTCACCGCGCACAATCTGGTGAATGACAATGCCCTGAACAATCCACAGACCCTGGTCCGAATCCTGAAGCAGATGCAGCACGACGTCCCGGGCGTCAAGCAGTCTGACGTCTATCTCCACGATCCGAACCACACCCTGATTGCCACCACCGATCCTGCCGGGCCCCACTTGGAGCTCGACCACATTCCCGGCATTAATGACACCGCCTGGGCCAACCAGCACCTGAACGAATTTGAGCGGGCTGACGAGGACCAATACACCATTGAGACGCCCCACGGAAAATACTGGATCATCGCCACGGTTCTGCGCGTGAACGGACGCATTGCGGGATGCTTGACGCTGAAAGTTTCCAAGCTCCGGTCCAACGTCATTACTCTGGATATTGTGGAAGGTAATCTGTTGCTGTTGCTGGCAAGCCTGGTGGTGTTGATCCTGGCCGTTCACGGGTTTTTCCTGCGCAGCGTGCGGGGCCCGGTGAAGGAAATGATTCGCGTGATGGAGGTGGCCGAGGGTGGGCAATTGGACGTGCGGGCGCGAGTCCAGAGCCACGATGAAATTGGCCAACTCGCCGACCACTTGAACGATATGTTGGCGCGCATTCAAAATTTCAACAGCGACCTGGGCCGTAAGGTGCGGGAAGCCACCTCCGAACTGGCCCACCGCAATGTGGAGCTGACGCGCATCAACGAGGAGCTCTTTGAAACCCAAAAGAGCCTGGCCCGCTCGGAGCGGCTGGCCGTGGCGGGACAGCTTGCCGCCAGCCTCGCCCATGAAATTGGCACGCCGCTCAACTCCATCTCCGGCCACGTGCAGTTGATGGTGCGCAGGAAGACCGGCGATGAAGGCTTTGACCGCCGCTTGCACATTATCGAAAAGCAGATTGAAAACATCGTGCGCACCGTGAAACAACTTCTTTCCTGGACGCGAAAATTCGACCTGCACCTTGAGCGCATTGACTTGCGACACGTGATCGAGGAAGCCGCGATGCTCTCCTCTCCCGTGCTGGAACTTAAAAAAATTGACCTCCACACCGAGTCCGCGCCGGATTGCCCTGCCATTTTTGGAGATGCCGGATACCTGCAGCAGGTGTTCCTGAACTTGATCAACAACAGCATGGATGCCATGCCGCGCGGCGGCTCGTTGAAGATCCGGCTGAGCTACGCGGCCTCTGGTGATCCTGCTCAAGTGACGGTGGAGTTGGAAGATTCCGGCGAGGGCATTGCTGAAGAGACGCTCCTCCATATTTTTGACCCCATGTTTACCACCAAACGGATGGGGACGGGAGCGGGCTTGGGACTGGCCATCTGCGACCAGATCGTCCGTCAGCACGGCGGCGAGATCAGCGTGCGGAGTAAGCCTCACCAGGGTACCTGCTTTACCATCTCACTGCCGGTGGATTGCCGCGACCGTGTGGAGGCGCCGCTTATCCAGGGCGCAGGGGTGAGTTCCTCGCGATCCTGAGAGCCAATCGCAATGACGGTGACGTATTCTTGCAACGGTCTTGAACAACTCCTCACCCCCAGCCCCTCTCCCCGCAAGCGGGGAGAGGGTGGCGCTGAGCGCCGGGTGAGGGGTGTTCAAAGTACGCCCGCGAACTTAGGAAACACTGCGATAAGGGCATCGAGCCGCGCTTCTATTGGTTGCGATCACGGAGTTTTGTCTTGAAGGACGCCTACCCAAGCCAAATCAATCTTCTGGTGGTGGATGACGACGCGGACACCCGCGATCTGCTCAGCGAGGTGCTGGGCGAAGAGGGTTACCACGTCTTTACGGCGGACAGCGCCGAAGAAGCGTTGAAAGTGGGACAGCAGGAACTGTTTGACGTCATCATCAGTGATATGCGCTTGGGGCCGGATCAGAACGGGATGGACGTGCTCCGCGCCTACAAAGAAATCCAGCCGGAGTCGGAGGTGATTCTGATTACCGCTTTCGGGTCCATGGAGACGGCGATTGAAGCGGTGAAGGCCGGAGCCTTCGATTACATCTCGAAGCCCTTCAAGATTGGTGAGGTGGTGCTGCAGGTGGCCCGCGCTGTCGAGAACCGCAGCCTGGTGCGGGAGAACCGCAATCTGAAACGGCAATTGGGCAGCCAGGTTCAGCTTACGAGCCTGGTCGGCGTCAGTCCGTCCATGCTCGAAGTTTATAAGAAAATTGCCATGGTGTCCGACTCGCGCGCCACCGTGCTGATCTATGGCGAAAGCGGCACCGGAAAAGAACTGGTGGCAAAGGCCATCCACCATAACAGCCTGCGCGCCACGAAAAGCTTTTTCCCGGTTAACTGCGGCGCGCTCGCCGAGTCGCTGCTGGAAAGCGAGCTCTTCGGGCACGTTCGCGGCTCCTTTACCGGAGCTTACGAAAACAAGCGTGGCATCCTGGAGGAAGCGAGCGGAGGCACCGTCTTTCTGGATGAAGTTTCGGAGATGAGTCCAGCCCTGCAAGTGAAACTGCTGCGCGTGATTGAGGAGCAGGAAGTGCGGCGCCTGGGCAGCAATCAGGTACTCAAGCTGGACCTGCGCCTGATCGCGGCCAGCAATCGCATCCTCGGCGACCTGGTGGACCAAGGGAAATTCCGGGCCGACCTTTATTACCGGCTCCGCGTGGTGGAGATCAACCTGCCACCGCTGCGCGAGCGCCTGGAGGACATCCCCTTGCTGGCCGGGCATTTCCTGAAAAGGCTCAGCAATGAGAAAGGCGCGGAATACGCGATTTCCCCGCCGGCGCTTTCCGGATTGGTGAGCTACGAGTGGCCGGGTAACGTCCGCGAGCTTGAAAATGCGCTGGCCGCCGCCGTGGCCCTGAATCGTTCCGGCATCATCACGCCGGAGGATCTTCCTGCCAAACTCCGCCTCGAGCCAGCCAAGAAAACCGGGATGGAGGATATTCAGGCTGACTTACCCTCGCTCGATGAGATCAACAAACGATACCTGATGCACGTCCTGCGCATGACCAGCCAGAATAAGGCCAAAGCCGCACACATCATGGGCATCAGCCGCAAGACCCTTTACCGCATGGTGGAGCGATTCAAGATTCGGCTTTAGCGCCAATCCTGTCCAGTTTGGGTGAACCTCATGATCTTGATAGCAGAGTCGCCGCCTGACCCCTCACCCCGGCCCTCTCCCCGCAAGCGGGGAGAGGGGCTCGGATTCAACGATGTGCAGTTATTCTCAAACGGACCTGAAGTGAACAGCATTGAGGCTATCGCTCCCATTTTCTTCTGGAAACACAAAACGCTTCCTGGCTCCAGTTGTGACTTCAGCAATCGGATCCCCGGCCCACCCGCGGTCTGGGGGAGTCCCAGAATTCGGTAGTGGGTCAGTGAAAATGGCCCGCTACCCCAAACTCAGACTGCATTAACCCTCATGAGCCGGGCAAGGGATAGTCATTCTGTAAATATTGATTACTGAGGTGTTAACAAGTAGTTGACTTCGTGCGGCGCTCCGCTTACGCTGGGTCTTTGAGGTTGCCTCCGGCCAATCTCCGCACTTAGGTGCAGCGTTTCGTAAGTTCGCTCACGTATTCTTGCACCCCCTCACCCGGCGCTGCGCGCCACCCTCTCCCCGCTTGCGGGGAGAGGGGCTGGGAGTGAGGGGGTGTTGAAGACCGTTGCAAAAATACGTTACCGTAATTGCGAATGGTGGTACTTAGGTGCAGAAGATGTTGTTCCGGAAACGGGCGGCCTGACGGAGGGACTCTTGACGCAGGCGCGAAGATTCGGGATGTTGGTTTTGGGAAGCTCACTCCTGCTTGGGGGTTTGTGTGGCAGCGCTCTGCCTCGCGGGGCGCACTCTACGGTTCATTCAACCCCTCATCCCGCAGCATCCATCCCGGCCGTGTGGAAATCCGAGACCACCAAGAGTGAATATCGCATCCAGGTCTCGGCCAATTCCTTTACCGCCGTGTGGACCAATATTCCCAAGCCGATGCAGCAGCAAGGAGCTTACGTCCGCACCGAATGCCGCCGCATGGGATCAAAGTGGATTGGGACCACGCGCAGCTATCTGCCCTTTTCCTGCGGGGCGGGCAGCGCCGGACACCCTCCTGCGGTCCATTGGTGCCACATCCTGACGCGCACCGAAATTTCAAGCATTGCGCCCGGCCGAATCGAAGGTCGGGGTGAGGCGCTGAAGTCGTTCGACTGCGATCATTGCAGGATTCTGCAGAAGGAGTGGAAGCCGTTTACTTGGGCGCCACTGGCGGGACGCTGACAGGCCGGGGCGGGAGACATCTCAGTTCAACGGCAGGTAAGCCAGGCGGGTCTTTCCGTGAATCTTGAGGTGGCAGGAACAGTCTTGCTGGCCGCAGAGGACGGAAACGGTTCCCGCATACTGGGCTTGAGTAATCAGGTCCAGGTGCCCGCATTTGGGGCAGGACAAGATGGCATAGAAGCCGGAATCGAGTGGGGCGCGTAACGCCGCCGTATCCTCCAGCAGGATGATGTCTCCGGGATCCATTTCGCCTACTGCGTTGTCCTGCACATAACGGAGTTGCACCGGCGGCTTCGCGCCGGGCGTCCGGCAGTTTGAAGTCTCACAATTCTCCCTGCTATTGGCTAAGGGACGACTGCTGTTTTTCCGTATGATCCGGCTCTGGCTCATGAATGGTCCTCACCCTTGCTGCTGCATTTGGCAATTTCGGCGGCGTATGGGCAGGCAGGCGGCCGCACCGGTAGCACGGGGCTTCAGTCCGGCTGTATCGGGCTGAAGCCCCGTGCTACGAGCTGCCGTCGCTCGCCCTCGCGCCTGCGAATCGCAGGCGCGAGCAATCCCCTGGCGCCGGGCGCCGCGAGGATTGTTTCCCCCTCCCTTCAACAATATCGACGCGGAGAACGGAAAACTTGAGGGCAAGACGCGTGGCAGATGGCAGAACCGTCGCGCGACCCCTCTCCCCAATCGGGAAGCTCAGAATATCAAGCCGATTAACCCCAATGCTGTTCATTAAGCTAACTACCCCATCGGAGCCTGATTCCACGCGCTGTAGGGGCGGGCCTTGTGCCCGCCCGTGGGCGACCCCAAGGGTCGCCCCTACGAGATGTCCCCTTATCTGAACAGCTTTGGGGTTAAGCAGGCCGGTCAGGAAGCCGGTTGGGCTTCGGCGTGATGCCGGACGTCAATGCCCTCAATCAGGAACAGCACGTCTTCAGCGATGTTGGTGGCGTGGTCAGCAATGCGCTCCAGATTGCGCGCCACGAACATCATGCTGACGCACTGCGGAATCATTCCCGGGTTTTCCTGCATATAGCGAATCATCTGGCGGTAGATGGTGCCGCACCAATCGTCCACCTCGTCGTCCGAGGTGAGCACGCTGCGAGCCAAGTCCGACTCCTTCCTCACAAAGGAATCCAGGGCCTTGCGGACCATGGATTCGACCAGCGTGGACATTTGCGGGATGTCTACGGAGGCGGACACGGCGGGCTCGTGGAACAGGTCGAGCGCCCGCTCCACGATGTTGACGGCGAGATCGCCCATGCGCTCCAGATCGTTGTTGATCTTGATGGCAGACATCAAAAAGCGGAGGTCCTTGGCCACGGGCTGCTCCAGAGCCAGCAGGCGAATCGCCAAATCGTCAATATCGATCTCCATCTGATTGATGCGGGACTCATTGTTCAACACCTGCTGGGCGAGCTGCTCATCGCGCTCCACCAGCGAGTGGACGCTGCGGTAAATCGCCGATTCCACAAGGCCGCTCATCTGCAGCAGCAGCTTGCGGAGGTCGTCCAGCTCTTCTTCAAAATGACGCAATGGTTTTCCTCCATCCCGAGGGGCTTAACCCTATGGCGGCCGCCGCAGCGCCGATGTTATCCGAAACGGCCCGTGATGTAATCCTCTGTTTCCTTCCGCACGGGGGTCTTGAATAGAATCCGCGTTTCGTTAAACTCTATCAGCCGGCCCAGCAAAAAGAAACCGGTAACGGTGGAGACGCGGGCCGCCTGCTGCATATTGTGGGTGACGATCACGATTGTACAGATATCCTTCAGCGTCAAGAGAAGGTCTTCGATCTTGGCAGTGGCGATGGGGTCCAGCGCCGAGCAGGGCTCATCCAGCAATAAAACTTCCGGGTCAACGGCCAGGGCGCGGGCGATGCAGAGCCGTTGTTGCTGTCCTCCCGAAAGGGCGTAGGCAGACTTGCGCAACGAATCCTTCACTTCATCCCAGAGTGCGGCGCGCCGCAGGCTCTTTTCCACGGCTTCGGCCAGGGTCATACCGCGCGGCACGCCGTTGACTCTCAGGCCATAGGCGACGTTATCGAAGATGGTCTTGGGGAAAGGGTTGGGCTTTTGAAACACCATTCCCACCTGCCGGCGCAACGTGACCAGGTCCATGGACTCGATGTCGGTGCCGTCCAGCAGAATCTTCCCTTCCATGCGGGAGTGATGCACCGTTTCCGACAAGCGGTTCAGAGTGCGGAGAAAAGTCGACTTGCCGCAGCCGGAAGGACCAATCAGGGCGGTGATGGTCTTCTCCGGAATGGAAAAGGAAATATCCATCAGGACCTTTTTCGGCCCGTAGTAAAACTCCAGGTCCGAAATCTGGAATTTGGCCACAGCGCCCGCCGGGAAGCGGATGGCGGCGTCCGGTTTCTTTCCTTCAGCAGGTGGAGGATAAGCCATGGAAGGTTTTATGGCTGAACTCATCAAATTCTTACCGCCCCGTCGGTTGACCGCGCAGCAGGAGGGCACGGGCACAGATATTGATCAGGAGGACCAGCATCAGCAGGACAAATCCAGCCGCCCAGGCTTGCCGCTGCCAGTCATCATAAGGCGAAATAGCATAGGTAAAGATCATCACCGGAAGCGAAGCTGTGGGCTGCATCCAGCCGGTTGACCAATAGCGGTTGTTGAAGCTGGTGAAGAGCAAGGGCGCCGTCTCCCCGGCGACGCGGGCCATGCTGAGCAGAATGCCCGTGGCAATGCCCCGGAAAGCCGCCGGGACCACCACCGTGGCAATGCCTCGCCAGCGGCTGGTGCCCAGCGCCAGAGCGCCTTCGAGCAGTGTGCCGGGCACGGCGCGCAGAAAGTCCTCCGTGCTGCGCATGACAACCGGAATCACCATGATCCCCAAGGCCAGACCGCCCGCCAGCGCGGAGAATTCATGGAACGGAAGCACTACCAGAGTATAAGCGAAAATGCCGGTCACAATCGAGGGCACCCCATTCAGCAGGTCCGCAGCGTAACGGACCATGAAGGTCATGGTGTTTCCCCCGAATTCCGCCAAATAAACTCCGGCAAGAAGCCCCACCGGAATCCCGGTGACTGCCGCGATCAGCAGAATCTTGCCACTTCCCACAATGGCGTTGGCCATGCCTCCGCCGGACTGGCCCACCGGCGTGGGCAACTTGGTGAGGAAGTCCCAACTTAGGTAATGCCCGCCATTCCAAAGAAGGTAACCCAAGATAAAGCAAAGCGCCAGGACGGACATAACCGCGCACACTCCGGTCGCGCCCAGCATCACCACGTTCACAACCCGGCGGCGCGCCATGCGGAAGCTCATGTTTGGATCGTCCCTCCCTTGGTGGTCGCCAAAATCAGCAAGCGGGCCAAGCCATTCAGGATGACGGTAATGATGAAAAGGACCAGCCCGAGCTCGATCAGCGACTGCAAATAGAGCTTTCCGGTGGCTTCGGTGAATTCATTGGCTATGACCGCGGCGATGGTATAGCCGGGCGCCAGCAGGGATGCGCTGATCTTTGGATCATTACCGATCACCATGGTCACGGCCATGGTTTCACCCAAGGCCCGGGCCAATGCCAGAAAGATTGATCCGAGAATGCCGGTTTTCGCGTAAGGGACCACCACTTGCCAGATGGCTTCCCAGCGCGTTGCGCCCAAACCCAGAGCCGCCTCGCGCTGGTCCGCGGGCACCGCCAGCAGCACTTCGCGGGAAACCGAGAGAATGTAAGGAACAATCATGATCGCCAAGACCACTCCGGCCGTCAGGAACCCCACGCCATAAATAGGTCCGGTGAACAGCGGCGTGTACCCCAGGAATTTTTGCAAAAACGGATCCACCGTGGTGCGCATTACCGGCACGACCACGAAGATGCCGAGCAATCCGAAAATCACACTGGGCACGGCGGCGAGCAGCTCCACGACAAACGTGAGCATGTCCGAAAGGCGGGGAGGAGCGAATTCCGCGAGGAAGATGGCGCCGCCAACGCCCAGCGGGACCGCGATCATCAGGGAGAGAACCGAGGTGACCACCGTTCCATAGATAAAGGGCAGCGCCCCGAAGTCGCCAAACACCGGGTCCCACGCCCGCGACACAAAAAAGGTCCAACCAAATTGATGGCGGGAAACCGAGGAATTGCGGTAAAGCTGGAACACCAGCAGGCCGACGATCAGGCAGACGAGGGCCGCGAAGATCAGGGTGATGAGATGGGCGATTTCATCGCCATTGCGCAGGCGGGCTGCGAACGATTTTGCATTCGCCGCTGCCTGCGGCGGCCGCGATCCGGCGGCCATGGTGTCGGCTGTTCCCATGGATTAGTTGACTTCCGAAATGTGCCCCATTTCAATTGCCGCAACGGCATCGGGCAGGCTGGCATAAGCCAACGGCTCCGTATACTTCTGTCCGTCGGTCAACATCCAGTGCAAGAAGCCCTTGATGATCTGCCGCTTCGTTCCGTCCGCGATATGCGCCGGAATCAAGAGATAAGTGAAGCTGCAAATCGGGTAGGCGTTTGCCCCCGGAGCATTGGTGATGGACACCCGCACGTCGTTTTGCATCTTCGCCGCCGCACCCGCCGCTGCTGCCGTCACCGTGGCCAGGCTCGCCTTGATGAAATGGCCGGAGGAGTTCTGCACGGTGCCGTAGGGCAGATGGGTCTGAAGGGCGTAGACCAGTTCCACGTAGCCGATGGAATAGGGCGTTTCTTTCACGATGCCGGTAACTCCTTCGTTGCCCTTGCCGCCCAAGCCGACAGGCCAATTGACGGATGTGTTGCTTCCCACCCGGCTCTTCCATTGCGGGCTGACCTTGGAAAGATAATCCGTCCACACGAACGTGGTCCCACTGCCATCCGACCGGTGTACCACCACGATGTTGTTGCCCGGTAATGATACTCCTGGATTGGCCTTGGCGATAGCCGGATCGTTCCATTTCGTAATCTGGCCGAGATAAATGCCGGCCAGCGACTGCGGCGTGAAATTCAGGGTCGCGGTAACGCCTGGAATATTATACGTCGGCATCACCGCGCCCAGAACGGTCGGAAACTGAATAATCTTGAAGCTGAACGTGGCCAGCAGCTTATCGTTCAGGGGCATGTCGGAAGCGCCGAAGTCCACGGTGCCCGCCTTGAGTTGCTGGATGCCGCCACCCGAACCGATGGACTGATAGTTAATCTCAACATCCGGGTGAAGCTGATGGTAAACATCGAACCACTGGGAGTAGATGGGATATGGGAAAGTCGCCCCTGCCGCATTCAGCAGGACGTTTGTAGGGGAGGGTGGCGCCAGCGCCATAATCAGGGCTCGGGTAGGGGAAGGCGCCGGCGCAGGGGAGGAGGGCCGGGTTACGGATACCAATGCCACCACAGCAAATCCGACTAACAAAAGAAAGGGCGCGTACATCTTCAGATGCTTGTTCACGGAGAGCTCCTTAGATAAGCATTTCTTGAAGAATCAGTGTAAACGGCCAGTGTTACAGATAAGTTAAGGCGACTTTAAATTTAATGAAATAAAGGGAATAGCCATCAAACGGCTTCCATCCGGTCGTCCTTTGATTTCCCACGCGAACTCTTGCCGTGTGGCATGTCGAACGCGGATTTTTGGCTTTCGCTCAGGTTCAGGCAAAGAATCGGTAGAGATGCAGCGGTCCTTGAATTTGAAAACAATGTCCCACAAGGTCTAGATGGACACTTTTTGTCATCCGGTGTTTCGGGCTATCTTTCCAGTTCGTCCCCGAATTCCGGCGCGAAACTCCTGAGAATATTTACCCTCTAGTTAACTAGCCACTTGCCCTGGTCAAGCCATTCCTTCGCAGTGGGCCGGTTTGGCTCTTGGTGCGGCGAGTTTACCTCGCCAATTGGCGGTGTAAAGCCGCCTCTACTTCTGATTTTCCACTCCGACCCCGGAATACTCATGGAAGTTGGGCCTTTCGTGGGAATGGCAAGCGTGGCGGATGCGGTCCCAACTTTCGCCAGGACGCCGGAGCAGATGGCAACCACTGCCACCCCCTTTGCATCCATAGTGGTTTGCAGCCAGGACGACCCAACGGCCGACCAGAAACAGTTTGACCTCTGGTTAGCCGCTCAAATTTCATCAAAACCGATATTCCGGCCGGGAGGAGACCCAGAAATGAGTCCGAAGACTACGAAGTTCTTCCTTGGGGTAGGGATTCTGGAGCTCTGTCTGCTGGCAGCAGGGTCACTGCGGGCGCAAGTCCCTGGCGCCACGCTGTCTGGAACCATTACGAGCCTTTCGGGAGCAGTGGTCACCAATGCTAAAATCACCGTCAAAAATGTGGCCACAGGTCAATCGACCGAAACCCAAACCAATTCGGACGGTTTCTACACCGTACCAAACCTTATGGCGGGAGAATATGAGGTTTCCGTCTCGGCTGTGGGATTCAGCACCAAAGTAAGCAAAGTGATGCTCACGGCGGGGGCCAAGCAAACCCTGGGCCTGAGTTTGATAGTCTTTCCCGGCAGCGCCTTAACGCCTTCGCTGGGGGATCTGGGTTTCTCGCCGAATCAGGTCCAAGGAAATGCCCAGAGTCAGGCACTGCTCGACAAACGATCGCACATGCTGCAGATCCATCAACGGCTCGGCTTGATAACGACCGTTCCTTTGGTCGTTTCGCTCTTCACCGGCCCTGGCGCCAAGGGCCATCACGGTCTACCCGGCAGTCCGGGCGGCCGCAATCTGCATATGGGCCTGGGCATTTTGACAACGGGCATGTATTTTACCACCGCCTACTATGCCATTCGTGCTCCCAAGATTCCAGGAACCGAACCCTATGGGCTGATTCGACTGCACAAGGCCCTGGCCTGGATTCATGGCCCGGGGATGATCCTGACCCCTATCCTGGGAGCAATTGCTTACAGCCAGCTCAGCAACGGGGAAAGGGTTCACGGGATCGCAAAATATCATTCGTTGGCGGCCGTTACGACCGCCGCAGCTTATGGCGCCGCAATTTTATCCGTAACCCTAAAATGAATTCTGAAGAGGCGTGATGAATAAGAAAATCCTGGCCGTACTCCTGCTTCTCGCCCTGCCGCAGATTCTCCGGGCGGATAGCCAATGGGTTCTTGTAAAATCCACGCTGACGTATCACATGTCTCACCCGCTGCATGAGGCCGATGGCGTGAGTCATGCGGCACGGGGGAAAGGAATCTGCCACGCCGGAGAATGCAATTTCCTGATTGCCGCGCCGGTCAAGTCATTTGATTCGAGGAACAGCAACCGCGACCTGCACATGCTCGAGGTGGTTCGCGGGGCGCAATTTCCCATGGTCGTCGTGCGCACCTCACTGCCCGAAAACGCACCTGCATCAGCAAGCATCCATGCCGATCTGGAGGTTCAGTTTGCCGGCCAGACCGCCCACTATAAGCAGGTTCCATTCAAGCTGGTAACTCAAGGGAACAAGATCCGGATAACAGGAACCATTCCGGCAACAGTTTCCGATTTCAAGATAGACCCCCCCAAACTCTTAACGATACCCATTAAGAACGAGATCCCGGTGACCGTGGACATGACCTGGCGCCGGATGTGAATGGCAAGTGCTGGCCGCCCCCCATCCTGCCTTTTGCGTGCCCCATCTTCCCGCCTTTGGAACTAAACCGTCCCGCTTCCTGGTGGTACAGTGTTGTCAGGAGAAAGCGTTCCAGTGGATTCAGATCTAGCCCAAAAGGCTGAGGCGCTGCCCAATCAGCCCGGCGTTTACATCTTCAAGGACGAAGGTGGGAAACCCATCTACGTGGGCAAGGCTAAGTCCCTGCGCCAGCGCGTGCGGTCGTATTTCCAGGAATCGCGGACTTCGGACGATAAGCGCGACCGGATGCTGGACGCGGCGCGCGACCTCACCACCATCGTGGTGGATAACGAAAAGGAGTCGTTGGCGCTGGAGAACAACCTGATCAAGCAGTACAAGCCCCGTTACAACATTCTCCTGCGCGATGACAAAACTTATCCTTACATCAAGCTCACCATGGGCGAGCGATTCCCGCGCATTTACGTCACGCGCCGCTACCGTAAGGACGGTTCCACCTACTATGGGCCGTATTTTCCGGCGAACCTGGCCTATCGCATCGTGGACCTGGTTCACCGCTCGTTCCAAGTTCCATCCTGCTACGTCGACCTCCGCCGGTTCCACCCGCGGCCTTGCCTGCAATATTTCATCAAGCGCTGTCTGGGACCTTGCACGGAGGGCCTGACCACGCCGGAAGTCTATGCGCAGCGCGTGCGCCAGGTGCGCATGTTCCTGGAAGGGCGAGTCAGCGAATTGTCGCGCGACTTGCAGCAGGAGATGGCCCGCGCCTCCGAACAACAGCAGTACGAGGAGGCGGCGCGCTACCGCGATCAGATTGAAACCATCGAGGCGTTGCGCGAGCGGCAGAAGATGGCGGCTTCACGCGGCGAAGACTTTGACATCCTGGGATTCCACCAGGAAGGGCCGCTGGTGGCGGTCAACCTCTTTCACCTGCGGCATGGCCGGGTGGTGGATCGCCGCGAATTCTTCTGGGAAGACGTGGGTGAGTTCGTCCCGGCCGAGTTTTTTTCCACACTGCTCCAGCAGTTGTACCTGGACCAGCAGTTCCTGCCCAATGAGATTCATGTGCCCGTGGATTTCGAGGACCGTGAGGCGCTGGAGGAATTGCTCACCGAAAAGAGGGGCGGACTTGTGAAAATCCTCACGCCGCAGAGCGGCCATCGCCGGTCCATGATTGAGTTGGTGGCGCGTAATGCGCGCAATTCCTTCGAGCGCCGCTTCCGGGTGATGAAGCCACCGGTTCGCGAGATGCTTGAAAATTTGGCCGAAGCCCTGGAGTTGCCCAAACCCCCCACCCGCGTCGAGTGCTTTGATATTTCCCACACGCAGGGAACCGACATTGTGGCCTCCATGGTGGTGTGGGATAACGAAGGCATGAAGAAGAGTGACTACCGCAAATTCATCATTAAGACCGTTCTCCAAAATGACGATTTCGCCAGCATGAGGGAAGTTGTAACACGCCGCACCAAGCGCCTTTTGGCCGAAAAGAAGAAACTACCGGACCTCATTTTGATTGACGGCGGCATTGGCCAACTGCACGCCGCCGCCGCCGCTCTGGAGAGTCTCAAGATTATCAATCAACCCATTGCCAGCATCGCCAAAAAGGAGGAAATCCTGTACGTGCTGGGCCGGGAAAATGAACCCATCGTTCTTGACCATCATTCGCCGGCTCTCCACATGATCCAGCAGATTCGGGATGAGGCTCACCGCTTTGCCATTACATTTCATCGAGCCCGGCGCTCCAGCCGTGAATTTACCTCTGAGCTTTTGCAGGTTCCAGGCGTTGGCGAACGAACAGCCAAAAAACTGCTTACCCACTTTGGCAGTTTGGAGGCCATTCGAAGAATGTCTCGAGAAGAACTTTCCCAGGTGGTGAAACCGGATTTGGCGGAACAGATCCATGAGCATTTGGGGCCAGGAAAGCATGTGAATAATTTATAAACCGGCCAGACCGACTTCTATATAAACCCAATTTATTTAATATTTTGTTATTGATCTTGGCGTCCGGTTATGGTATCTGTTCTATATGGCAAACGAATCGAGCAGTTTCAAACTCACATACTTGTTGGTAGGACTAGGCATCGGTGCGGCGGTAGGGATTCTCTTTGCGCCGAAGACCGGTGAGGAAACCCGTGACCTGATCGTTGGCAAGACTCGGGACGGCGCACAGTGGGTGACCGATCGCAGCAACGAACTGAGCAAGGCAGTGCAAGGTGTGGCCAAGGATGCGGGACGGAAGATCGACCGTTTGGCGAAGGCCAGTAACGGCTTGGCCGACCGAATCGGCCTGAGCTAGTTCCACCCGGCAATTCTGAGATACGAGCCGCCGGACGTGCGGCTGCGTTGTGGAGGTTCAAATGAGCAATGGTAACGGGGGCTCGAAGTTCGCATTTTTCCTGGCGGGCCTGGGAGTCGGGGCGATTTTGGCGCTGCTTCTGGCGCCGGGTTCCGGTGAGGAGACTCGGCAGATGATCGGCCAGAAGGCCAATGAGGGCAGGGATTACGTGTCCAACAAGAGCAAGGAATTCCGGCAGCAGGCCGAAGGCATCGTGGAGAAAGCCAAGGACTTGGTGACGCAGCAGAAGGAACAACTCTCCGCCGCGCTCGAAGCTGGAAAGCAAG
>Ga0307372_10001374_pt1 | contig 42714 bp, 30 predicted proteins | sample OX1MG_FD_202533 | JGI IMG/M metagenome (GOLD analysis project Ga0307372, IMG submission 202533) | Soil microbial communities from Risofladan, Vaasa, Finland - OX-1 | ecosystem: Environmental > Terrestrial > Soil > Coastal area > Acid sulfate soil | place: Finland: Risofladan, Vaasa | collected...
AAGCATATAACCAAGTAAATCACTTTAGTCAAACCGCCGTATACCGGCAGGTACGTACGGTGGTGTGAGAGGACAGTGAGGGAAATAATCCCTCACTTCCTACTCAATTGCATCTACACATTCTGGGAAAATCATCAACCAGCAAACAAATAAATAATTGAAATCCTTATTTTTGCCGACAACAAAATCAATTTCATTTTTGAATCTAAAATTGCCTTGCTCCTAATTTATTCCAAAAAACGCCAACCATTCCCTGCACAACACTTCCTGCTCTAATCCCTTCTTATTTCTATGAATAATTTCTATTAATTCTAACAACGTTTCTTCATCAATATCCTTTACATTGAAATTGATTTTTTGAATATCATACAACTTTTTACTGCCAAATTTTTTAATCAATTCATTGATGTTTTCAGGAACAAAAAATGCTGCTTTTTTGCCAAGATGTTTTTTAAATTCATTGAGATAAATGCCAATCCCGGCAAAATCAAAATCGCCAAAATGCAGGTATTTGTTGGGAATGGATTGCAACCATTTTATTAAATCCTTGCTTTGATTTTGCGGATAACGGCTTACGAAAAGAGGCTTGATATTTTGAAATAAATATCGCTGCTTTTCAATGTGGCGAAAGTTTTCAGGGTTTTCTATTCCCACAATAGCGATGTCTTTTTCCGGAATAAAATTTTCAAAATCATAAATAAAATCAAACGTTCCGGGTGCGGGATTAATGGTAAACGGCTTACTGTTTAATGTAGCGGATATTGGACTAAAACTGTTTGCCAAAAAACCTTTGAATGTTCTTATGGATTTTAATTTTGAATCAGCGGCTATAGAAATTAGTTCGCTTCGGGTGGCGTCTTCTTTCTTTAAAGTTTGTATATAACTTTCTAAATCCGAAATCGCAAAACGATTGATTAAATACAAATTCAATTGTTCTTTGTTTACCAATTGAAGTATGCTGTTTATTTTTCCGGGCCGGTGAATAATTCCTTCTGAGATTAAATCCGAAATAATGGGATGTTTCATTTTGCTTGAAGCCATTTTTTCACCATGGGCAAGCAACAATAATTTTTCCGCAAGTGCTATGGGTAATTTCATTGGATGCATTTCAAAGGTTGCCAACCTTTAATAAGTTTGTTTTAGTTTGAGAGCACTCATCTTCAAGGTTGGCAACCTTGAAGCCGGGAATGCACTCTTTTATTGTTCTCTGTTATTGGTTATTAACCGGTTAATCACTGTTACGTTTTTTTCATCTTTCGCCAGCTTGTAGGTGTAGCGATACGCAAGCGCATCAAAGGATTGCGGCGAACTGTTGATGAGATTAATATTCCTGTCATTGGCAAATTTTAAAATACCGCGAACATTGTTAGGATGGAGTTTTCCCACCTCATCCATCATGCAATGCAATTTGAAATCCTTGAATTTATTTTTGGTGGCGCCTTCTTTAAACACGTTCAAAAGCATGATGTTAATCATCGCTTTTACCAACACGTCCGTGCCGTCAGAACCCACGTTGGCAAGGTTTTGCACCCAGTTGGTATCGTTGTCGTTTTCAACAATCTTAAATTCCAGTTCAAATGAATCTGACAAATTGATGTCGTCATGTTTGTAATCCGCAATTTCTTTTACCAGCAACGAAAGCAAACCAATCGCTTTTTTATTTTTTGCTTCTCTTGTTTGTTCATTGGATGAAAATAGATTGGCTTCGCCCAAGTCATGAATATTTTCATCATTGAATTTCTTTATTTCGGTTAAAAGATGCACCACTTTATTGGAGCTTTGTACCAAACGCAATTGAATACTTTTGATAACGCCCGCAAAATTTCTTTTTACAAAATCCCGGTTAATGTCGTTGATTACTTTTTCTATTTCGCCTTCTTTGGAAAGTAGCCCGGTGGTTTCTTTTCCTACCAATTTGATAATATCTGCAAAAAGCTCATTCACTCTTTTTTCGAAAGTGGAAATTTTATCTTCATCAATAAATTCTTTCAATTCTTCGGCAAATTGGAAATATTCCGATTGCTCTGTCAGGTTGGTTTTGAAACTAAATATATTTTGCACCGAAAAGTTTCCGGTAAATTTATTGATAGCTTCCTGCAATTCCCTATATCGGTCAATTCCTTTGTAATAAAATTGGTTTAATTCATCAATCAAAGTGCTGCAGCGCTTTTCAGTATGAAAATCTTCATTGGGTTTTGACGATAAATCAGGCATACTTTTAAAACAATCTGTTGTTTCAAACTGCTGATATTTTTTCAAATCTTCTTCAATTTGAGAAAGCAGATTTTGTATTTCACTAATTTCCTGTTGCAGCAATTCAATATCATCAATGAGTTGATGTTTGGCGGAATTATGTTTTAAAAATTCTGTTTCCAGTTGATTTTCAAAATAAGTTTTTTCGCTTTTGAAAAAATCCGTCTTATCAAAAAGCTCTCTTTTGTCTTTATTGTATTCGGCCACTTTATCTCTGTGTGCATCAATGAAATCCAGTTCTGATTGCAGTTGTGTAATGTGTGTATCAATTTCTGCAATTCGTTTTGTATCTGCGCCTTTGGTATTTAATTCTTTTAATTGTTCTGTTTTTAATTGGGCAATCTGCTGATTGACTTCCTTCTTTTTATTTTCAATTTCCAACCGGATGGCAATAATTAATTCCTTTGTTTTATTTTGTTCCGCATCTGATTTTTTATCCCGGTCTTTTCTTTTTTGGTCAATTTGTTTTTGAATATTGTTCTCGATTTCCTTAACAGCATTTTGGGAATTGAGTTTTTCTTCATTTCCTTTTTGGATGCCGGTTTCTATATTTTCCAGGGCGGATTTTTTATCTGTTTCCGCTTTTTTAGTAAAATCTTCCAGGTTTACAGCGGCTTCATCCGATTTTAATTTACTCTGTTCTATTAAATATTGGTTGTTGCGAATGGCGTCTTTGCATTTGTTGATAGCAGGTTGGTGCCTGCGTTTCAGGTTTTCCAAATCCGCATTCATTTGCGCGGAAATGCTTGAAATGTCTTTTTGAAATTTTTCTATTGTTTTGAAAAATCCCTCTTTATCTTTTTGGTAATCAGCAACCGTTTTTACGGTTTTGTTTATCTCTTCCAAATCCAGCTTTATTCCATAAAAATTTAAATCTTTTTCAGAACTCTTTTGTGGTGATAGACCTGTTTGAAACAGAATGGTTTCTTCATCAATTACTTTTCCAATGGTATTTTCCCAGTCCGGATATTCGTTATTCAGCCAGCCGTAGAATGAATCTTTGCTGTTTTCAATCCGGGTTTCAATAGAGGCGATTTTATTATTTAAAGTATCTATTTCAAGAGAAAAATTACTTTTCTTTTGCCCGGCAATTTCTTCTATTCTTTCCCTTTCTATTTCCCACTGCTTTTTAATGGTTTCAATTTCGTCTTTGTAATTTTTGTTTTCACTTTCGGCTATTCTTATTTTTTCTTTGAAAGAGAAAGTGTCGTTTTTATACTTTTCAATTTCTGTTTCATAAAAACGGTGGTGCTTTATTTCTGCTTTTTTTATGAATAGGTTTTGTATCAAATTTTTCTTTTCTTCTACTGCGTTTTGTGCCAATATTAATTTATCAGAATGCTGCTTTCTTATTTCTTCCAATAAAATATCATACTCTTTATTAAGCGTTTCTTTAAAATGAAATAAATTTTGATTGGCATTATTTTCCTCACTTCGTTTTGCATTTTCAAAGGTGGCCAACTGATTGTTGAACTGGTTGATTTGCGCTTCATACTTTTGTTTGATATCCGCAAACTTCCCTTCCAGTATTTCTTTCTGTTTTATGAAATCTTCTTTTTCATTTTCCCAATCTTTTTTCTTAAACACCCTTTGAATAATGCTTTCGATATTCATTTTTGCGTATTCATCCGATTTTGATTTCGCGTCCTTCAGTTTGTTGCCAAGCACATTTATTTCACCATTTATTTTATCTTTTTTTGTTTGAAACTTTTTCTCAATATCTGAAACCTTTTGATTTAACTGATATTTTTTGTTTTCCTGCTTCTCAAATTTTTCTTTCAAAACAGGTTGTTGATTATTTATTTCATGCAATTGCCAAACCAATTCGCCTGCAGTTTTTTTCTTTTCATTTTCTAAATATTGGATAGACAAATAAGTAGTAGCAACGGTTTCAGCTTGTTTTCGGACAATGGTTTCGCCGTTCCTTGTTTTTTCAGTCCATTTTTTAATGTCTTTTAATTGCGTTTCAAAATTCTTGAGATGATGCGCGTAATTGGATAAATCAACTTTTATTTCCTCTTCATTCAACGATTTGATAATGGTGTCTTTTATAAATTCGCTTTCCACTTTATAATTCAGAAACACATGCTGAATGGCTCTTGGAATATTTTGATATTGCTTGCTTTCCAGAATGGAATATTTTCTAAATTCTGTTCCCACACTTTGACTGTTTCCATAAAGTATATTCCGGTAATTTTCGTACCGGTCCACTTTTTTTGTATAGCTGATTTCTTTTCCGAACGCAGTTCTTTGTTTTTCCCACGACTCAAATGCGCGACCATTTTCATCAATAAAATATTTTTTGTCATACACGGAATTAATGAATCTAAAGCAAACTCTACCCTGTGATTTAAACGCGATAATGCAATACGCGCCGGTTTCCCGGACTACTTCGTAAATGATGTATGAATCCTGAAAAGGAAAATAAAATTCCACAAAAGATTTTTTACCAGCGGGTATTCCCAACTTCTGCTGATTGGCATTATAGAAAAACAATAACGCCCTTAGCAGCGTGCTTTTTCCGACGCCTTGAGTTCCTATAAAATGCACATTCCCGTCCACATTTATTTCGGCGTATTTTACAGACGCGCTGTTGATTAAAATTATTTTATTCAGGTATCTCATTAATAGTTTCTTCGGGTATGTGAATGGTCATTACCAATTGTTCAAGATAATGAAATGAAGTCAGCACTTTGTATTGATGAATAATGCTGTTTTCCATTTCTATGAACTTGTCTTTTTCCAGCGTTTCCAGAATTTTCTCAATTAATTCCAAATGCTTTTCTTTTCCCGCGCTGTATTTTTTAAGGCTTTCTAATTTGCTTTTCAGTTCTGCATCTACTTTGGTTTTAACCAAAATGTCCGATGGAGAAAAACGATAGCCCGCACCGAAAGAATTGTCATACGTTTTCAAAAAATCCAAAATGTCAATCCACTTGAAAGCCTGTTCTATCTTACGTTCTAGGTCAACTTTATTTTCCATTCTTGAAAAATAATAATATTCATTTCCTTTTTCCAGGATGAAATTGATGTTTAAAAAATAGTCGTAAAGAAATTCAAAATTTTGCGGCTCATCTATGGTGTTGTATAATTTTCGAATCAATTCATCGGAACTGTTGGAACAAATAAATTGCCCTTTGCTGAGTATTTCAAAAATTGTGGCAGTATGTTTCGGCGCTTCCATATTTTTTTATTTTGGGTAAACCATTGCGTATTCAATTTCATTTTGTGTGTTGAAGTTTTCACTTATGTCAAATGTGTTTTCATACAAAGAAATCAACTGGCAATAGATAGTAACTTTTTCATCAAATGAAAGTTCTTTTTCAAAATGATATCCCTGAACAAAATCAAATAAATTATTTCCTGATGCTAAAAAACTGTTCCTCACTTCTTCTAAATTTACCTGTATTTCTTCTTCATTATTGGTTTGCAAATATTCATTTGAAATATTTCCGGCCAGCAGTAAACCAACTTTTATGGAAGATTTCCATTTTTGGGCAATCTTTAAAATACTGTTGTAAGCATCGGGGTCGGTTTGCAGATTTTCGTAAGAAAGCTTAAGCGGATATGTTGGGTTTGTTTCAAAAATTACTGCGTTATTTTCCGCAATCACTTCATTGATATTTGTAGCGGCTCTAATAGTAAATTGGTCACGCAAATGCTTTATCTGTCTCAGTTTTTCAATTACAGCACTCTGGTATTTTATCTGGTTCAGGTACTCAATCACCTGCTTTTGAATTTCAATCAGATTGTGCCGACATTCATTTAACTGAAGTTTCAGTTGTATGATAATCCTGTCTAATTCATCATCAAAAGCCGATTTAAAAAAGGTCTGTTCTTCTTCACCGGAAATCAATCTGTCGGTTTGCTCAATGAATGAATTGATGTCAACCCTTCTGGTATCAAGGTTTTCAAGCTTTGCTTTTTTAATTTTATAATTGGGTTCGTTTTTAAAAGTATTGTCCACATTTCTTTTTAAATCAATCACATTTCTAAAAGTGACATTGCCTATTTTGCGCAAAGCGCCTTTTACCATCCGCAGATAATTGTATTGCCTGGTTTTATTATTTTCCTTTAAATAATACAGGATGTTTTCTTTTACATTCCTGATATTTTCATTGATGGTAGCAATATTTATTTCTTCATTTACTTCCAAAACTTCCTCAAAAAATTGCAGGAACTGTCCGTCTATTTCCAGGAAATTTCCGTTTTGGATTATTACAGAATGGCTTATCAAATATTCTAGTCTTTCTTCTTTATAATCCGCCAATTCCAGTGCAAAATCATATTTATACGAAAGTGATTTTCGCTTTTCAAACATTTCTGTCAGCAGCTTTTGCTCACGCACAAGTGTTGATAGAAGTTCTTTTATGGAATTGAAAGTGGTCATGTAGTTGGATTACTAAGGTATGAGATTTAGTTAGTTATTTTGTACAAATATTGGTCGCAAATCTGGATAATATTTGCGACAAGATTTCCTTTCTATTTTCAGCTTCTACTTTACTTCTTTTTCCCACTCAACAAATCATTCATTAATCCTTGTTTTATTTGTTGCAGTTTGTACAAGTAATTTCTTTCAATTTGGATTTTTTAGAATTATTTAAAATAATTTTTCATAAACATGATCACTTCCGTAAAAAAGGGGAAATAACTTTTTAAATGAAAACTACGTCTGGCCTCCTGGCCAATGGCATCCAATCTGACCGGAATAATTCTTCTTCAGGATCATTTATTCCCTTCATTTTCATAAAATGACAATTATATTTGCTACATTCCTGATATAGCGAATGACAGGAAAAAAATGGCAATAATGTTTCCCATATTATATTACGACCAGCTTGACAGCAAAAGTGTTCAGAAAAGTTTTAATAAGGTTTTACATCAACTCAGTAATGGCGACTTTAAAAGCGCCGATGTACGCAAAATGACCAATGCCGGTTATTACCGCGCCAGGCTGAATATTAAAGACCGCCTGCTTTTTACATTTGTAATGTACCATCAAAAAAAATACCTGTTGCTGCTGGAGGTAATTCTCAATCACGATTATACCAGCTCAAGGTTTTTGCGGGGCGCATCGCTTCCGCCAGAAGATGCGATGAAGCCGCTATTGCATGCTGACGATGTGCCCATGGCTGAAATGAAGCAACTGAATTATATTAACGAAGACAGCCACGCCATTCATATCCTCAACAAGTTTATTTCCTTCGATGATTCGCAGCAGGCTATTTTTTCTTTGCACCCGCCCTTAATTATTGTCGGATCGGCGGGCAGCGGAAAAACGGTGTTGGTATTAGAGAAACTCAAACAGTTGAAAGGAAATGTAGCCTATATTTCACTGAGCAACTATCTTGTAGAAAATGCACGTAAAATCTATTTTGCCAACGGCTATGAAAATGAAGAAAGCGAAGTAGATTTTTTATCTTTTCAACAATATATAGAAACCTGGCAAATACCCGAAGGCAAAGAAATCACCTTTAGTGCCTTTGAACAATGGTTCGGCAGGCATTCGCAACAAATAAAAATTAATGAGCCCTACCGAGTGTTTGAAGAATTTAAGGGAGTGCTCACCGGCTCGCCGTTGAATACTGTTTTTTTAAGTAAAGAAGAATATATGTCGCTGGGCGTTAAGCAATCCATTTTTACAGATGATAAAAGAGAGGCAGTGTATGCCTTGTTTACCAAATACCTGCAATGGATGAAGGAAAATAATTATTACGACAGCAACATGCTTGCATATCAATATTTGGAACTGGTAAAGCCGCGCTACGATTATATTATGATTGACGAAGTGCAGGATATTACCGGCATACAATTGAAATGTATCATGCAATCGCTCACCAACAAAGGCCACTTTATTCTTACGGGCGACAGCAATCAAATCGTTCATCCCAATTTCTTTTCATGGTCAAAAATTAAAACTTATTTGTACCATCAGGGTACTGATAACAGGGAGGTACGCATTCTGCAGACCAACTACCGCAATTCGCCACAGGTGGTGCAATTGTCGAATACACTGCTTAAAATAAAAAACCTTCGTTTCGGTTCTATTGATAAAGAAAGCAATTATCTCATCAACACAATCAGCACACAGAAAGGTGAAGTACTGCTGATGCAGGACAATGATAAGGTGAAGGCGGAGCTAAACCGAAAAACACAAAACTCTACGCAGTTTGCAGTGGTGGTAGCCGATAATAACCTGAAAGCGGAAGCGCGGAAATATTTTAAAACGCCACTCATTTTTTCAGTGCAGGAAGCTAAGGGGCTCGAATATGAAAATGTGATTTTATTGAATTTTATTTCTGAAAACCCTGATAAGTTTAAGGAAATTATCAACGGTGTGAATGAATCTGATTTGCATGATGATACGTTGCATTACGCCAGGCCTGCCGATAAAAGTAATAAAGATGCCGAAGTGTATAAATTCTTTATTAATTCGTTTTATGTGGCCATTACGCGGTCTATAAAAAATATTTATTTGTTTGAAAAGCAGGTTAACCATCCCGCACTGGAATTGTTATCGCTGAAAGAAATGACCAAACCTCTAGAGGTAGCCGATCAAAAATCCGGAAAAGAAGAATGGCTGGAAGAGGCGCGCCGCCTGGAAGAACAGGGAAAACATGAACAAGCCGAGCAGATAAGGGCCAAATATTTAGGTTATGAATACATCAGCGATGAGCAAATAGAACAGATAAAAGCGCTGGCGCTTGACCCCCTCAAAAAGGAACAAGAAGTAAAGAAAGAGAGAAAGCAATTATTTCAATATGCGGTAACGCATCATCGCGTAAATTGGATAAGTCAATTGGCCAATCTTCAGTTTCAGCGTGCCATGCTTTATATGAAAGAACTTCGCCAGGATGGTAAAGAATATGCAAAGCATTGTCGCCTGGGCCACAAGGAAGAGTTAAGGAGAATCGTGCGAAAATATTCCGCTGATTTTGCCTTTCCCGATAATGTTACCGGCCTTATGGTGTCCCTTCGACATGGACAGGACCCGGCTGTTGATTTATTATTAGAACTGGAAGCGGATGTAAATAAACAAGATGTCAGCGGATTGATGGCCATTGATTATCTTCTTCTGGGTTATTATAAAAATTTGATTTACCGCGAATCATTTACCGCCGGGAAAAATACATTGATAAAATATTGGCATTCGGCAAAACCGTCATTTATCACTATTCAGCAAGAACGGCGCAGGCTAAATATAGGCGCGCAATCCATGGCCTTTTTTCTATTGGTTTGCATGCGTTGCATACATCAGGAGATGCCCAATAAAATTAGGGTAAAGTTTCCTAAAGATTCACGCCCGGATAAAATCGCCGGCGAATTTTCGATGGATGAGGTGATGCAATTCGTGGAAATCATGCCGGATGAAATATTGCCGCTTTATCGCCGCCAGCGCAGCTATGTAAATTCAGTTTTGGCTGGTAATGAGGTGGACAGATTGGATACTTCCAATAAAAAATTGTTTAAAAGGACAAAGCGTGGTTGCTATATTCTGAATCCTCAAATGCAGTATCAGGCTGATAATGATAACATATTGCCACAGTAAAGCAATCTGCCTATCGGCAGCTACCCTGTACACGTATCTTTTGCAAGATTTACGCCTTCAATGATATGGGATAATCTATCCAGTCCCCTTTTCAGGAGATGACTCCCGGAGGTACTAATGAATCATAACCTTTCCATCCACCGAGCCGACCTATCACCCATGTAGCCCATGCAGTAGTCGAAGGATTATGTTGGTTTTGTGTTTTAGCTTTTTTACCCTGCAACCGCTTATTAAGCGTTGTCAAAACTTCTATTTCCTGTTGTGTAAATACTTCTTCAATGGGCTGTCCTCCTTCAGGATCATTGTAGGCTATATTCATTTGCAGTATCTTCAGCAACGCCGACAACTGCATCAGTACTAATTTGCGTATCGCCCAGCCGCTTTCCAGTTGTGTGTCTTCTATCCCAAAGCCCTGGGGTTTGAGCAACCTGAATATTTGTTCAATGTACCAACGGGCGCCATACCATTCAACCATTTTAATGGCGTCCTCACAATTGTTAATTTCATGAGTGGTTAGCAGTTTCCAGTTAATAAGTTCAGTATCATCCACTCCATCAGTAACCTCCTGTGCCCACACACCATTGACGGTAATATATTCAGGATAGTCTGTTTTGTTTAAATTGGCGGGCCGCTTAATGCGGAATGTACCATAACAAATGGCTATTTGTGCTATACGCTTTTTCTTGTTCTTTCTTTTATCTTCCGACACCTATATGGTATAATATCCTGCTACAGGCAAGGCCTCCATTGCGGTGTACAAGTCTGACTCGCTGTCAAGATTACGGGTGGTTCTGCTGCGTATCAGCAAATGATGCTTGTCATCCGGCACGCTGGCAAATTGTTCGTATATGTCGCCTTCCCTGTCTTGTATGAAGGTAATACGGACAGCTTGTTCCAGTGTTTTTTTAGAGGCTTCCGTTACTTCTATCCACTTGTAAGATTCCTTTTCTTCAATAGGCAACTTTTTATATTTTCTTACAAACCTGTCGGTCTGTTGTTCAGGACGATGAAAAATTTTTATCTCTGAAAAACCCAATGGACATAGACTTTGAGCATCCAGTACTAAACCCGGATGTAGCTTAAAACAGGTAGCATTATCGGCATTGTCTGATTGGCCTAAGCCGCTATTAGGCCGAAGCCTGTTTTTGTTACTGCTAACATTTACTTCACTGGTATCCTGCACACATAATATATCTCTGCCTGACACCCAATGGGCTTACTCTACAGGTTAACTCTTCGATAAGATTTTGCTCACTTAATTTTTCATTCTCAAGCAGCCGGTAATAAGCTACCTGTCCTGCTCTATCGGCAGAGAGCCTGCTAATAACAGATCCAGGATTTTTACTAAGGCTTTGCCACAATGCCTGAGCCCGTGCATCTAAGCGTTTATCACCCGTCAATCCTTTATAATCAGCTATGAAATGGGATAGCGATATATTTTTACTCATGTTTTTTACCAAAGATGTCCTTCCTTTTTATCTCGTAAATACTTGTGTGTACAGGGTAGCTATCGGCAGACAGGCAAATAATGAGGATTTTGATTTCATTCGTGATGATTGGTGCAATTAGTGGCAATCCTTTTTTTGAGAAGCAAATAAAGTGTGCATATTTTGTGTTTTGTTTGATGCTTATTTTAAAAATTGAATCCTACTTTTGAAACATTCTGAAAGAAAAAAAATATACATGCAAACATCGCTTTTTGATAAATTTGATACAATTGCTACAGCCCCAAAACATGAACCTGCAAACGGCCTCATTATAAGCCCCCAAAAACAGAAACCACTTAATAAGCAGCAACAGGCTTTTAACAGGCTGGTAAAAAGAATTGAAAAATTAAGGCAGGAGTTGGCAAAAACTTCTGCCGATTTGGATGAAAAACTGAATTATTATGGAAAGCATATTCATCCATTGGAACAGGAGTTAATAACAATGCGAAAGGAAGCGGTAAAATTGCTTTTTTCTTTTTATACCGACAAGAAACCGCTTTCAAAATTGCAGAAAGAAACTTTAAAATATTTTTTATCACTGCAGATTAAAGAAATTCTTTCATTAGATATAAATAAACCTGATGAGGAATTGGAGAGAATTTTTAAAAGTATCAACGGGGTAAGTTTTGAAGATGAAAGTAACCGGCAGTTTGAAATGATGAAGGATGAAATGGAAGAAATGTTTGAAGGCTTAGGGTTTGATATAGATCTTGAAGGTATTAATAAAGACATGAGCCAGGAGGAAATAATGGCAAAATTGAAGAGCCTTGAGGAGGAGTTCAATAAGCAGCAGGAAAACGAGGGTTTCCAAAAACCACCCCGTAAAAAAACGGCCAAACAATTGGAAAAGGAAGAAAAGGAGCGGCAGCTTGAGGAGGCAAGAAATAAAAACATAAGCAGCATTTACCGGCAATTGGCCAAAGCGTTGCATCCCGATCTGGAACAGGATGAAGAAATGAAAATGCAAAAAGAATTATTGATGAAGCGGCTAACCATTGCCTACAAAAACAATGATCTGCATTCGATGCTGGGCCTCGAGATGGAATGGATACATAATGAAGAACAGAATACCGATAACTTGAGTAATGAAAAACTGGCTATATACAACCAGGTATTAAAAGAACAGGCGCAAGACCTGGAAGAACAAAAAAACGCATTGATGAATCACCCAAGATTCTTGCCGTTATTGCGTTATAGCGGTTTTTTCTTTGGCGCAGAAAGTGTTAATCTGCCAAAAGAAAAAAGACAACTTGAAGAAACACTAAGGTCAATAAAAACGAGTATTTCTAATTTAAAAGGAAAAGAAGCTTTAAAGGAAGTAAAAGAAATTATTCGTGAAATTGATGATTCGGCCTGAATAATAATTTTTTAAAATCTTTTATGGAAACTTTGGAGAGGAATTAGAAATGATTTTGGCTGATATGTTATTATAAAGAAAACCCCAAAGTCAGGGAGGATTTTATTCCCGGCCCCGAAGCTACTTCTTTATAAATTTCAATACAGACTTTTTATACTACGCAAGGGGCAAAATCGTGAATTATTTTTAGCTTCAATGATGCTAATTTAGATGTATCAATTGCTTGGTGTCCCAGCGGGATTTTCCGTGTTACAAACATCGATTTAAAACGAACTTCAGCGGAAACCCCGATGCCCCGATGCCCCGATGGAATTTGGAATGCCTATAAAAGTCTTGTGAAGCTTGGGTTTTGATAAGCATTTGATGAGAGAATAAATAAATCTATAAGATTTTGATTAATGCCCCAAACGCTATAAGGTTTTCATTTAATTAGTAATACTTTGTTGGCATATAATGTTTTGGTTTAGGAGCCTGCCTGCGGCAAGCAGGTTTAGATGACATACTATACTGCTCAAGGGGTAAATTAATGAATTTTCTGATGCAGGGTCGGAACACGTTAGCGGTCTAAACCATCACGTGGGCAATCGTTCAGGCCGCCGAAGAAAGCGTCCCGACCGCATAAAATCATTCACTGTTTTGTCCATTGCGAAGTATAAATAGCAAACTATTAATAAGTAGTGATGCCTGATGTTCGTAAATTAGGACATTGTATTTAATCAATTGTTTGCGTCACAGGATTTTTTATTTTTAAATTTTTTTAAAAATATTTGCCATTCATTCCGCAAAAACCATCCAAAGAAAAAAATACAAATCGGCATTATAAGTTAGTTTACTGCATTTTGATATTTAGTCTTTCAGAGAATGTTCTCACCAAATCCTAATTGTAATGAGGCATGCAGACTGGAGTATAGCAAGGTTGTACGATAGAAACTATTGTGTTTTACTGACTTGTCAGATGTACCCTGATCCCGCGATATTTCTCAGCCACGCATTTGCAAGATGGCCGCTTATTTCCTTTTTTGAAAATAAATTTTCGTTTTTTATTTCATTAAATCAATAATCCCGATGACTACTGAAAAATATTTAAGTTTGCCTCTTTATTTTACAAAAAATTATGTTTTATGAAAATAGCAACTTACAATGTAAATGGCATCAATGCCCGCTTGCCGGTGTTGCTTCGCTGGCTCGAAGAAGCAAAGCCCGATGTAGTGTGCCTGCAGGAATTAAAAGCCCCGATGGAAAAGATTCCGGAACAGCCTATAAAAGACGCGGGTTATCATGCTATCTGGCATGGTCAAAAAAGTTGGAATGGGGTGGCTATACTTTCGCGCAATGCTCCGCCTGAAGAGATAAGGCGTGCGCTTCCAGGGGACTCAGAAGATATTAATAGCAGGTATATTGAAGCTAAAGTAAATGGTATCATTATTGGCTGCCTATACCTGCCCAATGGCAATCCTGCGCCAGGCCCAAAGTTCGATTATAAACTGCAATGGTTTGAAAGGTTCATTCAACACGCCTCCGGATTGCTTGCATCGGATAGTCCTGTTATCCTTACCGGTGATTTTAATGCAATACCAACTGAGATTGATGTTTATAAGCCTGAGCGCTGGGTAGATGATGCCTTATTTCGCCCGGAAACGCGCGCTGCCTTTAGAGTACTTACCGAACAGGGATGGACAGACGCAATTCGTAAGCTGTATCCCAATGAAGTAATTTATACCTATTTTGATTTTTTTCGCAACGCTTTTGGGCGCAATGCAGGTTTGCGCATTGATCATTTTTTGCTAAGCCCACATTTTGATAAACGACTTCTTTCTGCAAGTGTAAACCTCGATGTGCGTGGTTGGGAAAAAACAAGTGATCATGCACCTGTGTGGATAGAAGTTGCAGAGGGACAAGAATAAAGAATACAAATGTTTTATCCTTGTTGCATTCAACTTTTATAAACATTTGATCAAAAAATTAAGTGTTATCTTCTTATTTCTTCTTTCCTCCAAACTTTTCTATTAAAAGCCTTTCTAATCTGTCTCCCAGGGATTCTGCTGTTTCGCCTGGGTTTGGCGGCAGGTCTTTTAAAGCTTCACAAAATGTATCCATGACTGCACTATATTTTTCAAACTCTTCCCGTAAAATTTTTTCATCACCCGTTTCCCAATAATAACCTTCATCAGTCAATGTAAAATTTGTAAGGTATTTCTTGGAAAGATGTTTTAATAATTTGATAATGGCAATATGTGCATCAATGCCGGCATATTGGGTTTTCGTGCTTGTTGTAAAAATTAAATTCTTGGATATTTGAATATCGTCATAAATATCTTTTGCAAGGATATTTATTGGCGAAAGTGTTCGCCTTTTTTATTAAAAGTAAGAAACACTGGCTCGCTCCTTTCAGGAGCAAAACAAACTCCTTTTATTTCATCATCATCAAAAGTATGAGATTCCCAGTTAAGTGATTTGCAAATGTCCGTCACTTCCTCAATTAAAGGATCAAGCATTTCTTTTTTTAGAAAATAACCGGAATAATGAATAGATAAGCTCATAAAAAAAATTAAATTGAGTCAATGATTTTTTTAGAAAGACAAAATGTAAAAACTGTTTTTCAAAAGCACAGAAACTAATCCCGTATTTTTTTTAAAAAGTTAATAATATCAAAAACAACATAACTAAAATATATTTCTTTTTAGTTTCGCGCAAATAGGCTATAAAATTATTTATGGCATGGTTTTTTATATTGTTTATTCATTTACAAACAGCAATTTATTTGCCGTACACAAAAACAAAAAATAAGAATTATGAAAAAGAATATCACTTTTACATTACCTGCAGAAGCGCTTGAAGGAGCTACTGAGGCAGTATTACTCGGCGATTTTAATAATTGGAAACCTGCAAAAGAATTTGAGTTGAAAAAGCAAAAGGATGGTTTTTTTAAAACAGTAGTTCCCCTTGAAGTAGGAGAAACATATCAATATCGTTTTTTGCTGAATGACGGTAGATGGGTGAATGATTATGATGCGCAAAATTATGTTCCTGTTTCTGGTTTGTCGATAGACAATTGCGAGATCACCGTTCCTGAAACATTGGATGTTGAATCAAAACAAAAAAGCACTGATACAAGTTCTAAAGTAGCTAAAGGAAAAGGAGAGAAAACTAATAAAACTTCCGGAAAAAAGTTAGTTGCAACACCTAAATCTTTACTTGAAAAAGAGACTAAACCAAAAGCTAAGAAGGCAAAATCTTCTTCTGAAAAAGCGAAAGTTAAAAAAGTTGCCAAACGGATAAAGAAAGAGACTTTTCCTGAAGAAAAATAAAAATTGCTTATTATACTTCAAATGGAGTATGCTACGGAGTTTTTTATCGGAGGCACAGAAAGTTTCTGCGATTTAAACTGTCAGATCTGCTAATCGTTCAGGCTGCTTAGAAAGAGAGCCCCGATGAAAAAATCATTAACTGATTGATTTCTTAAGAAGTATAATTTAAAATGATAGAAAGCGATACATTATTTAAAGCCGGCTTTTGTTTGATTATATAAACTGGCCTATTCTGAATTTTTATTATTAGGGTATCAGCTATTACTATCATGTAAATTAAACAATTGAGAACCTGAATTTAATCGAAGATCAATTTCCCTGATAATCGTAAATTTGCAGACTGTGAAAAGATGGGAACCATTTTGCAGGTGAAAATTTAAAGATCATGAAATTTCTCAATTTTATTATTAAGTATCGCCTTTTGTTAGGTGCTTTTTTTTTAGTACTTGGTATTGTTGTAAATATTGAAGCTGGTTTTTGGCCTTCATTTATTTTATACCTGATTGCATTGATTCTGGTAGTAGGTCATTTTATTTTCGGACCGATGAGATTGATACAGGGTTATATGGAAAATGGAGATATGGAAGGTGCTCAAAAAGTAATTGATTCAATCTGGTTCCCCCGATTGTTAATAAAACCGGTACGCTCCGTTTATTTCACTTTAAAAGGAAACCTGGCAATGGCCAACCAGGATTATGAAAGCGCGGAGGCTCACATGAAAAAAAGCCTGAGCCTTGGCATGCCGATGAAGGAAGCAGAAGGTGCTAATAAATTACAGCTCGGTATGCTGGCTATGCAAAAAGGGAATATCAAAGAATCAGAAAATTATATTCGACAGGCTATTCGTGCTGGTTTACCAGATAAGGAAAACGAAGCGGCAGCTTACCTGCAACTATCATCCATCATGATTAATAAAAGAGAATTTCGCGCCGCAAAAGAATATTTTAGAAAAGTAAAATCGCTGAAGCCCACTACTCCACAAATCATAGACCAGGTAAAACAAATGGAAAAATACATTACGAGGATGCCTGGCTAAGACACTCAAACCTGGTAGCTAATATCTTTTAGTTAATACCTCTTACGCCATTAATAAAAATATTACCGGTTTCTTATTTAAATCAATCTTCTCTTTTTTCCAATCTGTTATGCTTTTTATTTTTATAAATTCATTGGCAGAAGTAAGTTCGGCAGCGATGCAAAGTTGCGTGGAAGAATTACAATTGAGTAAAATGGTTTCGAAAAGTTTATTATTGCGATAAGGAGTTTCAATAAATATTTGTGTGCATTTTCTCTTTGAAGATTCTTCTTCTATTTGTTTTATTTTTTTAATCCTGTCTGTATGATCTATTGGAAGATAGCCCAAAAAACTAAAATGCTGACCGTTAAATCCGCTGGCCATGAGAGCGAGTAAAATAGAACTCGGCCCTACCAAAGGTTTTATTTCAATATTTAATTTTTGTGCTTCATATACCAGTATTTGACCAGGATCTGCTATACCCGGACAGCCCGCCTCGCTGATGATAGCAATATTTTTCCCTTCTTTTATTTTTTGTTTAAAAACGTTTATGCATTCCAGTTCTGCTTTATGAATGGTGTGCCATTCAAAATCATCAATTACTATTTCTTTATCCATAGCTTTTAAAAAACGACGTGCGGTTCTCTCATTTTCTGCAAAAATTACCTGGCAATTTTTTACAGCCGCTATTACATATCCGGGTATTGTTTCTATCGCATTTTCAGATAAAAAAGAAGGGATCAAATAAATCATTGAAATTGTTTTTTGAAAGAAAAGCCGAACTTAAGCATTTAAAAAGAATTAAAATAAAACCATTTTACTTTGTAAAAATTAAAAAATAATGAAGAAAGTTCCTCTTTCTTTTTACGATAGAAAAGATGTAGTAAAAATTGCCGGGGAATTATTAGGGAAAATAATTGTAACCAATTTTGATGGCAATACGACTTCAGGAAGAATTGTAGAAACAGAAGCCTATACCGGACTCACTGATAGAGCCTCCCATTCCTTCGGCGGCAGACGTACCGCGCGCAATGAACACATGTATTCTTCGCCAGGCACGGCTTACGTGTATATATGCTATGGCATGCACCAGATGTTTAATATTACAACCAATAAGAAAGAAATTCCCGATGCTGTTTTAATAAGAGCGGTAGAGCCAGTAGATGGAATTACAATAATGGCAAAAAGAACGGGTAAAAAAATTACTGATAATACGCTTTCCCGCGGGCCAGGTAATGTAGGAAAGGCATTAGGAATTTATAAACATCACTCCGGACTATTTCTTCTTGATAAAGAAATTTATTTACTGGACGATAATCATAAATACCAGGAAGAAGAAATTGGAGTCAGCAAAAGAATTGGGGTAGAAAGCGCGGGCGCAGATGCATTGTTGCCTTATCGCTTTTATGTCAAAAGGAATAAATATGTTAGCGGAAAAAATAATTGAAGAAGGAAGAATTTAATAAATCGCATCTTTAAAGTAAGTGATCATGGTTGAATTGTGTCCTTTTGAATTTACCGCGCTTAAAGCAATATGTATTGTTTCTGCAAAAGCAATATTTGAAAAGTGAAATATACCATCTTTACCAGTCACGCTTGCCAAGATGGTATGCCCTTCGTATGGTATCAGGTTAACAGTTGCATTTGCCAATGGTTTTCCAGACAAATTGGTAACCTTACCGCTAATATCCAATGCTTTTTCCGGCTGATAAACTAAAGGCGTATAATTAGTATCCATCACCTGTTTCCATTCAAAAAGGCGGTAACCCTGCGTAAGCATTAAAGCATCGAGGTTGTCGCCGGCAATTTCACTGGTGTCATTAAAATAATAATTGGGTTGTTCTACATAGCCTTTCAACTCAGAAGTAAGCAGAAGATTGGTTAGAATTGTATGTTCATTATTCACGTCTTCAGGCACTTTGCTTTCTTCTGTTACAGAGACTGAAAAATGCCCTGCAACCATAGAATCTGTTGGGTCTTTTGCATTCAGCAGCAAATTCACTTTTTCCCTCTTTTTGTATTCTGCTTTGGCCATATCAAGTTGTAAGCTAATCAGATCATGGTTTTGTACAAAGAATAAACGTTCGCATAACGGTTCGCCATTCTTTGAAAATAAAGTTATTTTATTAACTCCTGTTCTAAGAAGCCTTTTTTGCATATCAAGAGTAATTGTCTGGGCTTCCAGTTTAAAGGGATAAGTAATGGTTTTCCCTTCGGAATAAATAAGCAGGAGAAAATTTTTATGCCTGTTAGAAGGAATAAAGGCATCATTTGCCTGTATCATAAATGATACTTTTGAAGTAGATTCGTTATCAACTGATAATGTGATTCCGGATTCTTGTGCTTTTGGTAAATCAATTATTTTTTGCGTGCTATCATCAAAATCCACTCTTGCATGATACGTTTGGCCTTCTTCAGGATTGAGATAAAAATATCCCATTCCAAGGTGAGTTGTTGAAAATGGACAAACCTCATTATTGTCGTTATCAAGTATGTTGCCCTTTATATTAACACCTAACCCATTTGTACCAATTGCCTTAAATCCAACTTTTGACCGGATACCAGTAACAAGATTACCTCCTTCTGGGAAAAACTGAAGATCAACTTTATTATTTACTGTCTTCAAATGGAGATGGATCAATTTTGAAGATGAGCTATTTTCTTTTATAGAACCGACAGGAATGATCCTGTCAAAGAATTCTGATTGCCCATTATTAAGCATCAATTGGGTATAGGCTCTTACACTGTAATTACCTTCAGGCAATGAATCAGACAATGCAAAGTCGCCCCATGTTACACCTCTGTCCAATTGCAATTTTATGGACTGTTCGATTTTGTTTTCAGTATTGATAAAATCCACATGCAGAACACCGCTTACTTCAGAAAGTTGGTGTTGCTCACCTTCGGTCACATAAGCTTTAAAATAAATAGTATCGCCGGCAGCGTAATAAGGTTTATCAAATTGTAAATAAGCGTTCTCAAATACATGATGAGAAAAAAATGTTTCCAGGTTGTTGGTTATATTTATTTTACCAGGACTATATGCCTGCCCCCATGCCCCTGAACTAAAGCAGAAAATTATCAATGGAGATAAAAGTAGTTTTATCACTTTTGTAAAATTACAATGCGTGAATTTTTTAACAGTTAAGTTGTATGCAGCATCCAAGTTAATTATATTTTTTTAATGGTGGTTTATTTCCGGGGCTATTATAAGAAAATGCAAGAATCTTAAGTTAAATAATTTTTTTTAATGCTCTCAAATCTTTCTCTCAAATCTTTTCTTGTATAATTAAAAATAAATTTCCAAATGGGAAATTCTCCAACATAGCTTAATTTCGCAAACTTAATTTTAAAATAAAAACAATATAAGTTATGAGCACAGTAAAAGTTGCCATTAATGGGTTTGGCAGAATTGGACGCCTTGTATTCAGGCAGATATATAACATGGAAGGCATAGACGTAGTAGCTATCAATGATCTTACCAGTCCTAAACAATTAGCACATTTATTAAAATACGATAGCTCCCAGGGAAGATTTGAAGGTGAGGTAAAACATACGGATAATTCTATAGTTGTAAATGGGGAAGAAATAAATATTTATGCACAAAGGGAACCGGCACAAATTCCCTGGGGCAAGCACGATGTAGATGTGGTAATAGAAAGCACGGGCTTTTTTGCAGATAAAGATAAAGCGCAGGCTCACATTACGGCAGGCGCAAAAAGAGTTTTGATTTCAGCGCCTGCAACCGGCGGCGTGAAAACCGTTGTTTTTAATGTAAATCATAATATTCTTGACGGAAGCGAAACTATTATTTCTTGTGCATCTTGCACTACCAACTGCCTTGCTCCTATGGCACAAGTATTGAATAATAGTTTTGGTATTGCAACCGGTTTTATGACAACTATTCACGCATATACCAACGATCAGAATACCTTGGATGCCCCACATCCAAAAGGAGATTTAAGAAGAGCGAGAGCTGCAGCGGCCAACATTGTACCTAACAGTACTGGTGCTGCAAAAGCTATCGGCCTGGTGCTTCCTGAAATAAACGGGAAGCTAGATGGCGTAGCACAAAGAGTTCCTGTAATTGCCGGATCACTGGTAGATCTTACCTGTATTTTAAATAAAAAAGTAACTGTTGATGAAGTGAATGCAAGTATGAAAGCCGCTTCAAATGAGAGTTATGGTTATAACGTAGATGAAATAGTAAGTTCAGATATTATTGGAATGCGTTATGGTTCTTTATTTGACGCTACACAAACTAAAGTATTGACCGTAGGTGATCATCAGTTAGTAAAAACAGTTGCATGGTATGATAATGAAATGAGTTATGTATCTCAATTAGTACGTACTGTGCATTATTTTGGTAAATTGATAAAAAAATAAAGTAAGAGTAATAGAAAGATATTTTATAACTGATCTTCTATTTGGTTTATAAAAAATTTACTCCCCGTCTTTTATAAGATGGGGAGTTTTTTTGAAAATTGTAATATAATTATTTCATAAAGAAACAGGTTTGGAAATAAAAATTAAGATATTAATTCTATTTCTAAAAATTTTTTTTAGCAAAACAATTTCGAAATCTGAAGGAATATTTGAAAATACCTTACAGTTTTAATTCCCTTAGTCCTTTAACTTTCTGTTTTCCATTGTTTAGAAGCTGTTTTAGCTTACCTTTGCCGCCTCAAAAATTTCAGGCATTTAATGCCAAAAAAGAATATGGATATTAGAAACATTGCAATAATAGCTCACGTTGATCATGGTAAAACCACTCTGGTGGATAAGATTTTACACAGTACCAATATTTTCCGGGATAACCAGGAAACAGGTGAACTGATAATGGACAGCAATGATCTGGAAAGAGAAAGAGGCATTACTATTTTTAGTAAAAATGTTTCAGTAACTTATAAAGGCGTAAAAATAAATGTTATTGATACGCCCGGCCACAGTGACTTTGGTGGTGAAGTGGAGCGTGTATTAAAAATGGCAGATGGCGTTTTGCTTTTAGTAGATGCCTTTGAAGGACCTATGCCCCAAACCCGTTTTGTACTGCAAAAAGCTTTACAGTTAGGGCTACATCCGATAGTTGTTATTAATAAAGTAGATAAACCCAATTGTCGTCCCGATGAAGTTCACGATGCGGTATTTGAATTATTTTTTAATCTGGATGCTACTGAAGAGCAGTTGGATTTCCCGATAATCTTTGGCTCGAGTAAACAAGGATGGATGAATACTTCTCTGGAGCCAACCGATAATATTTTCCCTTTATTAGATACCATTCTCGAAAAAGTGCCACCTCCATCTCATGAAGAAGGTACTTTACAAATGCAAATTACATCCTTAGATTATTCTTCATTTTTGGGAAGGATTGCAGTAGGAAAAGTAGCGCGTGGAATTATTAAAGACAACCAACCTCTTTCTTTAATGAAGTTAGATGGAACTATTCAAAAAACACGTGTTAAAGAGTTGTATGTCTTTGAAGGTCTTGGGAAAAAGAAAGTGACCGAAGTGGCTGCCGGCGACATTTGCGCTGTTGTGGGTATTGAAGGATTTAATATTGGTGAAACACTTGCTGATTTTGAAAATCCGGAAGCATTGCCGGTAATCAATATTGATGAACCAACCATGAACATGCAGTTCAGTATTAATAATTCTCCTTTTTATGGTAGAGATGGAAAGTATGTAACCTCACGTCATTTAAAAGACAGGTTAGAAAAAGAACTGGAAAAGAATCTTGCTTTGCGTGTAAATCCTACCGGTAGTGCTGATAGCTTTATGGTGTATGGTCGCGGGATTTTGCATTTGAGTATCCTGGTAGAAACTATGCGCAGAGAAGGTTACGAATTGACAGTTGGTCAACCGCAAGTGATAGTTAAAGAAATAGATGGACAAAAATGCGAGCCTTTTGAAAACCTGGTAGTGGATGTCCCTGCCGAATATAGTGGACGCGTAATTGACCTGGTAACACAACGCAAAGGCGAAATGCTGATCATGGAAAGTAAAGGCGAAATACAACATCTTGAATTTGAAATTCCTTCGCGAGGGTTGATCGGGTTGCGTTCCAATATGCTAACCAACACTGCCGGCGAAGCTGTAATGGCACATCGTTTCCTGGAATACAAACCCTGGAAAGGATATATCCCTGGAAGAAGTAATGGTGTTTTAATTTCTAAAAACCAGGAGAAAACAACAGGGTATTCTATTGATAAATTACAGGATCGTGGAAGATTTTTTGTGGATCCCGGAGAAGAAGTTTATGTAGGTCAAATTATTGCCGAACATATTAAACCTGGAGATTTAATTGTTAACGCGACAGAGCCTAAAAAACTGACCAACCACCGCGCAAGTGGCGCGGATGATGCTTCACGGATAGCTCCAAAAACGTTGATGACTTTAGAAGAATGCATGGAATACATACAGCAGGATGAGTGTATAGAAGTAACACCAAAATTTATACGTATGCGCAAAGTGATCCTTAACGAGGATGAGAGGAAAAAATCACAAAGAGTGCAGCAGGTTGAAGCGTAAAATAATGTTTATTTTATTACATTTAAATTAAGTTTTAAGATAAATTTTTCCGATTTCATATTTTGAAAAATAGCAAATACATTGAATTTCAGTTTTGTATAAATAGTTTATATATAATTTAAATATGTAGATAAAAACTGACATATTTAAGCCTTCTTTCTTTGGAAACCGTAATCATATTTTCTCTAAAACCTTTACTATACTGCATTTTATAATTTATAAACTAATTTACCGATAGTAGAATCAAGGCATAATTAATTTTATTTCCGACTATTTTAATGATAATTTCAATAGGATCACATTTAAGTAAATCTGTAAGGATATGTATCTTTGCATGTTTTTAAGTAGAGATTTAAGGTGGGTTTAATAGTATTGAATTTTAACGTAAATAATTATGGAAAACAAAGGGTTATACTCTCCGGAATTTGAACATGACTCATGCGGTATCGGTTTTGTAGCAAACATCAAAAGCAATAAAAGCCACCGTATTATCTCCGATGCATTAACCATTCTTGAAAATATGGAGCATCGTGGAGCAAGTGGATGTGAAATAAATACCGGGGATGGCGCCGGAATTCTCATTCAGATTCCTCATGAATTTTTCTTTGATGAGTGCCTGAAACTGGATATTCACCTGCCTTCGTATGGTAGATACGGAGTGGGCGTTTTGTTTTTTCCAAAGGATATTCGCCTAAAGGAAGAATGCCGCGATATATTTAACCGTTGTGCAGAAACGCTGGGATTGGAAATAATGGGTTATCGCAGGGTGCCGGTAAATACGGAAGGATTGGGTTCATCCGCACTTTCTGTTGAACCTGAGATGGAACAGGTTTTTATTGCCTGCCCTGATCATATTGCTAACCTTGATGATTTTGAAAGAAAATTATTTGTTCTAAGAAATTATTCAACCCAAACCATTAATAATACAGTTAAAAAAGACGCTATTGGTTTTTATGTAGCCTCGCTTTCTTATAAAACTATTATTTATAAAGGCCAGCTCACAAGTCTTCAGCTTCGAAACTATTTTCCCGATCTGAGCAATAAAAAAATTGTATCTGCTTTTGGATTGATTCACTCTCGGTTTGCAACTAATACTTTTCCTTCATGGAAATTAGCTCAGCCGTTTCGCTATATCGCACACAATGGCGAGATCAATACTTTGCAAGGAAATTTGAACTGGCTGCGTACAAGTGAAAAAAGTTTTGTTTCCCAATACTTTACTAAAGAAGAAATGGAAATGATCCTTCCTGTGGTTGACAAAGGGCAATCAGATTCTGCATGTTTGGACAATATGATAGAACTGCTTCATTTGTGCGGTCGTTCTCTTCCTCATGTAATGATGATGCTGATACCGGAAGCCTGGGACGGAAACGAACAAATGGATCCGGTAAAAAAAGCTTTTTACGAATTTCATGCTTCCTTTATGGAGCCATGGGACGGTCCTGCATCCATTTCTTTTACGGATGGAAAACTAATTGGCGCTACTTTGGATAGAAATGGATTGCGACCATCAAGATATTGCGTTACAACAGACGATAGAGTAATCATGGCTTCTGAAACCGGCGTACTTCCTGTAGATCCGAAAATGATTAAGGAAAAAGGAAGATTGCAGCCCGGTAAAATGTTTGTTGTGGACATGGAAGAAGGAAGAATTATAAGTGATGATGAAATAAAAGAAAAAATTTGCTCAACAAAACCTTATGCCGAATGGTTGAATAAATATAAAATTCGTTTAGAAGAATTACCGGCTCCAAGAGTGATGTTTACTCACCTGGAGCATGACCAGATATTCAAGTATCAAAAAGCATTTGGATATTCAACTGAAGATCTGGAACTTTTAATATCACCAATGGCACTCAACGGAAAAGAACCGGTAGGTTCTATGGGGAATGATGTGCCACTGGCCATTTTAAGCGATGAGCCACAACATTTAAGCAGTTATTTTAAACAACTTTTTGCCCAGGTGACGAATCCCCCCATAGACCCAATCAGGGAAAGGCTTGTAATGTCCCTGGCTACCTTTGTTGGTAATAATGGAAATTTATTGGAAGACGATCCTTTATCATGTCACACAGTGGCACTTAGGCATCCGGTACTTTCCAATACAGAATTAGAAAAAATAAGAAGTATTGATACCGGTATTTTCCAGGCACATACTTTACAAACCTATTTTATGGCCGATGGCAAACCGGGTTCTCTGCAAAGGGGAATTGAACGCTTGTGTCGCTATGCTGTCGAAGCAGTGGAAGACGGTTTTGAAGTATTGATTTTATCTGACAGGGCTATTGATTCAGAACATGCTGCAATTCCTTCATTACTGGCAACTTCTGCAGTTCATCATCATCTTATTAAAAAAGGATTGCGCGGAAAAGTTGGTTTGATTATCGAAGCCGGGGATGTATGGGAAACGCATCATTTTGCTTGCCTCATTGGTTTTGGCGCTACTGCTATTAATCCTTATCTGGCGCTCTCTACTATACGCGATTTGCGAATTCAGGGAAAATTGGGAAATGAACTGGATTCAAATGCACTCAAGAAAAATTATAAAAAAGCTATTAATGATGGTTTGTTGAAAGTGTTTTCAAAGATGGGAATTTCTACTTTTCAATCTTACCAGGGAGCACAAATTTTTGAGATTCTCGGAATTAATAAGTCAGTAATTGATAAATATTTTATTGGAGCTACTTCGCGTATTGAAGGAATGGGGCTTGATGAAATTGCAAAAGAAACTTTAGTAAAACATGCTTTTGCGTTTAGTAAAAAAGATATACCTGTTGATCGTCTTACTGTTGGTGGATTGTATAAATGGAAACGTAAAGGAGAAAAACACTTATTTAATCCGACAACCATTCATTTGCTGCAACATTCTACCCGGATGAATGATTATAAAATATTTAAAAAATATTCTAAGGCTGTAAACGATCAAAGTGAAAAATCGGTAACATTGAGGAGCCTGTTTCAATTCAAAAAACTCCGCCCTTCCATTTCAATTGATGAAGTAGAGCCTGCAGAAAATATTTATAAAAGATTTGCAACCGGCGCTATGTCGTTTGGTTCTATTTCGTGGGAAGCACACACTACGCTTGCTATTGCCATGAACCGTCTTGGTGGCAAAAGCAATACCGGAGAAGGTGGCGAAGATGAGATTCGTTATGAAAAATTATCAAACGGAGATTCTATGCGAAGTGCTATCAAACAAGTCGCATCTGCAAGATTTGGAGTTACAAGTTGGTATTTAAGTGAAGCAGACGAATTGCAAATTAAGATGGCCCAAGGTGCAAAACCTGGTGAGGGCGGACAGTTGCCAGGTTATAAAGTAGATGATTGGATTGGTAGGGTGAGACATGCTACACCGGGTGTGGGATTGATTTCACCTCCACCACATCATGATATTTATTCGATAGAAGATCTGGCACAATTAATTTTTGATTTAAAAAACGCCAACAGAAATGCGAGAATCAATGTGAAATTGGTTTCAAAAGCAGGCGTAGGAACCATTGCTGCAGGTGTTACCAAAGCAAAAGCAGATGTAGTTTTAATTTCTGGTCATGACGGTGGAACAGGCGCATCGCCGATGAGTTCTATAAAGCATGCAGGACTACCATGGGAATTAGGTCTTGCCGAAACACATCAGACTTTGGTAAAAAATAAATTGCGTAGTCGCGTGGTGGTTCAAACAGACGGGCAATTAAAAACAGGAAGAGATATTGCGATTGCCACTTTACTTGGCGCTGAAGAATGGGGAGTAGCAACCGCTGCATTAATTGTGGAAGGTTGCATTATGATGCGTAAATGTCATTTGAATACATGCCCTGTAGGAGTTGCCACACAAAACCCAGTATTACGGAAACGCTTTACGGGAGAGGCTGATCATGTAGTAAATCTGTTTAAATTTTTAACAGAGGAATTGAGAGAGATCATGGCTGAATTGGGATTCCGTACCATCAACGAAATGGTAGGTCAGGCCGATTATCTGGAAAAAAGAGAAAACGTGAACCATTGGAAATTTAACAAGCTGGATCTTTCACCTATATTATACAAAGAGCCTGCACCAAAATCTGTAGGTTTATATAAAATGGAAGATCAAAATCATGGATTAGACGATATCCTTGACAGAAAATTATTAAAAATTGCACAGCCTGCGCTGGAAAACCTGGAAAAAGTAAATGCATCTTTCGACATTTTGAATACAGACAGGACAACAGGTTCATTATTGTCAAATGAAATTTCAAAGAAATATAAAGACAAGGGTTTACCTGATAATACAATTCATTTCAAATTTACAGGTACCGCCGGACAGAGTTTTGCGGCCTTTACTGCGAAAGGCATAACTATGGAACTGGAAGGGGATGCCAATGATTATTTTGGTAAAGGATTGAGTGGTGCTAAAATAATCGCCTATCCGTCAAAGAATGCAGGCTTTATCCCTGAAGAAAATATTATTATCGGCAATGTTGCTTTTTATGGTGCAACTTCGGGTGAAGCATTTATTCGCGGGAAAGCAGGAGAGCGTTTTTGTGTTCGAAATTCGGGCGCAAATGTAGTAGTAGAAGGTGTCGGCGATCATGGTTGTGAATACATGACCGGAGGGAATGTTGTTATTCTTGGTAAGACAGGGAGAAATTTTGCCGCAGGGATGAGTGGGGGAGTTGCTTACGTTTATGATGTACAACATAATTTTGACGCATTATGTAATAAAGAAATGGTGGATCTTGATCCGTTAGAAGAAGGAGATGAAAAGTTTTTAAAGGAAATGATCAAAAAACAGTTTCAATATACAGGAAGCGCAGTAGCCAAATTTATTTTAAATGATTTTGAAAATCAGATGAAAAATTTTGTAAAAGTATTTCCACAGGATTATAAAAGGGTTTTGGCTGAAAAAAAGGTGGTAAAAATAGAAAAAGTTTCCACGGATAAAGGATAATATGAACTTGAATAGTAAGTTACAGAAAATTGAAGTTGTATGTAATTTATGATAGCATTAAATGAAAAAAAATGGCTAAAATAACTGGTTTTTTAGAATTTACCAGGGAACTTCCCAAAAAGCGCCCGGTTTCCGAGAGAGTGAACGATTATAAAGAATTTATCGAGCGATATTCTGAGCAAAAATTAAACGAACAAGCTGCAAGATGTATGGATTGTGGTACTCCGTTTTGTCATGAAGGTTGCCCGGTTGGGAATCTTATCCCTGAATTTAACGATGCCATTTATCGCAAAAGCTATAAAGAAGCTTATGAAATACTTTCATCTACAAATAACTTTCCGGAGTTCACAGGAAGAATTTGCCCTGCTCCTTGTGAGACGGCATGTGTGTTGGGAATTAATCAGCCTGCCATTACAATTGAAGAAATTGAAAAACACATTATAGAAATTGCTTTTGAAAGCGGCTATATTCAACCTAGAATTCCGAATGTAAGAACAGGAAAAAAAATTGCAATTATTGGTTCAGGGCCTGCAGGAATGGCTGCGGCTACTCAATTAAATTCTGCTGGTCATAGCGTTACTCTTTTCGAAAGGGACGATGAACCGGGAGGATTGTTACGTTATGGAATACCCGATTTTAAACTGGAGAAATGGGTAGTAGAGAGAAGAATTAATTTAATGAAGGAGGAAGGAGTAGAAGTTAAATGCAATGCCAACATAGGAGTTAATATAAGTATTCATGATTTACTGAGAGAATATCATGCAATTATTCTTGCTGGTGGATCTACCATTCCACGGGATTTGGAAATTACCGGAAGAGAGTTGAAAGGGGTTCATTTTGCAATGGATTTTTTAAAACAACAAAACAAAAGAGTTGCAGGGAAAAAAGTGCAGGAAGAAAATATTTTAGCAACCGGGAAAAATGTGGTTGTAATTGGCGGTGGAGATACCGGGAGCGATTGTGTGGGTACTTCTAACCGGCAAAAGGCATTATCAATAACACAATTTGAATTGATGCCAATGCCCCCCAAAAGCCGAACTCCTTTTATGCCCTGGCCAACTTACCCGATGATTTTAAAAAAAACCAGTTCACATGAAGAAGGTGCTAACCGAAGTTGGGCCATCGCTACTAAAGAATTTTTAGGAGATGAAAATGGTAATCTGAGAGCCTTGAAAATAGTAGATCTTCAGTGGAAATTTACAGAAGAAGAAAAACCTGCGCAATTTGCAGAAGTGCCAGGAAGTGAAAGAGAAATCCCTTGTGAGCGTGCCTTTTTGGCAATGGGTTTTGTACATCCTCAACATGAAGGATTATTAAACCAGCTAGATGTTGAACTTGATCAAAGAGGAAATGTAAAAGCATCTGAAAAAGAATTTCATACCAATATCGCTAAAATCTTTACCGCTGGGGATATGCGTCGTGGACAGTCTCTGGTTGTGTGGGCAATTTCAGAAGGACGCGAATGTGCCAGGAAAGTTGATGAATATCTGATGGGATCTTCTTTGTTGGAGACAAAAGACCAGAGTATTTTACATCGCGTTTAGTTTCTAAAAACCTCTGTCAGATAGAATACAAATCTCAATTATTTTCATACCCTTTTTTGGAATCTGAAAAAAGATTATTAAATGCCTCTTGTATTAATACAATTAAGAATCCACATTATTTGCTTTTTTACTGAAACGCAATTGATATAATTCTATCTCCAATTTACCCCCGATAATTATCAACGCCAATTTTCGATTTTAGAATACTTAACGAATTTATCCTTTTGGTGTAATTAAAAAGCGCAAATCCCTCATATTTGCTCGTCCATAAAACAAATATATATTATAATATATATATTTTGAAATGTATTTTTTAAAATATAGCATAAATTGCACATTTTAATATAATTATTTGATAATCAATAAAATATATAAAATACGTAATAAATTATAGAATTAAATAATATTTTTTAAATAAATAATTTAAAAATTAATAAAAATATTTTTGTTAATTAATATATTGATTTACAATGTATTATTTAGTTAATCAATTAAATAATTAAAATAAATATGTGAAATATTTATTTACTTTTAAAAAAAAGAAATATTTTTGACTAAATCTTTAAAAAGATAAACAAATATGAAGAAAATTAGTTTAAATCAATGTGCTCCTTTTATTGCTTTAATACTTGTTGCTCTTATAGCATTGTTTGTTCCTTCCATTGCTAGCTTCGATGGGAGCAAAGTATATCATTCAGCGGATATTTCGTGGATGCTTGTAGCTACCGCACTAGTATTTTTAATGACACCTGCACTTGCTTTTTTTTATGGAGGAATGGTAAACAGGAAGAATATTCTTTCCACTATGATCAAAAGCTTTGTAGCAACAGGAATAGTTAGTGTTTTGTGGATTACCGTTGGTTATAGTTTAGTATTCGGTAATTCTATTGATGGCTTTATTGGAAATCCTTTTACGCATCTTTTTTTCAAAGGGGTAAGCTCTGGCGCACCATGGAGTTTAGCACCAACCATTCCGTTAATGTTATTTGCTTTATTTCAAATGATGTTCGCTATTATAACGCCCAGTCTTGTAGTGGGTGCAGTAGCAGAAAGGGTCCGTTTTTCTTCATACATACTTTTTATTGTGATGTTTAGCCTTTTCGTGTATGCACCTATTGCACACTGGACGTGGAACCCGAATGGTTTTTTATATAAAATGGGCATACTCGATTTTGCCGGGGGAACAGTGGTTCATATTTCTGCAGGTTGTGCCGCACTTGCCGGAGCGATGGTTTTAAAAAGAAGAAAAGTTCATATAGATCATAAAGAAATGCCTCCATCCAATATTCCTTATGTTTTAATTGGTACAGGATTGCTTTGGTTTGGTTGGTTTGGTTTTAATGCTGGTTCTGCATTGGCTGCGAATGGTTTGGCTGTTTCCGCGTTTGCGACAACTAATACTGCTGCAGCTTCAGGTGGATTGGCATGGATGTTTTTTGATGTAATGAAAGGGAAAAAGCCTTCAGTGTTGGGATTTTGTATCGGAGCTGTTGTAGGCCTGGTTGCTATAACTCCAGCGGCAGGGTTTGTGGGTGTTCCGCAAAGTATTTTTATTGGGGCAATAGCTGCAATTATTTCTAATGTTGCGGTATATTATAAATCAAAGTCAATTGTAGATGACACACTCGATGTATTTCCATGCCATGGTATAGGTGGGATTGTAGGAATGATATTAACAGGAATTTTTGCTTCAAAAGCAATAAATGCGGGAGGCAATAATGGGTTATTTTATGGAAATCCAGCCTTCTTTTTTACTCAATTGAAAGGATTAGGAATTGTAGTAGCATACAGTTTTTCTACATCCTATTGCATTTTCAAATTTATTAATTGGGTAATGCCTATGAGAGTGAGCGAAGAAGATGAAGAAATAGGATTAGATGCTTCGCAACATGATGAAAAATATGTGCAAGGAACTTTATTAGTAGAAGAGAGAGGGTCTTTTTCTGAGCAGGAGAACAGACTGGATGCAATAATTCGCATGCAAAAATATTTGCAGGGTAAAGTGATAAATGATTATGGTTCTTTCACTGAAGAAGAAATGGAACTGGAGGAATTCCAACATAATGAAAAGTTTTCACAAGAAAAATCAGGGAAAAAGCACAATGACTCTTTTATATAACAAGAAAGGGAATAGCTGAAAAAATTAACTTCTGAGAAAAGTTAATCGGCTACACCCTTTCCATTTTTAAACTTTAATTCTACAACAATGTTAAGAAAAATTTTCTTAAGTACAAGTGTATTTTTTGCTTTTATTTCTGCGAAAGCGCAAACAGATTCAACCAAAACCTCACCACCACCTACTATTACCGGATCGGTTGATGCTTATTACCGGTTTAATTTTAATGATCCTCCTGCAAGTAGTAACCTGAATAATTATACCAGCTTTACCAATTCCCAGAATTCATTTGAACTTGGAATGGCAAGTATAAGAGCAGATCACACTTTTGGCAAAGCCAGTGCAACTGTTGATTTAGGCTTTGGTCGCAGGGCAGAAGAATTTTCCTATGCAAATCCGGATCACCCCACTCTTTTTGCAGTTAAGCAGGCTTTCCTAAGTTATTCTGTGAGCGATAAATTGAAATTTACAATGGGTAAATGGATGACACACATTGGGTATGAAGTTACTGATGCCTACCTAAACCGAAATTACAGTTTGGATTATATGTTTTCTTACGGCCCGTTTTCGCATACAGGTATCAGGGCTGATATCATAATTGGTAAGAAAAGCGGACTCATGTTTGGTGTGGCTAATGAAACCGACAATGTAACTACTAATTCATCTCCCAAATACCTGATTGCTCAATACAGCACAGGAACAACAAATGATAAAGTGAAGTTTTATTTAAACTACCAGGGTTCTTATAATTACGCGTTTTCCAAGACTCAATTTGATGTAGTATTAACCGGGACTGTTACCAATAAATTTAGTGTTGGTTATAATGGAACAATCCAGTCTTATTCATCTAAAGGAGAAGCCGGAAATAGTTGGTGGGGGTCTGCTGTTTATCTGAATCTTGATCCAACTTCTATATTCGGGATTACACTTAGAGGCGAATATTTTGACGATCAGCATGCGATTGTTTTCGCGCCGGGGACAAGTGTATTCGACGTTACACTTTCTCCAAACATAAGGATAAATAATCTTACTATCATACCTGAATTAAGATATGATGGTGCACAAAAGGAGATTTTTGAAAAGAGTGATGGATCGACCACTAAATCTACTTTAACAGGAATACTTGCTGCTACATATCATTTTTAACTTTTTAACTTAAACAATTTTATACACCACAAAAACCTTAACAATGAGATTATCTGATTTTACCAAAAGCATTCGCTTTTCGAAAAGGAGATTTTTGAAAATCTTTATTCCTTTAATGCTCATCTTATTTATTACTGTTGCGTTGCCAGCCGTTGCCCAGGATCCAGCCGGTACTAAAACAGGAACGATAAATGATGTTACGGCTGTCACCGTTGGAAAACCAACAATAACAGAAATTGGGGACCAGGCAGGTCACAATAAAATTGCTATCAACATTATGTGGACACTTATTACAGGATTCCTTGTAATGTTTATGCAGGCAGGTTTTGCAATGGTTGAAACCGGCTTCACCCAAAAGAAAAATGTGGCGCATACCATGGCGATGAACTTCATGGTTTACGGTATCGGTATGCTTGGTTTTTGGATATGTGGTTTTGCATTTATGTTTGGAGGAGGATTAAATCCTGCTACTTTAGGAGGGGGTGTAGCATCCAGTCATGAAATTACTGTTCACCTTTTTGGGAAAGATTTTGGGCTTATTGGGGCTGCAGGATATTTCTTAAACAGCAAGGTTTATGATGTGGGTGTTTTCACTTTATTCCTCTTCCAAATGGTGTTTATGGATACTACTGCTACTATTCCTACCGGAGGAATGGCGGAAAGATGGAAATTCAAATCTTTTATTGTATTTGGATTTTTTATTTCAATGTTTGTATATCCTATTTTTGGAAACTGGGTATGGGGTGGCGGATGGTTATCCCAACTTGGAGTAAATTTTGGATTGGGGCATGGGCATGTTGATTTCGCAGGTTCTTCGGTCGTTCACGAAGTAGGTGGTGTTGCTGCTCTCGCAGGAGCTTGGGTTATAGGACCACGTATAGGGAAATATGGGAAAAATGGCTCAGTAAATACAATTCCTGCCCACAATATTCCTATGGCTATCATTGGAACATTTATTCTTGCATTTGGATGGTTTGGCTTCAACCCCGGCTCCACCCTGGCAGGGTCTGATTTGCGAATCTCTGTAATAGCTGTGAATACTATGCTGGCCAGTGCATCGGGTGCGTTTTTTGCGGCAATGTATATGAAAGCTAAAACGAATAAATGGGATCCGGGAATGATGGCAAATGGCATGCTTGCCGGTCTTGTTGCAATTACGGCCCCTTGTGCGTTTGTTAATTCACTCTCAGCGGTAATTATCGGAGCAGTTGCAGGCTTACTCGTTATCTGGGCCGCATTATTTGTAGAAAAAACCTTGAAAATAGATGATCCTGTTGGAGCTTTTGCAGTGCATGGAGCAAATGGTTTCTGGGGAGTCATTTCTCTGGGATTATTTGCAGATGGCACTTATGGAGATGGTTGGAATGGAGTGCCGGGAACTGTAAAGGGATTATTTTATGGTGACTGGAAACAATTTATTGCTGAACTAATTGGTGCAGTAACATGTTTTGTGTTTGTATTTGTAGTGATGTACCTGTTTTTCAAGATTTGTGCTAAAACATCAATAGGGCTTAGGTCAGATGCTGCGGACGAAATAGTCGGCCTTGATATTCCTGAGATGGGTGTTCACGGATATGTGGACTAACAATTTAATCATATCATGCCGCTTAATTTTTGAGCGGCATGATATGATTTCTTTAAAAAAAAATAGAATTGCAAAACCTTTTAAAAAAAGCAATAAGTCCGCTCAAATTTTTTATTTCGGACAGCAGATCCACGGGGGTACTTCTATTATTTTGCACGGCTTTATCGCTCATTTTGTCAAATACAATCGGTATAGGATACAGATCTTTCTGGATTAATGAGATCCATTATAATTTAGGGTTCAATCTTCCGCATTCTTGTCTAAAATGGATAAATGATTTCCTTATGGCAATCTTTTTTTTGTTTGCAGGAATGGAAATTAAAAGAGAATTAATTGATGGCGAACTTTCCGGTTTCAAAAAAGCGATACTTCCTTTTGCAGCAGCCCTGGGTGGAATGATTGTACCTGCATTAATTTTTATTTCATTTAATGCCACTTCAGGATTTGTTCACGGGTGGGGAATTCCAACTGCAACAGATATCGCATTTTCAATTGGCATTGCATCCCTTCTTGGGAAACGCGTACCTGCAAGCCTGAAAATTTTTTTGATGGCGCTTGCTATTATTGACGATTTAGGCGCTATTGTTGTTATCACTTTATTTTATGGAAGTACTATTAACTGGTATGTTCTTTTTCTCGCGGTATTCGTTTATGGTTTGCTTTGGCTTTGCAATATTAAAAAAATCAAACCAGGTATTATCCAGGCTGTGCTGGGTTTTGCATTATGGTACATAGTTTTTAATTCCGGGGTTGAAGCCAGTATTAGCGGCGTACTCATAGCCTTTGCAATGCCTGTAAACTGTTTGCCAAAACTGGAAAAGATGCTTCATAAAGTAGTAAACTTTGGAATTCTCCCTCTTTTTGTTTTAGCAAATACTGCAATCTTAATTCCTGGAGATATGGCGGCGGCATTAAGAAGCACGATTAGCGTTGGTGTTGTTGTAGGACTTGTAATTGGGAAACCGGTAGGAATTTTTTTATTTAGTAAGATAATGATCAGGTTAAAAATTGCAAAATTACCCCTTAATACAAGTTTAAAACAATTGTTGGGTATGGGCTTTCTCGCCGGTATTGGTTTTACTATGTCGATATTTACTTCTACTTTGGCATTTCCAGGAGAAGAAGCAAGAGACATTGCAAAAATTTCAATTTTAATTAGCCTGGGAGTATCTATTATTTTAAGTAATATATATTTTAAGATAATCAAACAACCAGCTTTGCCCATCAAACAAATATTAAAAAAATCTCCGTTGCCGGTTTCAAAAAATGTTGTGATTGAGCAAACAGATTAAATATTTTACTTTCAACTTCAGATTGAATTTAATCCGGTATAAATCGATTGAGATTAAAATGATAATTTCTTTTTTTCGAATAGCAAATTTGTATTAGGATTATAAGGTTTTTTTTTATGAATTTATAAAAAAATAAATGGCATCTACTTTAATTATAATCGTTGTTGTTTTATTGGCATGCATTTTCCTTGCGTGGCGCGATGATAAAATTACAAATCTTGAACAAAGAGTTGAATTTCTCGAACAAAAATCAAATAAAAAATTGGTGAGCAGATTGTTGTTTGTAGAATTGAAATCAGTAAAAAGTGTATTGGATACTTTAAATAATTGTTTCTATCAAATTGATAAAAATGGTGATTATGATATTGACACAGAATATAGGTTAACAGATGTTACAGATGAATGGTGGGAGGCATTGTCTGCTGCTGATCTTGAAATTGTAAATAAAATAAAATAAGTTCATTGTATTTTTCAAGTGTCAGATCACTTCATCCAATTGCTTTTCCATTTTTAATAAAGAATCCATTAAATCATTGCTTATAGAAACTGATTTATTTTCTTTAAGTTGTGTCGCATGCCAGATCAATACCATTGAAATATAATCCTGCATATCTTTTCCGGCAAACTGTGTTTTAAATTCTATAATTTTTTCGTTAATGGTTTTTAAAGTTTTCCTTACCATTTCTTCATCTGCTGGCAAAATTTTTATGCGATAATTTCTATCACCAATTACTATGTTCAGCGGTATGAGCTCTTCATTAGCCATCATTATTTATTTAACATAGTTATACATTTATCAATTGATCTTATATAGCTGTTTATACTTTTTTCGAAATTAATTTTTTCGTTCCCTTCCAGTCGTCCAGCCGAAGTCTTTAAAATATTTACCTGCTGTTCCAATTGCACTTTTCTATCTGTTAACTCTTTTTCTCTTGATTGATAATTTTGATTTTCTCTTTTTAACTGATCATTTTCCTTTGATAATAAAGCGTGTTTTTTCAAAAGCAATTGCAGCTTTGATTGAAGGCTTTTTATATGAATGTCAATATTATCAGGCATTTCGTCTTATAACAGCATTGAGCTGATTTTCAAGAAGAGTAATTATTTTATTCATCATAGTATCAATTTCCTTGTCAGTTAATGTTTTCTCTTTGTCCAGAAATGTAAAATTAAAAGCCAGTGATTTTTTATCAGCTCCTAATTTTTCGTTTTCAAAAACATCGAATAACTGAATATTCCTGAGCTTAGATAACTGCAAAGACTTTACCAGATTTTCAACCTGCTGGTAAGAAACATTTTTATCTAACACAACAGAAAGATCCCTTTGCACTTGTGGGAACTTCAAAATTGGCTCAAATGAAATGTCCTGCTTTTGAGTAAATGACATTAATTTTAGCCAATCAAAATACAGAAAAAATACTGGTTGCTTTATAGAAAATACTTCTAATTGTGATTTCTTTACACTTCCTGCAATAGCTATTTTTTCTTTTTTTACAGAGATAGTGAAGCAATCATCCAATTCTTCGCTTTTCGAAATTTCAAATTGAAAATTGCGGATTCCGACTAAAGAAAGAACAGATTCGCCAACACCTTTCACGAAATAAATGTCAATTTTTTTTGAGGAAGAATTCCAGGATAATTCATTTCTGTTGCCCGAGAAATACAAAGCGAGGTTAGGTTTCTCTTCGTATTTTTCATTAACCTTTGAATAGGTTTTTCCGAATTCAAAAAAAAGAAGATTATTATTTTTCCTGTTGAGATTATACGCAACACTTTCGAGACCCGTGGGCAACATCGAAGGCCTCATTATATTCAACTCCTCGCTCAAGCTATTAATAATCTTCACCGAAGTGGCAAGTGTTTTATGGTTGAAATATTTACTGTTGGTAATTGAATTGGTGAAAATTTCATAGAAACCATTTCCTGTTAACCATGCAGCTATTTTATCTTTTAATATTGAAATGTTTGATCCAGGATCTATTGCAGGCGACATTTTTATGGAAGAGGGAATTTCAATATTGTCAAGGCCGTCAATACGCATAATTTCTTCAATAACATCAGCAGGAATAGCTATATCAGGATTACTGAACGGAATAGAAACGGTAATATCATCCATTCCTTCTTTTTCAATTGTAAAATTCAATCCTTTCAGAATATTTTTTACAGTATCAGAATGGTAATTTTTTCCACTTATTTTTTTCAAATAGTGATTAGTTAAAATAATTTCTTTCTTTTTCCTGGGAATAGGATATTCATCAATTATTTCTGAAGTTATTTTTCCGCCAGCAATTTCTTTAATAAGCAAAGCCGCTCTTTTTAATACTTCTACCGTATTACCAATATTAATTCCTTTTTCAAACCTGGTCGCAGCATCTGTTCTCAAATTATGCAATAGCATAGATTTTCGAATCGCTGAGACATTAAAAACTGCACTCTCCAGAAATATTTTAGTAGTTTTTTCAGTTACGCCAGTTTCCATTCCCCCAAAGACTCCTGCAATGCACATTGGTTCATTGAATCCATTGCAGATCATAATATCATTCTTGCTTAACTTTCTTTCCTTTCCTTCGAGTGTGGTAAATGGCGTGCCCTCAGGTAGTGTTTCTACAATAATTTCATTTCCTTTTATTTTATCAGCGTCAAAAGCATGAAGTGGCTGACCGGTTTCGTGCAAAATAAAATTAGTGATATCCACCACATTGTTTACGGGACGAAGACCAATACTTTTTAATTTGTTCTGCAACCATACAGGCGATTGTGCAATGGTAATTCCCGATATGCTCACTCCTGCGTAACGTTCGCACGCTTCGGCATTTTTTATTTGCACATTTAAAGTAAGAGAATTTGAATCTGACTTAAAATTATTTTTAAAAGGGACAACTACTTTTGTTTCCCTTTTGAAATGATGGGAAATATAAGCGCATACATCTTTGGCAACTCCAAGATGGCTCATGGCGTCCATTCGGTTGGGAGTTAATCCAATCTCAAATATCCAATCGCTGTAAAGTTGGTAATATTCACTCGCTGGCATTCCTGTCCTAACGCTCTCTGGCAAAACAATAATTCCTTCATGGCTATGTCCTAAACCTATTTCATCCTCGGCGCATAACATTCCGTTACTTTCCGCTCCGCGGATTTTTGTTTTTTTTATAGTAAATGGTTCTCCGGAAACAGGATATAGGGTGGTACCAACTTGTGCCAGAATTACTTTCTGTCCTATAGCAACATTAGGTGCTCCACATACAATCTGCAGCGTTTCACCATTACCGTTATCAACTGTAGTTATTTGTAATTTATCTGCATTTGGAAGCCTTTCGCAAGTGAGCACTTTTCCTACAATAAGCCCATCGAGTCCATTTCTAACCTGGTCGTATTTTTCCAGGTTTTCAACTTCCAGGCCAACGGAGGTCAGGATTTCGCTTATTTTTTGAGGATCTCCTTTAATTTTTGCAGTGGCTTCATCTCCGGGCAAATAATCGTTGAGCCAATTATAACTAATCTTCATGTAATGTTTTGTAACTTCTTCTTTTAAGTTTTAAGAACTTCAAAAATAAGAAAGAAGTTGATAGGAAATGGAGGTAGATTTTGCTTAAGGCCTGTGGGCACTATGTTTGAAGAAAAAATGAGATTTTTTTTGTTAAATATTTTGATTTATTTCAAAAAATATGTAATCAATTTCAATGAGAAATGACGTCGAAATGACGAAATATTTTCTTCACAGCTACATGTGAATTTAACAATCAAAAAATGGGAAATTTTTTTTAGATTGTGGAGAATAGTAAAAATAATGTGGAAAACTTGGGCAATTAAGTGGATTTTAATGTGAATCTGATATGCATAAATATATGCTCTTAACAATTTCTTTAAATAGCTTTTGTTACTTTACCTTAGCCGCCCGCTTATGAAAAACATAAAATATCAATTACCGAAAAGAAAAAATTAATTCTCATTAAAGAGAGATGAAAAATGGAGCTTACTAACATCAATAAGGACCGAAAGAACAGGAGAAAATCAGGATCGCTTGAACTGGGAACAATGGCATTTGGCAAGGTGCCACCACAGGCAAAAGAACTGGAGGAGGCTGTACTCGGTGCCATTATGCTTGAAAAAAATGCATTTGATATTATTGTAGAAATTCTTACTCCAGAGTGTTTTTACGTGGAAGCCCACCAGCGAATTTTCAGGTCTATGCAGGGCTTACAGCAAAAAAATTCACCCATAGATTTACTAACTGTTGTTGAAGAATTAAAATTCCGAGAGGAACTTGATCTGGTTGGCGGCCCTTTTTATGTGACTAAATTGACTAATGCTGTATTTTCCTCAGCCAATATTGAAATACACGCAAGGATCATTCTTCAAAAATTTATTCAAAGAGAATTAATAAAAATAAGCAGTGAAATAATCGGAGATGCTTATGAAGATAGTACTGACGTTTTTGAACTGCTCGACATGGCAGAGTCAAAGCTTTTTGAAATTACCAACAAACATTTAAAAAGAGACTATGCCAGCATAGATTCTGTGTTGGTTAAAACAATTCAAAGAATAGAAGACCTCAGAACCCGACAGGATGAAATTACCGGTGTTCCCACTGGTTTTGAATCTATAGATAGGGTTACTTATGGGTGGCAGCCAAGCGATTTGATAGTTCTTGCTGCAAGGCCTTCAGTAGGTAAAACTGCTTTTGCGCTTAACCTTGCCCGTAATGCCGCACTTCATCCTACCAAACCTACAGCAGTTGGCTTCTTTTCTTTAGAAATGAGCGCCAGCCAACTTGTACAAAGAATTTTGAGTGCTGAAAGCGGAATATTTCTTGAAAAGATTGCCCGCGGCAGATTGGAACAACATGAAATGGAAGAGCTTTATAAAAAAGGAATTAACAGACTTTCATCGGCGCCAATTCATATTGACGATACCGCTGCTTTGAACATTTTTGAATTAAGGGCAAAATGCCGGAGATTGAAAAATAAACACAATGTAGGTCTGATAATTATTGATTATTTGCAATTGATGAGTGGTACCGGCGAAAATCGTAACAGTAATCGCGAACAGGAAATCAGCCGTATTTCCAGAGATTTAAAAGGACTTGCGAAAGAATTACAGATACCCATAATTGCACTAAGTCAGTTGAGCCGCGAAGTAGAAAAAAGAAAAGAAGGAAGCAAAATTCCACAATTAAGCGATTTGAGGGAATCCGGAGCCATAGAACAGGATGCCGATATGGTAATATTCCTTTACCGTCCTGAATATTATGATGTGAATGCAAATGAAATGGGTGAATCTACAAAAGGCGATACCGAAGTACGCATTGCCAAGCACAGAAACGGGCAATTAGAAACTATCAAATTAAAAGCGTTGTTACACATCCAGAAATTCGTTGAAAAAGACGATGATGACTTTGGAAACGGGCTGCCCCCAGGAAATTTTAAACCCGTAAAAGACCTTGATGGAAGTGGCGGTGCCAAACTCTATTTCCAGGCGGGCAGTAAAATGAATAATGAGGAGTTTGATGAAAATGATCCTTTCTAATTTCAGGAATTTCATACAAAATCTAAACGACTGCCATTTTAATTTTAAAATATTATTAGACTCGTTTCCCACAAAGCCACAAGGATCAAAAAGAAAAATTAAAGTAAATATTATCTAATGACGCTTCCTTTGTTTTATGAAGAAGACTTGCCGGCTACTGATCAATTTAAAACAAACGAAGAAAGTTCACGGCACATTACCCAAGTATTACGCATGAAGGAAGGTGAGCAAATCCTAATAACTAATGGCAAAGGTCATATGCTTACTGCACAAATTAATTCTGCTCACAAAAAGAATACGGAAGTAAATATCATTCATAGGGATTTTTTCCCGTCGGAAAAAACAAAGTCAGCAGTTGCTGTTTCTTTAATAAAAAACACAAGTCGTTTTGAATGGTTCATTGAAAAAGCAACAGAAATAGGGATTTCATCAATCATTCCTTTGCTCTGCAGTCGCACAGAAAAAACTCATTTCCGAAGAGAAAGAATGCAATCTATTATAATAAGCGCTATGTTACAAAGCAGGCAGGTTTGGCTTCCCGAGCTTTGGGAGCCTGTAAAATTGGATAACTTAATAAAGACCAAGGATTACGATCAAAAATTTATTGCTCATTGTATTGAAGAAAAAAAGGTGGATTTGAAAAATAGCTTTATAGATAAAATCAAATCAAGGATAATTCTAATAGGGCCTGAGGGAGATTTTACTGAAGAAGAAATTCGTGGGGCAATTCAGCAAAACTATATTCCTGTTTCACTTGGTAACACCCGTCTGAGAACGGAAACAGCGGGAATCTTGGCTGCCGTTCTTTTGGTCTGACGAATCTCCGTTTGGCTATTTAGTTTATTTATCTGATGGTCTCCATCTGACTGTTAACCCACATTGCAGCAAAAGGCCGTTCAACTGTTAAAATTTAATTTTTTTTCAGAAAATTATCGCCATATTTTCAATTTACCTGTGGGGGGGTACAGGTATAAAAAATCTACGACGCGTATAAGCCCTTTATTTGATTTGTAGTGCACAAGGGGTGTTCGTATTTGAAGAGGGTTTACCACCTTTGAATCTTGTATTTCAAAAGCACCATACG
>Ga0307372_10001375_pt1 | contig 42701 bp, 37 predicted proteins | sample OX1MG_FD_202533 | JGI IMG/M metagenome (GOLD analysis project Ga0307372, IMG submission 202533) | Soil microbial communities from Risofladan, Vaasa, Finland - OX-1 | ecosystem: Environmental > Terrestrial > Soil > Coastal area > Acid sulfate soil | place: Finland: Risofladan, Vaasa | collected...
CATCGCGTAACGCCGATGCCGCCAGCTCCAGCGTCGCCTCAACCGATCCGCTCGCCATCCATGATCCTCCGAATCATGGTGACCTATGGATTCAGAAGTCGAGACAAATAGCAACTGTATTGCTAGGGCGGGGTGGGCTGAATACGGCAAGTTCCGGTAGGGGCAACGGACGGGGCTCAGCAAGGGGTGTCGCAGCCAGGGGGCGGGTCGAAAGGGGGGATACACCGGGGGGCTAGCGGGGGGCAATGTACCCGGGCGGTTGCCTAGCTAGCGCTCGCCGCCCTAGGCGCTCGGGCGAGCGAAATCACATTCGAGCGTTTGACAACCCCGAGGCGCGGGGCAAGGGCCCGGATCGTATCCCCTACGTAGGAGGATGCGAGGTGCGCGTAGTGGCGCTCCGTCATTCGCGTGTCGGAGTGCCCTACATTGTGCGCGACCACTTGAAGCGGCGCGCCGGCCATCACCAGCAAGCTTGCATAGGTATGGCGGAGAATATGGAAGCTGACCGCAGGTGCGATTTTCGCTCGCTCGCATGCCTCTAGGAGCGGACGCACCTGATGGGCTTTACCCCAGGGCCGGCTATCACCACGGACGAACATGATTTCATCGGCCCGGCGTCCGAGCGTTACGTTACGTAACAGGGTCACGCCTTCGCCCGTAACGTATACGTTACGGGGCTTGCCCGATTTGCTCGTACGTATACGTAACGTCTCACTGTCGCCGTGGAAGTCTTCCACGCGCAACGCAACGAGTTCGCCGTAGCGGCAGCCGGTCAACAGCGCCGCCTGTACCAGCTTGCGGAATTCCGACTGACAGGCGTTGACCAATCGCTTGCACTCGGCCTTGGTCAGATACCGGATGCGCGGGGCGTTTACGTTGTGGAAGGGCTTCACCCGTCGCCACGCTTCATCGGTCGCGGCTTTGCCTTCGCGCCACGCGTGATTAAGCGCTGCCTTGAGGATGGTGAGGATGCGATTAGCGGTGGCCTTGCGCCGGCGTAACGCGTCCGGATCGTCGGACAGTTCGCGATAGCGCACCGGCTGATTTTTCTTGCTGCGGGTGCGGGCAGGGGTCGCGGCGAGCTTTTCGTGCCAGACCCGAAGCTTTGCCGTCGTGAGTGCGCTTAGCTCGATCGGGCCGAGCGCCGGCACGATATGCGCCTCGGCGGAGACTTGCATGGCGTGTTCCGATTTCCGATGCGCGCCAAACCAATCGAGATAATCGCGCCACGCATCCTCAACCGTGTAGGGACCAATATGGCCTTCGCCCGTCGCGAGGCGCGCTTGCACGGAAAACCACGCGCGCGCTTGCCGCTGCGCTTGCGCGAAGGTGAGCACGCTCTTGCCGTCCGCGTCCTGTGTGTCATCCGCGATGCCGAGCGTCTTTTCCGCGTACTGGCCGCCGCCGATGAAATAGCGCGCGCTCCACGCGCCGCCGCGTGGCCCCTTGCGATAGCCGAGGTGGCAGCCTTGGTCGATCAGTCGGTAGTAGGGCTTGTGACGCTGTGCGAGCCGCGCGCGCGCGGTGCGGGATTCCAAATTCGTATCGCGGACCGTGCGGGCCATGTGCGCTCCCTACTGAGTTGTATTGTGGGTTGGAACGATGCTGAACACATGACCTGCAAACCCAACGGTAACGATGATGTTCGCTAGTGCTGCGAAAACCGATACGATGGCGGCGATCCATGCCGCTTTCAGCGCGGTCCTGCCGCGTGATTCTTCACTTGCCCGGTCGCTGACCAATCGAAGCAGTGCATACAAATCCTCAGTATCAAGGGGCGCCTTTACCGCGTCCTCATCGTCCTGATCTGTCGGAAGCCATTGCCGAGCATGTCGCAGCTGAAGGCCATACATAGGACTGTGAGAATTTTTCGAGAGGCTACGACTTTTGCGGAAGAGTCCCTTGTGTTCCTCGAGCACATTTTGAATTTCATCTTTGTCGATCGAAAGAGAGTCCGCGAGGTGATGCGGCGTGCGCAAAATCCATTTGGTCATCGCAAGATTCGTTACGAGCGCAGTTAGCGTCTCAAGATTCTTCGAGTAGCTAGGCGAATTCATTTTTTAGCCCCCAGCTTTCGCGCCTTCCGCCGTCCGGAACGGCTAGCGAACACTTCCCCAACTCTTACCCAATAAGCGAGGGCAAACATCGGGAGTCAGTGAAAGATGCTAGCGGACGGAATCGTTTTCGATCAAGATGTTAGTACGTTCGTCGGCGTCCGCGAATGTCCGTGTTAGAAAACTTTCACGGCGGTAACGCGGGTTCGAATCCCGCTGGGGACGCCAATCCAACACCGTTGCCTATCTCGCGCTTGATCGCAGGAGTCCGATGACCGAAAACAAGAACATCAAATCGATCGTCGCGAAGGTCAAGGAGCGCATCGACGCCACGCAAAAGAACGCCGCGGACAATCCGCCGTGGATCAAGCAAGTCGCGATGCTAACGGGCGTGCTGGCGGCAATCTCGGGCTTTCTCGTCGTGCGCTCGACGGCGGTCACGAACAACGCAATCTACGAGAGCAACCGGGCGATCTTGTCTCAGACGCAAGCCTCGGACGCATGGAGCGAATATCAGGCTGACAGCATCAAGGCGCATATCGTCGAAACGGCGCTGGCAACGGCGCAAGCCGCCAGCACCGACAGCCGCGCCGCCTTGACGAAGCAAGCCGCGGATTTGCGCGCCCGCCAGCCCAAACTCAAGCAGACCGCGACCGACAAAACGGCCGAGCGCGACCAGCATTTGCAGATCGGGCTCAAATGGCTCGCCGAAAAAGATCTGCTCGGCTACGCCGGATTCGCCGCGCAGCTTGGCATCGCGCTTGCCTCCGTCGCGGCCTTGGTGCGCTGGCGCACGCCGTTTCTCGCCGGCATCGTCGCCGGCGCGCTCTGCATCGGCATTACGCTTTACGCTTTCGCGGCGTATTACGGAATTGCACCATAGCCGCGCCGACGAACACTTGGTGTGGCGGATCCCCTCTCGCTTTCGTGCCGTATGACATCAAAGCACCAGAAGGACGTTCCCATGAATGACGTCACCGCCAACCCGACGCCGCAGCAGATCTACAAAATCGCGTTGGCAAGCATCATCGGCTCGGTGATCGAGCAATACGACTTCCTGGTCACCGGCGTGATCGCGGCCACCATTTGGGGTGGCGTCTTCTTCAAGCTCCCGAGCCTTGCGGCCGTGGCCGCGGCGATCGCCGTCTACGGCATCGGCATCATCATCCGTCCGATCGGCGCTTACATCTTCGGTCATATCGCCGACCGGCAAGGCCGCCGCGATGCGATGGTCTATGCGCTAGTGCTGATGGGCATCAGCACGTTGTTGATCGGTCTGACGCCCGGTTACGACAGCATCGGCGTCGTTGCGCCGGCGCTGCTGATCGTCTTCCGGCTGATGCAGGGAATCAGCTTCGGCGCCGAGTTCGGCACCGCCTCGACCTGGGTGGTCGAGCAGGCGGCGCATTCGAAGCATCGCGCCTTCTGGGGCGCCTGGGTCGGATTTGCGATTCCGATCGGCCTGCTGCTCGGCTTCGGCTCGGTGATCTTCGTCAGGTCGCTGATGACGCCGCAGGATTTCGTCGCGTGGGGCTGGCGCATCTTCTTCTTCATCGGCTTCCTGGTGGCTGTCGTCGGCATCGTCATCCGGGCGCGCACCGAGGACAGCTTCGTCTTCGAACGGCACCGGGAGAAAAGCGCGATCCTCCAGCATCCCGAGCAGCAAGTCTGGCGCGAGATGCCGCTGACCATCCTGCGCACCTCGCTGGTGAACGCCATGTTCGGCGGTGCGTTCTTCCTCTATTTCGTCTTCGGCACCGGCTACATGAAGGCGGTTGGCTTCACCGGCATCGTGCCTGAGACGATCGGCCTGATCGCCGCGGCTTTCATGCTGGTGTTCATGATCGTCGGCTCGTGGCTCGCCGATCTGATCAACCGCCGGACCATCTTGCTGACCGCCGCCGTCGTGTTCCTGTTCTTCGCGATCCCGTATTTCTATCTGATCAACACCGGCAGCTTCGTCCTGGCGACGATTGCCGAGATCATCGGCTTCGGCTTCGTGTTCGGCTTCGGTTATGGCGCGATTCCGACCTTCTATACCGAGAATTTTCCGACCCGCTACCGCGCTTCGGGCGCGAGCGCGGGGTATCAGATCTCGCAGGTCTACGGCGGTGGTCTGATCCCGATCGTCGCCGGATTGATCCTGCAGGCGACCGGCATCCGTCGGGCCTACATCTATATCGGGCTGCTGGTAATGGTTTATGCCGTGCTGGCGATCATCGCGATTATCCGCACGCCGGAGACCAAGGGCGTCAATCTCGAAGGGTGACCGGCGCGCCGCGTGCGGATGTCTCGTCAGCGCAGCAGATGCGGCCACAAGCCGGTCACGCCGACGACAATCAGATAGATCGCGACGATGTAATTCAGCAGGCGCGGCACGAGCAGGATCAGAATGCCGCAGACGAGCGCAACGAGCGGCGTGATCAAGACGACATTGAGGGCCATGGGATCGGCTCCGTTGTCTGACGTGGTGGACGAGTGGGTCGCGGGAAGCTAAACGAGCCGGGAACGCGCGCCGTTCCAAACGGCGCAGAAGAATCCCACGCGGCACCCGCATTACATCTCTGCAAGGATCGTGTGCCGGCGCGCTCCACGGGCGCGCGAGATCGGCTATCGTTCGGGCCTCGTATGCGCTGCCAGCAGCGCTCACCAGAGGAACCGACATGAATTATCAAACCGCCGAAAACCAAGCCGTTCAGTTGCAGAACCAGTCCGACCAGGTCGCGCAAGGCATCAAGGGCCTTGCCGACAAGCTGCAAGCGAAGGTCACCGATCCCGCGCTGGCGCGTGAGCTCGTGCTCGATCTGCGCGAGGCCGCGCTCGCGATTCAGAAGCAGAACCAGTCCACCCTCATGCTTGTCGAGCAGATGGCGCAGTACATCCACGCGCTCGAGAGCCATGTGAACTCGCTGCCGCAGTCTGGCTTTCAAACCGGCGGCTGGGCAAATCAACCCTATGTCGGCAGCGGTGGCGGCTTCATGGGCAACGTGATGTCCGGCCTCGGCCTCGGCGCCGGTTTCGGCCTTGCCAGTGACCTGGTCGGAGGCCTCTTCAACGCGCTTTAGGCGCGCCGACCGCGAGGAACCGTCGTTTTACAGGTCGAGACGCAGCGCCGTCGCGCTGCCGCTTGATAATGGCGGTCGCCATCGCCACAGATTAAGGTGTGTCGCTTTTCGCTGCGTGGCGCCAAATGCTGAAGTGGCCATTGATCGTCGCCCTGATGCTCGCGTTGCCAGGCGTGGCACACGCCCAAATGCAGCTCCGGCTGCTCCAGCAACAGCAGGTGTGGCGCCTCCAGCAGCAAGAGCGGCAGGACCGGGCAGCGCAGGATGATCGGCTGCAACAGGAGTTGTTGCAGCAGGGGCGGGCGCTCGCGCAGCAGGAACCGCCGCAGGACCGGATGCAGGATCTGCAGGAGAATCAGCAGTTCCGGCTTCAGCAGGAACAACAGCAGCTGCAACAGATGCAGGATGGGCAGCGGCAACTGCTGCTGCAACAGCATCTGATGCAGCTGCAACAGCAACTCCAGCTCCAGCAGCAAGCACCCGGACCCGGTCACTGACGCGACCGCGTTGGCCTGGCGCGCGGTTTGTGCCAGAACTGCCGCCCAATATTCGCCGGCGCGGCAGCGCGTTCACACCGCAGAGGAATTCACACATCATGCCAAAAGGCAAAGTCCACAAGATCGCCGTCATCGAAGGCGACGGCATTGGCCATGAGGTCGTTCCGGAGGGCATCCGCGTCCTCGAGAAAGCCGGCCGCAAGTTCGGCTTCTCCCTCCAATTCAAGACTTTCGATTGGTCGTGCGAGAACTACGCCAAGACCGGCCGCATGATGCCCGCGGACGGTCTCGATCTGCTTCGCAAGTTCGATGCGATCTATCTCGGCGCCGTCGGCTTTCCCGGCGTGCCGGATCACGTCTCGCTGTGGGGCCTGCTGGTACCAATCCGCCGCAGCTTTTTGCAGTACGTCAATCTGCGGCCGGTGCGCCTACTCAAGGGTCTCGAGAGTCCGCTCAAGGACCGCACGCCCAAGGACATCGACATGGTCATCGTGCGCGAGAATGTCGAAGGCGAATACTCCGAGATCGGCGGCCGGCTCTATGCCGACATGGACGAGGAGGCCGTGTTCCAGCAGGCGGTGTTCACCCGCAAGGGCTGCGACCGCGTCATGCGCTATGCCTTCGAGCTGGCGAAGAAGCGCCCGGAGAAACACGTCACCTCGGCGACCAAATCGAACGGCATCAGCATCTCGATGCCATATTGGGACGAGCGCTTCGCCGCGATGAAGAAGCAGTATCCCGGCGTCAAGGCCGATCAGTTCCTGATCGACATCTTCTGCGCCCACATGGTGCGCCATCCCGACTGGTTCGACGTGATCGTCGCCAGCAATCTCTTCGGCGACATCCTGTCGGATCTTGCGCCGGCGGTGGCGGCGGGCATCGGCATTGCGCCCGGCGCCAACATCAACCCGGAAAAGGACTATCCGTCGATGTTCGAGCCGGTCCACGGCTCGGCGCCCGACATCGCCGGCAAGAACATCGCCAATCCGATCGGCCAAATCTGGTCGGGCGCGATGATGCTCGACCATCTGGGATACCCGCAAGCCGGCGCGGCGATCGTCAAGGCGATCGAGACCGTGATCGCCGAGACTAAACTGCGCACGCCCGATCTCGGCGGCAAGACCAAGACCACGGAGATGGGCAAGGCGATCGCCGACGCGCTCTGATCGCGCGCCGCGAAGCGGGCCTCAGATCACCATCAGATCGTGGCCGACGACGATCTCGCCCTTGAAATGGGCCGCTGCCGGAGCGCGCCACGCCGCATCGCTGATCGAGTCGATCGCCGGCGTCAAGTGCGACAGCACCAGCGTCTTGACGCCCGCCTCTTGCGCGATGCGGCCGACGGCCTCGACTGGCGAGTGGTCGGCCTTCATGTGCGCCATGAAGGCGTCGAATGACACGGGCCGACCCTTCGCGATCTGACCGCGGATGTAGGCCTCGAGGCCCGGCAGATACATCGCCTCGTGCACCAGCACGTCGGCACCGCGCGCCATTCGCGCCACCGCTTCGAGCGGCACCGTGTCGCCGGAAAACGCGATCGAACGGTCGGTGAAATCGAAGCGATAGCCGTAGGCCGGCTTGACCGGCGGATGCTGCACGAGCACCGCGGTGACGGTCACGTTCTCGTCACGCATCACCGGTCCCTCGGTCGGCAGATCGTGCACGTCGATGCCGATCAGCGGATTCATCCTGAGATCTTCCGCCCAGAAGTCGATCGTCACTTTCGCAGAGCGAAGATAATCGCGCGTCATTTCCGTTAGCGGCGGTGGGCCGAAAGCATGCATCAGCGACGGCCGCATGCCCTGGATCCAGCCGATTACCAGGAATGGACCGTATTCGATGTTGTGATCGGGATGATGGTGCGTGATGTAGATGTCGCGCACGGCGCCGAACGGAATGCCGGTGCGGGCGAATTGGTTGGTGACGCCGAGCCCGCAATCGACGACATAGGCCACGCCGTTGTGCAGCATCACGTGCGCGGTCATCCGCCGCGTCCGGCCGGGAACGGGACCGGCGCCGGTACCGAGCAGAACCAGCTTGGTGCCGCGCGCCCCCTTGAGCGCTGCGCGGCAACGCGCCTCGGCCGCTTCAGTCGTTGCGTAACAGTTGAGCGGTTGCGCCGCGGCCGGCGCGGCGGCGGCTGTTAGCGCCGGCGTCGCCGCCATGCCAGCCAGCAACGCCCGGCGCGATAATCCCGTCGTTCCGATCGCGTCTTCCATCGTCATCCTCCGTCATCGTGTTCTTGGCAGGCCGCGATGGTATGGATCGCACGTCGTCGGTGCAATCATGCGCGCCGTGCTTGATCCCGGCGCGAGGGGTGCGCACCCGCACTGAACGCTCTACTATCGCGACCGATGCCCGAACCCGGTATGCGCCGGCGCGTCGCCCCGAAGCTTTCGCCTGTGGCGCTCGCCGCCGGCGGCATCGGCAACCTGCTCGAATGGTACGATTTCGGTCTCTATGGCTATTTCGCACCGATACTCGGTCGGCTGTTCTTTCCGTCGCACGATCCGCTCGCCTCGCTGATCGGCGCCTATGCCGGCTTCGCCGTCGGCTTCGCCGTGCGGCCGATCGGCGGCGCGGTGCTCGGCCATGTCGGCGACCGCCTCGGCCGGCGCTTCGTGCTGCTACTATCGGTGACGTTGATGGGCGCGGGCACGACGCTCATCGCACTGCTGCCGACCTACGCCGTCGCGGGCGTCGCCGCGCCGCTGCTGCTGCTGACGATCCGCCTGTTTCAGGGATTCTCGGTCGGCGGTGAATACACCGGTTCGGTCGCGTATCTCGTCGAGACTGCGCCGCCCGATCGCCGCGGTTTCGCTGGCAGTATGGCGAACATCGGCTCGACCGCAGGTGTGCTGCTGGCCGCGGCGGTCGCCGCCGCGACGGTCACCTTCGCCAGTGACGCGCAGCTCGTGTCGTGGGCGTGGCGGTTGCCGTTCGTTCTCGGCGGCGTGCTGGCGACCGGCGCGCTGCTGCTGCGTCGACGACTGCGTGACGACGGCGCTCCGCCCGCGCGCACGCGCGAGCTGCCGCTGAAGCGGGCGGTGATGCACGATCGCCGCACGATGGCGATCGCCATCCTGTTCACCTCGGGGTACGGCGTCGTCAATTATCTGACCATGGTCTTCTTCCCGATCTACGCGGCGCAGTTCGGCGGCTTGCCGGAAGCGCGAGCGCTGCAGGCGACGACCCTCGCGCAGGCGCTCGCGCTTGCCGTGGTGCCGCTCGCCGGCATCGCCAACGACTCGGTCATTCGGCGGCGCACGCTATTGATCGTCGCATTCGGTGCCGAGTTCGCGGCTGCGTTCGGCGCATTCCTGCTCGCACGCGACGGCGGCCTTGCCGGATTCGCGGCGGGGCAGCTCGTGTTCGGCTTGTTGTTGGCGTTGGTGATGGGCACCGATCCAGCCATGTTGTCGGAGCAATTCCCCGGCGAATACCGCATGAGCGCCTATTCCGTCGCCTTCAATCTCGGCCTCGGCATTGCCGGCGGCACCGCGCCCGCGATCGCCACCGCGCTCATCGCCGCCACCGGCTTTACGCTCGCGCCGGCGCTCTACCTGATGCTCGCCGCGGGAGCGGCAGCCGTGGGCGCGTTCCTGATGGCGGACCGCAGCCGCGACCCGCTGCCATAGATCCGCCAAAGCCGCGGCAATCGACCCGATAGGTAGATTCCCGTAGGGACAAATCCGAATTTCCGGCCCGGGCGCCAATTCTTAAAAAAAAGGCGTCGGTACGTGCTTGTTCAAGCGGCAGGAAGGTGTTCGATGATCGCGAAATCTGACGACTTGCGGCGGTCCCTCGGCGAGATCGACCATCTGCTACAGGCCTTGCGGGCGGCGGGGATCAACGACGAACTGGAGCGTGAAGAGATCGACCTGCTCGAACGCAGCCGACGGTCGATCGTGAATCTGCTGGAGGCGCGGCGGAAGCAGAACTGCCACCAGGTCGTCAGCCTCCCGGCGTGGCGCGACGGCAGCCTGCTTGCGCCGCCGTTTACCGCCGAACGCTACGCGGCGATGGCGCAGGTCAGCCGCCCGAAGCCCGGTGCGCCGCGGCCGTACCGCGTATCCTGACCGGACAGCGTCAAGATTTTATCCGGCACGCCGTAGGCGGCGCTTGGCCGAAGTGAGATACCGTAAGGCACGATAAAAAAAGGCCCCGCCTCCCGGGGGAGAGAAGAGGCGGGGCCGCGCTTCGGCGCGCTGTCTCAGCGGATGCCGAAGTAGAAACCGACCGACGGCGGCGCGGCATAGACCGGTGCCGGAGCGGCGTAGGCGTATGGGTAGCCGTAGTAGCCGTAGCTGTAGTACGCCGGCCGGCCCCAGTCGTCGTCATCACCGCGCCAGGCGTGCTCCTGCCATTCGTGGCCGCGCCAGCCGTCGTGGCCGTGCCAGTCACCGTCGGCGAGCGCGGGGGTAGCGATGGCGCCGGCGGTCGCCGCGGCAACCGCACCGGCCATCAGCAGGGCGCGCACGCGGCGGCTGAATTTCATGGTCTGCATGGTGGCTCCTCCTGTTGCTTGTCGAGCCGAGGCCGTCCGATATGGCCAGCCTTCATGCCAGTTAGTAAGCGTGCTTACGTTCGTCCATCCCTGTGACAAAGAATTCATTTATGTCAGGACTGTGGCAGCCGCTCTTCGCGCAAACATTACGGGCCGCGGAGCGAACCTCCCGACATTCACCGGCCGCCCGGCCTCTGCCATAGTCGCCGCATGCGCGACGAGGCGAGAGCAACGGCCGGCTTCACCGAGACCTATCGGGGCGACGTCGAGGCGTGGGAATGCGACGCGTTCGGCCACATGAACATGGCGTTCTACGGCGAGCGCTTCGGCGACGCGGCCGCGAGTCTGCTTGCCCGGCTGGCGCCCCATCGCCGCTTCCGCACGGTTAGCCTGATGATCCGCTATCAGCAGGAATTACGGGCCAGCGAGTCAGTCGTCATTCGTAGCGCGGTCCTCGGCACGATCGAGGGCGCCAAGCGCGAGCGTCAGGTTCGACTCGGCCATGAACTGGCGACGGGCGAGGGCACTGTTGCCTCGGTGGCCGAGCATGTCCTGGCGCCGCACGACGCCAAGATGCGCTCCGCCCTGAAGGGCGCGCTCGAGGCTGCCGCGGGGACCTGGAGTACGGAACCTTTCGCGCCGGTGAAGCTGCCAGCGGCGCCGGCGGCGCTACCATGCCTGCGCGATCGCGTGAAGAGTTGGGAGCTCGACGAGACCGGCCGTCTATCGCTGCTGGGCCACGTCCGCCGCTTCTCGACCGCGAGCTCGCAGTTGATGAACGCCGTTGGCATGACCAGCGCCTATATCGCGCGCGAGCGCCGCGGTTTCGCGACGTTCGAAACCCGGTTGGCGCTGGCGGCGTGGCAGCCGGGCGCCGGGGCCGAGGTTGCCGCGACCGGCGGCTTCCTGGCGATCGGCCGCTCGTCGGTGACGATGATCCACGACCTGGTCGAGGTGAAGGGCGGCGAGCGCATCGCGCGCTTTTATCAAGCCGGCGTTCATTTCGATCTCGAGCGCCGGCAGTCGGCACCGATGCCCGACGCGATGCGCGAGAAGGTGGCGGCACTGATGGTGAAAACCTGAATCGGAGCACGCGGCCGCTTCCTTTCGCCGCCGCCTTCGACTATTGATGCGGCCCATGGTGATTCGTCTGGTTGCGTTACTGGTCGCCGCGTTTTTCTATTCCGTACCGGCACACGCCCAAGCGACCGTTCCGCTTGCGCCGTCCGCCGCACAGCCCGGATTTCAGGCCTTCATCCGAGGCGTGCGCCGCGACGCGCTGCGCCATGGCATTGCGCCGGCAACGCTCGATCGCGCGTTCGCCGGCGTCGCCTACCTGCCGCACGTCATCGAACTCGATCGCCGGCAGCCTGAAACCACACTGACGTTTCAGGAATATATCGACCGCGTCGTGACGCCGACGCGTCGCGAGCGCGGCCGTGAGCTGCTGACGGAGAACCGTGCGCTGCTTGACGCCGTGAGCCGCAAATACGGGGTTCCGTCGCGCTTCATCGTCGCGCTGTGGGGCATCGAAAGCGATTTCGGCCGCCTCACCGGAAATTTTTCCGAGATCGGCGCGCTCGCCACACTTGCCTATGACGGGCGGCGCAGCGCCTTCTTCCGCAAGGAGTTGATCAATGCGCTGGTCATCGTCCAGCGCATGCACGTCGATCCGCGCAAGATGACCGGCTCGTGGGCAGGAGCGATGGGGCAGAACCAGTTCATGCCGTCGAGCTTCCTCGACTACGCCGTGAGCTGGAGAGGCGACGGCCCGCCCGATATTTGGACGAACAAGGCGGACGTTTTCGCGTCGATTGCCAACTATCTGGCGCATGTTGGCTGGCGGCCGGACGAGGGCTGGGGCGTCGCGGTCACGCCGCCGGCCGGTCTCGATCCGACGCTCGTGGGCCTCGGCCAAAGGAAGCCGCTTGCCGCCTGGGCGGCGCTCGGCGTCGTTCAGGCGAACGGCGGCGCGCTGCGGGAAGCGGGCACCGTCGCGTCGCTCATCGAGCCGGGCGGCGACTCGGGTCCCGCATTGCTGGTCTTCGATAATTTCCGTGTCATTCTTAGGTGGAATAATTCGTCGTATTTCGCCACGGCGGTCGGTTATCTTGCGGACGCAGTCGATTGACCATATTCTCGGCCGCCGGTGGGGAACCCGAGATTCGATAAAATTCAATACATCGCCCGGATGACCGTCATCCTGGGTGCGCTCGCGCTCGCACTGGCCGGATGCGGCACGCGTGGCGGTGGCACGAACGTCGTAGCGCCTAATGCCAACGGCTTCTATAAAATTGGCAATCCGTATCGGATCGACGGAGCCTGGTATTACCCGGCGGTCAACTGGAGCTACGACAAGACCGGCATCGCGTCCTGGTACGGCGCTGATTTCGACGGCAAGTACACCGCCAACGGCGAGCGCTTCGACATGAACGCGCTGACGGGCGCGAATCCAACTTTGCCGATGCCGAGCATCGTCGAGGTGACCAATCTCGACAACGGCCGGAGCATTCAGCTGCGGATCAACGATCGCGGTCCCTATGCACGCAATCGGGTCCTCGACGTGTCGCGGCGCGCGGCGCAGCTGCTTGGGTTCGAGACCGCTGGCACCGCCCACGTGCGCGTTCGGCTCCTGCAGCAGCCGACCTTGCAGGCACAGCTCCTGGCGCAGCGCAACGGCGGATCCGACGTCGAGCCGCCGACGCAGCTCGCCGCCGCCGAGCCGGTCACCGCGATCAACACGCAGGTCCTCGCATCGCCAGCGGGATCGCCGGCGCCCACGCCGCGCCCGGCGACGGCGCACTTGACGCTGGTTACGCCGGCAGAGGCCGCGACACCCAAGGTTCATCTGGTCAAGTCGCCGGCTGTCACCGGCTCGAAGATGTACATCCAGGCGGGCGCCTTCAGCCGCATCGAGAACGCCGAGAACCTGAAGGCCAAGCTCGCGCGCTTCGGCACCGTGAACGTCGATACGGTGCGCGTCAACGGCGCCAGCATCTATCGCGTGCGCATCGGGCCGATCGCGACAACCACCGAGGCCGATCACGTGCTGAGCAACGTGGTCAGCAGCGGCGTCACCCAGGCCCGCCTCGCTTTCGACTGGTAATCGTCGCTGTTGGAATCCGGTCGGCTTCGCGCTCCGGCGCAGGCAGCCATGGATTTCATCGCGTTTCCGACTATGCTGTGCGCCGTTCCATCGCCCGAACCCACCATGAGACCGCAATGAGCCCAGCTCGTTTTTCCGCCACCGTGATCGTCGTGATTTGTCTGCTGCCGTGGCTGCCAGCCGCACGCGCCGCGATGCCGACGATCGACACCACAGCCCGCAACGCTTACGTGATCGACGCCGCTACCGGCGCCGTGCTCCTCGACAAGAACGGCGAGGACCGCATTCCGCCGGCCTCGATGAGCAAGATGATGACCGAGTACATCGTCTTCTCGTATCTGAAGCAGGGCCGCGCGACCCTCAACGACATGTTGCCGGTCAGCGAGAATGCCTGGCGCACGCAGGGCTCCAAGATGTTCGTGCCGCTCGGCGGCAAGGTCCGGCTTGAGGACCTGCTGCGCGGCCTGATCGTCCAGTCCGGCAATGACGCCTGCATCGTGCTGGCCGAGGGCTTGGCCGGCAGCACCGATGCGTTCGTCAAGCTGATGAACGAGAAGGCGAAGGAACTCGGCATGACCGGCAGCCATTTCGCCAATGTCGACGGACTGCCCGATCCCGACGAATACATGACGGCGCACGATCTGGCGATCTTGGCGCGCCATCTCATCACCGATTTCCCCGAGTACTACCACTACGACTCCGAGAAGGAGTTCACCTTCAACGGCATCAAACAGGGCAACCGCAATCCGCTGCTCTACACCGACCCGACGGTCGATGGCCTCAAGACCGGTCACACCGACGAAGCCGGCTATTGCCTGGTCGCTTCCGCCTTGCGCAACGGCCGCCGCGTTATCGAAGTGCTTGCCGGGATGGACAAGATGCAGGCGCGCGCCGACCAGGGGCGACTGGTGCTCGATTGGGCGTTCCGTGAATTCGACGATTATGCGATCGCCAAGGCGGGGGCGGTGATCGACCATGCACCGGTGTGGATGGGTCAAGACGCGGAGGTGCCGGTCAGCGTGGCGCGCGACGTCGTGGTCACGCTGCCGCGCGGCGACCGCTCCGGCCTGAAGGTCACGGCCGTCTATGGCGGTCCGACGCCGGCGCCGGTGGCCGCCGGCCAGACCGTCGGAAAGCTGGACGTGGCGGCGCCCGACGCCGCGCCGATGGAAGTGCCGCTCGTCGCAACGCAGCCGGTCCAGCCGCTCAATGCTTTCGGCCGCATGGCGTTCACCGCCGGCTATTTGCTGTTTGGGCGGCACAACTGAGCGCTGACGCGGCAGCACGCGGGCGCTTCATCACGCTCGAGGGCGGCGAGGGCGCCGGGAAATCGACGCAGGCGCGGCTCCTCGTCGAGGCGCTGCAGCGCGCCGGCATCGATGCGCTCGCGACGCGTGAACCGGGCGGCTCGCCCGGTGCCGAAGCCATCCGCAAGCTGCTGCTCGGCGGTGCCCCGGATGCGTGGGACGGCCAAACCGAGGCGCTGCTCATGGTGGCGGCGCGGCGCGATCATCTGGTGCACACCATTCGGCCGGCGCTCGCCGCCGGACAGTGGGTGGTATGCGACCGCTACGCCGACTCGACCCTGGCGTATCAGGGCTACGGTCGCGGCCTGCCGTTGAGCGCCTTGCGTGAATTGCACCGCTTCATCTGCGAGGAGGTCCGCCACCCCGACCTGACCCTGATCCTCGACTTGCCGGTCGAGATCGGACTCAAGCGCGCCAGCGACCGCAATCGCTTCGAAAATCTGAGCCAAGATTTCCACGAGCGCATGCGGCAAGGCTTTCTGGCGATCGCGCGGCATGCGCCCGAGCGCTGCGTGGTGATCGATGCCGGCGGCGATATCGAATCCGTCCGTCGCGCGGTCGCTGCCGCGGTGCGCGAGCGGCTCGGCGTTGCGCTATGATGCGGCCATGAGCGACGACGATTTCGAACCGCGCGCGGACGAGGAGACGGGCGAGGGCGGCGCGGTGGCTGTGCCGCTGCCGCGCGAGAACGCCGAATTGGTCGGTCACGCGGCGGCGGAAGCCGCGTTCCTCGGTGCCTATAACGCCAAGCGCCTGCCCCATGCCTGGCTGCTGATCGGCCCGGCCGGCATCGGCAAGGCCAGCTTCGCTTTCCGTGCGGCGCGCTTCCTGCTCGCCCAGCCGGACAGCCGCGGGCTCTTTGGCGATAGCGCACCTGCGACGGCGCTGGCCATCCCGGCCGAGCATCCCGTATTCCGGCTGGTCGCTTCCGGTGCCCATCCCGATCTTCTCGTGGTCGAGCGGGCCTGGGACGAGAAGCGCAAGCGTCTGCGCAGCGAGATCGTGGTCGACGATGCGCGCGCGGTTGCCGCGTTCCTGCACCTGACGCCTTCGCAGGGCGCCTGGCGCGTTGTCATTGTCGACGGCGCCGACGAGATGAATCGAAACGCTGCCAATGCCTTACTGAAAGTTCTTGAGGAGCCGCCTAAGCGGGCGATCCTACTTCTGACCTGCGAAAGCCCTGGCCGCCTATTGCCGACCATTCGTTCGCGCTGCCGCATGCTGCACATGAATGTTCTGGAGCAAGATGCTGTTCTTGCAGCAATCCGACGACTGATGCCGGACCTGGAGCCGGCGGACACGATGGCTTTGGCACAGCTTGCCGGCGGCTCGATCGGCCGGGCGGTGACCTTGGCGGCGCAGGACGGCCTTGCCGTCCAGCGTGGCCTCCTTAGCCTGTTGGACGGCCTGCCGAAGCTTTCCGGCGAGGCCCTGCATGCCTTTGCGGACAAACTGGTCCGCGGCGAGGCCGCCGGGTTCGGCCTGCTGGCGGATCTGCTGCCGCGCGCGCTGGCCGGCACGACGATGCTGGCGCTGGGCCGCGAGCCGGCAGCCTCCGCGCCGGAGCGTGCGACCTTGGCGCGACTGGCGGCACGCCACAGTCCGGCGCATTGGGCCGAGTTGTGGCGTCGTATCGGCCAGCTTTTCGCCGCGGCCGACGGTATCGAGCTCGACAAGAAGGCGGTCGTGCTCGACGCCTTCTTCGCGCTCGAAGACGCGGCGCGCTGAGCATCATCAGAGGATTGCAGGCATGGCCGGCGCGAAATTCTACGTCACGACGCCGATCTATTACGTCAACGATTCGCCGCATCTCGGACACGCCTATACGTCCGTGGCGTGCGACGCGCTGGCGCGCTTCAAGCGCCTTGACGGCTACAAGGTGCTGTTCCTGACCGGCACCGACGAGCATGGGCAGAAGGTGGCCAAATCCGCGCGCGACGCGGGCGTCGACGCGCAGGCGTTCTGCGACCGCGTGTCGGAGAATTTCCGCGCCATGACCAAGCTGATGAACATCTCGAACGATCAGTTCATCCGGACCACGGAGCAGCGCCATGTTGCCGCGAGCCAGGCGATCTGGCAGGCGATCGCCAAGAGCAAGTCGCCGAAGGGCCGCGATAATATTTATCTCGGCAAGTACGCCGGCTGGTATGCGGTGCGCGACGAAGCATTCTACGGCGAAGGCGAACTCACCGCCGGACCGGACGGGAAGAAGCGCGCGCCATCCGGCGCCGAGGTCGAATGGGTCGAGGAACCGAGCTACTTCTTCCGCCTATCCGATTGGCAGGACTGGTTGCTCGATCTTTATGCGCGTAATCCGGATTTCATCGGGCCGGCGTCGCGGCGCAACGAGGTGACGAGCTTCGTCAAGGGCGGGCTCACCGACCTGTCGGTGTCGCGGACCAGCTTCGACTGGGGTGTGCCGGTGCCCGGCGATCTTAAGCATGTGATGTATGTCTGGCTCGACGCGCTCACCAACTACCTGACCGCCGTCGACTATCCCGACGAGGCGAGTACCGACTTCAAGACCTTCTGGCCCGCCGACATCCACGTCGTGGGCAAGGACATCGTGCGCTTCCACTGCGTCTATTGGCCGGCGTTCCTGGCGGCGGCCGGCATCGATCTGCCCAAGCGCGTCTTCGCGCACGGCTGGTGGACGGTCGAAGGCAAGAAGATGTCGAAGTCGCTCGGCAATTTCATCGCGCCGCAGCACCTCGTGGACCAGTATGGCGTCGACGCGGTGCGCTATTTCATGCTGCGCGAACTGCCCTTCGGCTCCGACGGCGATTTCTCGCATCGCGCTGTGGTCGGTCGAATCAATGGCGACCTCGCCAACGATTTCGGCAACCTGGCGCAGCGCGTGCTGTCGATGATCCAGAGCTATTGCGACGGCAAGGTGCCGCAGGGTGCCGAGGCGACGACACCGGAGCAGCGCCGCGCCGACGGTGAATTGATCGGACGCGCGGTCGACCTGCATCGTGCGGTCGCAGCCGAGATCGAGAAACAGGCACTCAACGTCGCGCTTGAGAAGATTTGGACGGTCGTCGCGCACGCGAACCGCTACGTCGACGAGCAAGCGCCGTGGAAGTTGAACAAGACCGACCCGGCGCGGCTCGGCCGGGTGCTCTACGTCCTGGGCGAGACGGTCCGCCACCTGGCGATCCTGGCGCAGCCCTTTGTGCCGCAGGCGGCGGCAAGGCTGCTCGACCAGCTCGCCGTGCCGGAGGATTTCGGGCACCGCTGCTTCAATGCGCTCGAAGCCCATCCGCTCAAGCCGGGCACGCGGCTGCCAAAGCCCGCCGGCATATTTCCGCGCTACGTCGAAGCCGCGACCGTCTGATCTGGCGCGTGTGTCGGGCGCACGCTAGGGGCTGAGCGGCCGGACGCTACCGGCATTCGGTCGCAGCCAGCGGCGCAGCGCGACGAGGCTCCAAATCGCCTCGACCAGGCCGAAAGGCCACGCGCCCTGAAGAAAACCGTAGATCGATCCGAGCGCGCACGCGATCGCGAAGGCCAGCACGAACCACCGGCTGCGATCCTCGAGCGCATAGCACACGAGCATCGCCGTCACCGCGAACAAGCCAAAAGCAGTCAATCGATCCATGTCTTCCATCCTTGCCAGCGGAACCCGCTCGCGCAAGGCCGATCGCGACATAGCGGCCCGCGCGATCGATAAAACGTCGGGGCGCGACAACGTCCCGCGCCGCGTTTAAGGCCCGATCCTCCGTAGCCCTCTGTTCTAGGCGTCGAGACAGGCTATGCTGCGGATGGCCCAGTCTGAACATCCAGTTTTTAGATCGCAGGGGGTCCACTTGCTGCGTCCGTGGAACTTCAAGGTGACGATCCGGCGCAGCGCGCGCGCCGCGGTCTATCTGCAGATCGCGCATGCCCTGATCGAAGAAATCAGGCGCGGCCGCCTCGCGCCCGGCAGCGCGTTGCCGGGCACACGCGAGCTGGCCGAAAGCCTGGAGATCAACCGCAAGACGGTCGTCCAGGCCTATGACGAGCTGTCGGCGCAGGGCTGGGTCAGGAGCGACCGCACACGTGGCACCTTCGTCTCCTCGGAATTGCCTGCAGTCGACGGCGACCAGGCGGAAGCTCGGCGCCAACGCGGCGCGCGCATGCCGGATCAGCCCGACTTTCGCATTCGCGGCTCGGCGCCGGCCATTCCCGTGTTCCTGCCGGAAAAAAATCTCCTGGCTTTCGACGACGGCGTGCCGGACACGCGGTACGTGCCGGTCGCGGCATTGGCGCGCGCCTATCGCTCGGCGCTCACGCGCTCGGCGCGGCGCAATCGTCTCGGTTACGGCGATCCGCGCGGAACGCTCGCCTTGCGCGAGGCGGTATCGACGATGCTCAACGTCGATCGCGGCCTGACGACAACGCCCGACAACATCTGTCTCACCCGCGGCAGTCAGATGGCAATCTATCTCGCCGCGCGGATCCTCGCCGGTCCGAAGGATCCGATCGTGATCGAAGAGCTGAGCTATCCGCCGGCGCGCGAGTCATTCCGCATGGCCGGCGCCGAGGTGCTCGCGGTCGGGCTGGACGACAACGGCATGCGGATCGACGAGCTCGAACAGACTTGCCGCAAGAGGCGCGTCCGTGCTGTCTATCTGACGCCGCATCACCAATTTCCGACGACGGTACTGCTGAAACCCGACCGGCGCTTGCGCCTGCTTGCGCTCGCCGAGCAATTCGGCTTCGCCATTGTCGAGGATGATTACGACCACGAATTCCATTTCGTGCATCAGCCGATGCTGCCGCTGGCCAGCGCCGACCTATGGGGCAAGGTGATCTACATCGGCTCGCTGTCGAAGCTGCTCACGCCGAGCCTGCGGCTCGGCTACATCGCCGCACCGAAAGCCTTCATCGACCGTGCTGCCGCCGAGATCATGATGATCGACCGCCAGGGCGACCCTGCGACCGAGCTCGCGGTTGCGGAGCTGATCGCCGACGGCGAGATTCATCGCCACACGCGCAAGATGATGCGGCTCTACGCCGAACGCCGGATGTTGATGGCGAAACTGCTGACTGAACGCTTCCGCGATCGGATCGCGTTTGCGCTTCCGGACGGCGGCCTCGCCATCTGGGTGAACTTCCTCGACGGGGTCGATATGGAGGCGCTGGCGCGGGCCGGGCGCGCGCGCGGCGTACAGATCCTGCCGGGCGGCGCGTTCACCGCGTCCGGACGACCGATTGCGGCTGCACGTCTGGGGTTTGCCAGCATGAATGCCGCGGAGCTCGACAGCGCGACGCGCCGGCTGCGTCAGGCGCTGAGCGCGATCGCATGACCCAGAACGGGTTGCGCGCAACGCGGACCCGCGCCAAACTGTCCCCGTTATCGTCAACAATGCTCGCGGATTCCCTGTTGCCCTGTCAGTTTGATCGCACCGGCCGGCTCAAAGGCGGCGTGAAGCGCGTCGTCGCTTTCGCCGCGGTCGCCCTCATTGTCTCGTTGGCGTCAGCACGCGCGGATAGCGTCGCGGACATGACGGCTGCCGCACACGCGGAACAGCGGCAGGACTGGGGCAGGGCGATCCGCCTCTATACGCACGCGCTCGCCGATCGCAATCTCGCGCCGCAGGATCGGGTCAGGGTGTACGACGCGCGCGGCACCGCTTATTACCGCAACAACGAATACGCTCGGGCGCTCGCGGATTACAGCGCGGCGATCAAGCTCGGCACGGATTGCGGCACTTGCTACAACAACCGAGGCATGGCGCGGAATCAGAAAGGCGACTACGACGGCGCGGTCGCCGATTTCTCCGCCGCGCTCAAGTACGAGCCGAAGTCGTGGGAGGTCTTTCTCAATCGCGGCATCGCCTGGTACCACAAGAACGACAACGACCACGCCATCGCCGATTATACCCAGGCGATCAAGCTCAACCCGCGATGCGCGCCGTGCTTCCATGACCGCGGCATGGCCTGGCAGGACAAGGGCGATCTGGCGAAGGCGAACGACGACCTCAACACCGCCGACCAGATCGCGCATTAGCACGCGCAAGAACCGAGCCCGCTCGCCTGGCCGCGGGAAACGTGCGATGATCGTGTCATGGACCGGCACCTGACTCTGTGGGAGCGCCGTCGCAACGAGCGAGACGACGAGGAGCGCTTTACCATCAGCCTGGCAGCCTTCGCGGTCACCCTGCTGATCGGCGTGATCGGGCTCTATGTCATGGAAGGGCTGGCCCAAACCACGAAGCTCGAGGATTGCCTTTTGCAAGGCCGGCTCAACTGCGAGCGTATCGATACGAGCTCGCTCCGGAGCGCGGCGCTTCCTCAGTAGTTTTCCCGGCGATAATCAGGTTTTCCCTGATCGTCCGATAGCTCAAATGCCGCGAATCTAAGCCGCCCGAACTGCGTCAGGAAAGCGCCGCGCCGCGGTCTCTCCTTGCAAATCGGTTGTTGTCATTGGTGCGGACGCAAAATGTCCGCGGTCAAGTGACAAAAGGGGGACTGCATGGCGAACACCAGCCGAGCTCAAGCGCACGACGAACTCAAACCCGTCGTGAGCCCACCATCGCGCGAGCATGGTCTCAACGGCGACGACACGAGCGCGCGCGAGACCGTCGATCTGCAGCAGCTGTTGCACGGACTTCAGGCGATGCGCGTCGGCGACTTTTCGGTGCGCCTGCCGCGCGATCAGATCGGACTCGCCGGCAAGGTCGCCGACGCATTCAACGACATCGCCGCCGCCAATCAGCGCATGGCGCAGCAGCTGGAACAGGTCGGCCATACGGTCGGCCGCGAGGGCCGCACCAAGCAGCGCGTGAAGTTCGGCCACACGCTCGGCGCCTGGGGCGAGATGGAAGCCTCGCTCAACGGGCTGATCGACGACCTGTTGTGGCCGACCATGGCGGTGACGCGCGCGATTGCCGCGGTGGCGCGCGGCGACCTGCTCGAAACGGTACAGCTCGAGGTCGACGGCCGGCCGCTCAAAGGCGAGTTCTTGCGGCTCGCGAACATCGTCAACACGATGATCAAGCAGCTCAGCGTGTTCACCTCGGAAGTGACGCGCGTCGCGCGCGAGGTCGGCACCGACGGCAAACTCGGCGGCCAGGCGCAGGTCCGCGAAGTCACCGGCGTGTGGAAGGACCTGACCGAGAGCGTCAACTCGATGGCCTCGAACCTGACCGCGCAGGTGCGCAACATCGCCGACGTCACCATCGCGGTCGCGAACGGCGACTTGTCGAAGAAGATCACCGTCGACGTGCGCGGCGAGATCCTCCAGCTGAAAGAGGCCATCAACACGATGGTCGACCAGTTGCGCTCCTTCGCTGCGGAAGTGACGCGCGTCGCGCGCGAGGTCGGCACCGACGGCAAGCTCGGCGGTCAGGCCGTCGTGCCCGGCGTCGCAGGCACCTGGAAGGACTTGACGGACTCGGTCAACGCGATGTGCGGCAACCTGACCGACCAGGTGCGCAACATCGCTGAAGTGACGACCGCGGTGGCGCGCGGCGACCTGTCGCGCAAGATCACCGTCGACGTGAAGGGCGAAATCCTCGAGCTCAAGGACACCATCAACACGATGGTCGATCAGCTCAACGGCTTCGCCGGCGAGGTGACGCGCGTGGCGCGCGAGGTCGGCACCGATGGCAAGCTCGGCGGTCAGGCTGTCGTGCCCGGCGTCGCGGGCACGTGGAAGGACCTGACCGAGAGCGTCAACTCGATGGCCTCGAACCTGACCGGCCAGGTTCGCAACATCGCCGAGGTGTCGACCGCCATCGCCAGCGGCGACCTGTCGAAGAAGATCACGGTCAACGTCAGCGGCGAGATTTTGCAGCTCAAGGAGACCATCAACACGATGGTCGACCAGTTGAACGCCTTCGCCGGCGAGGTGACGCGCGTCGCGCGCGAGGTCGGCACCGAAGGGCGATTGGGCGGCCAGGCGCAGGTGAAGGGCGTGGCCGGCACCTGGAAGGACCTGACCGACAGCGTCAACTTCATGGCCTCGAACCTGACCGGCCAGGTGCGCAACATCGCCGAGGTGGCGACCGCCATCGCCAACGGCGACCTGTCACGCAAGATCACCGTCGACGTGAAGGGCGAGATCCTCGAGCTCAAGGACACCATCAACACGATGGTCGATCAGCTCAACGGCTTTGCCTCCGAAGTGACGCGCGTCGCGCGCGAGGTCGGCACCGAAGGCAAGCTCGGCGGCCAGGCGCAGGTGAGGGGCGTTGCCGGCACGTGGAAGGATCTGACCGACAACGTGAACTTGCTGGCGGCGAACCTAACGACCCAGGTGCGCAACATCGCCGAAGTGACCACCGCCGTCGCGCGCGGCGACCTGTCGCGCAAGATCACCGTCGACGTCAGCGGCGAGATTCTACAGCTCAAGGAGACCATTAACACGATGGTCGATCAGCTCAACGGCTTCGCCGGCGAGGTGACGCGCGTGGCGCGCGAGGTCGGCACCGACGGCAAGCTCGGCGGTCAGGCCGTCGTGCCCGGCGTCGCGGGCACCTGGAAGGATCTGACCGACAACGTCAACTTCATGGCCTCGAACCTGACCGGCCAGGTGCGCAACATCGCCGAGGTGGCGACCGCCATCGCCACCGGCGACTTGTCGAAGAAGATCACGGTCGACGTGCGCGGCGAGATCCTGCAGCTCAAGGAGACGATCAACACGATGGTCGACCAGCTCAATCGCTTCGCCGGTGAAGCGACGCGCGTCGCGCGCGAGGTCGGCACCGAAGGGCGATTGGGTGGTCAGGCCAACGTGCCCGGCGTGGCCGGCACGTGGAAGGACTTGACCGACAACGTGAACCTGCTGGCGGCGAACCTAACGACCCAGGTGCGCAACATCGCCGAGGTGACCACCGCCGTCGCGCGCGGCGACCTGTCGCGCAAGATCACCGTCGACGTGAAGGGCGAGATCCTCGAGCTTAAAAACACCATCAACACGATGGTCGATCAGCTCAACGGCTTCGCCGGCGAGGTGACGCGCGTGGCGCGCGAGGTCGGCACCGAAGGCAAGCTCGGCGGCCAGGCGGTGGTACCCGGCGTCGCGGGCACGTGGAAGGACCTGACCGACAACGTGAACTTCATGGCGGGCAACCTTACGGCGCAGGTTCGCAACATTGCCGAAGTCGCGACCGCCATCGCCACCGGCGACCTGTCGAAGAAGATCACCGTCGACGTGCGCGGCGAGATCCTGCAGCTCAAGGAAACGCTGAACACGATGGTCGAGCAGCTGCGATCCTTCGCGTCTGAAGTGACGCGCGTGGCGCGCGAGGTCGGCACCGAAGGGCGCCTCGGCGGCCAGGCCGTGGTGCCGGGTGTCGACGGCACCTGGAAGGACCTCACGGACAGCGTTAACTTCATGGCCGGCAACTTGACGGCACAGGTGCGCAACATCGCCGAGGTGACCACCGCGGTCGCGCGCGGCGACTTGTCGAAGAAGATCACGGTCAACGTCAGCGGCGAGATTCTGCAGCTCAAGGAGACCATCAACACGATGGTCGATCAGCTCAACGGCTTTGCCGGCGAAGTGACGCGCGTCGCGCGCGAGGTCGGCACCGAAGGCAGGCTCGGCGGTCAGGCACAGGTGCCCGGCGTCGCGGGCACCTGGAAGGACCTGACCGACACCGTCAACGTCATGGCCGCCAATCTGACCGAGCAGGTGCGCGGCATCGTCAAGGTGGTGACCGCCGTTGCCAACGGCGACCTGGTGCAGAACCTGACCGTCAAATCAAAGGGCGAGGTGGCGGCACTGGCCGACACCATCAACAGCATGACGCTGACTCTGGCCACGTTCGCCGATCAGGTGACCACGGTGGCGCGCGAGGTCGGCGTCGAAGGCCGCCTCGGCGGCCAAGCCAATGTGCCGGGTGCCGCCGGCACCTGGAAGGATTTGACGGGCAACGTCAACTTGCTGGCGGCCAACCTGACGACCCAGGTGCGCGCCATCGCCGAGGTCGCCACCGCTGTGACCAAGGGCGACCTGACGCGCTCGATTCAGGTCGATGCGCGCGGCGAGGTGGCCGAGCTCAAGGACAACATCAACACCATGATCGGCAACTTGCGCCTCACCACCGAGCGCAATACCGAGCAGGATTGGCTCAAGACCAACCTGGCGCGCTTCACCAACATGCTGCAGGGGCAGCGCGATCTGGCCGCAGTCGGCCGCATGCTGTTGTCCGAGCTCGCACCGCTGGTCGACGCGCAGAACGGCGTGATCTATCTCGTGGACGGCGACGGTCGCGACGCCAGTCTCATGCTCCTTTCGGCCTTCGCCGACGGTGGACCGAGCGGTCACCCCGAGCGGCTGCATCTGGGCGAGGGGCTCATCGGCCAGTGCGCGGCGGACGCGCGCCGCAAGCTGATCACCGATCTGCCGCCGAACGTGGTGCCGATTGGCGCCGGCGTTCTGACGATGCTGCCGAAGAACATCATCGTCCTGCCGGTGCTGTTCGAAGGCCAGGTGAAAGCCGTGATCGAGCTCTCCTCGGTCGGCTCGTTCACCGAGCTGCAGATTTCGTTCCTCGAGCAGCTGACCGCCAATATCGGCATCGTCCTCAACAGCATCGAAGCGAGCATGCGGACGGAGGGTCTGCTCAAGCAGTCGCAACAGCTCGCCAACGAGTTGCAAACGCGGCAACGCGAATTGCAGCAAACCAACGAGCAGCTCGAGCTCAAGGCGCAGCAGCTCGCCGAACAGAACGCCGAAGTCGAACGCAAGAACCAGGAAATCGAGCAGGCGCGGCGCGCGATCGAGGAGAAGGCGGCGGAGCTCGCGCTGACGTCCAAGTACAAGTCCGAGTTCCTCGCCAACATGTCGCACGAGCTGCGTACGCCGCTGAACAGCATCCTGATCCTCGGCCAGCAGCTGGCCGACAATGCCGACGCCAACCTGACGCCGAAGCAGGTCGAGTTCTCGCGTACCATCCATGCCGCTGGCACCGACCTCCTGAACCTGATCAGCGACATTCTCGATCTCTCGAAGATTGAGTCGGGAACCGTGTCGGTCGAGGCCGAGGAGGTGTTCCTCACCAACCTCCAGGACATGCTGACGCGCTCGTTCCGCCACGAGGCCGAGAACCGCCACCTGTCATTCGATATCCAGATCGATCCGCATCTCGACCGCAGCATCGTCACCGACTCGAAACGGCTACAGCAGGTGCTCAAGAACCTGCTGTCCAACGCGTTCAAGTTCACCGAGCACGGCGGCGTGCGCCTCAATGCCTCGCTGACCGCGGGCGGCTGGAGCGCCGACCATCCGATCCTGACGCACGTGCCGGGTGTCGTGGCCTTCGAGGTTTCAGATACCGGCATCGGCATTCCGCCGGAAAAGCAGAAGATCATCTTCGAGGCGTTCCAACAGGCCGACGCCAGCACGAGCCGCAAATACGGCGGCACCGGCCTCGGTCTCGCCATCTGCCGCGAGCTTGCCAATCTACTCGGCGGCGAAATCCAGTTGCGCAGCGTTCCTGGTCGCGGCAGCACGTTCACGCTTTACCTGCCGACGAAATACGTCGGCCCAACCATCGCGGCGCGCATCGCGTCTCCCGAGGCAGCGGCGGCGATCGCCGCGCGGGCGATGGCGGCAACCCGCATGGTCGAGCACGCCGTCGTCGAGGCAATCCCCGACGACCGCGAGGCGATCCAGCCGGGCGAAGCCGCGTTGCTCATCGTCGAGGACGATCCGCACTACGCGCGCATCATGCTCGACCTGGCGCACGATCAGGGCTTCAAGGTGCTGGTGGCGCTGCGCGGCGCCGATGCGCTCGCGCTCGCGGCCGAATACCGACCGAGCGCGATCTCGCTCGACGTCTTCCTGCCCGACATGCTGGGCTGGAGCGTGCTGAGCCAGCTCAAGCAGAATCCCGAAACGCGTCATATCCCGGTCCAGATCGTCACGCTCGACGAGGACCGCCAGCACGGGCTGGCGCGCGGCGCTTTTGCCTATATCAACAAGCCGACGACGTCCGAAGGCCTCGAGCAGGCGCTGTCACGGATCAAGGACTACGCGCGCGCGCGGCGCAAGACGCTGCTCGTGGTCGAGGACGACGCCGGCGAGCGCATGACCATCGCCGAACTCCTGGGTCACGACGACATTGACATCGTTCCAGTCGGAACGGGGGAGGGCGCCTTGGCGATCCTCCGCGAGCAGGCGGTCGACTGCGTCGTGCTCGACCTGCGTTTGCCCGATATGTCGGGCTTCGATCTGCTCGAGAAGTTCCGTGACGATCCGCGTCTGACCGATCTGCCGGTCGTGGTGTTCACCGGCCGCGAGCTATCGCCCGACGAGGATGCCAGGCTGCACACCATGGCGCGCAGCGTCGTGGTCAAGGGCGTCGAATCGCCGGAGCGGCTGCTCGACGAGACGGCGCTGTTCCTGCATCGCGTGGTCTCGGACTTGCCGGCCGAGAAGCAGCGCATGCTCGAACGGCTGCACAACTCGGACGACGACCTCGTCGGCAAGAGCGTGCTCTTGGTCGACGACGACGCCCGCAACATCTTCGCCCTGAGCAGCGCGCTGGAACGGCGCGGCATGCGCGTTCTCGCCGCCACGACGGGCAATGAGGCGATCGCGCTGCTCGACTCCACGTCGAATGTCGCGATCGTGCTGATGGACATCATGATGCCGGAGATGGACGGCTATCAGACGATCGAGGTCATCCGCACCAAGCCGCAGTTCAATCGCCTGCCGATCATCGCGTTGACAGCCAAGGCGATGAAAGGCGACCGCGAGAAATGCCTCGAGGCCGGCGCTTCCGACTATCTCGCCAAGCCGGTCAATACCGAGCAATTGTTGTCTGCCCTGCGCATGTGGCTGCATCGCTGATACGGCGGAAACGCCATGGCACATGAACCGGTCAACATCCTGCTGGTCGACGACCAGCCCGCGAAGCTGCTCAGCTACGAGACCATTCTCCAGGATCTGAGCGAGAACCTGCTCAGGGCGACGTCGGCGACCGAGGCGCTGCAATACCTGCTCAAGCAGGACATCGCCGTCATCCTCGTCGACGTCTGCATGCCCGACCTGGACGGATTCGAGCTCGCGGCCATGATCCGCGGCCATCCGCGCTTCCAGGCGACTGCAATCATCTTCATCTCGGCGATCGCGCTGACCGACCTCGACCGCATCAAGGGCTACGAATACGGCGCTGTCGATTACGTGCCGGTTCCCGTCGTTCCGGAACTGTTGCGCGCGAAGGTCAAGGTTTTCGTCGATCTCCATCGAAAGACGCGACAGCTCGAATTGCTCAACGCCGAGCTCGAACGCCGCGTTGCCGCGCGCACCGCCGATCTGGAACAGGCCAATGCCGACCTCGAACGCAGGGTCGAAGAGCGCACGCGCGAACGCGAGATGGCGTTGGCGCAGGTGCATCAGATGCAGAAGCTGGAAAGCCTCGGCCAGCTGACCGGCGGACTGGCGCACGACTTCAACAATCTGCTGATGGCGGTCCTCGGCAACCTCGACATCATGCGGAAATCCCTACACGCTGATCCGGAGCTGGGGCGCTTCGTCGACGGCGCCATCCAGGCGGCCGAGCGCGGCGCCACCCTGACGCGGCGCATGCTCGCCTTCGCCCGACGGCAGGAGTTGCGGCCGGAGGCGGTCGATGTGCCACGCGTGATCGATGGCATGGCCGAAATGCTGCAGCGGTCGCTTGGCCCGACCGTCGAGATCCGCATGGACTTTGCCGAACCGCTGCCGGCGATCCGGGTCGATCCCAACCAGTTCGAGCTGGCGCTGCTCAACCTGTCGCTCAACGGCCGCGATGCGATGCCGCAAGGCGGCCAGCTCACCATCGCCGCGCGGCGCGAAACCATCAGGACCGGCGAGGTACAGGGCCTGATCGGCGGCGACTACGTTCGCATCGCGGTTACCGACACCGGCATGGGCATGGACGACGCGACATTGGCCCGCGCGCCAGAGCCGTTCTTCACCACCAAGGAGGTCGGCAAAGGCACCGGCCTCGGACTGTCGATGGTCTACGGCCTTGCTGCGCAATCCGGCGGCGGCGCGCACATCGCCAGCCATCCGGGCCGCGGCACGACCGTCGAGCTGTGGCTGCCGGTGGTTGGCAGCGCTACGGCAGATGGCACGGCACCGGGTTTGAACGCCGCGGCCGACAGGCACCCCACCGAAGCGGCGCAAGCCTGCCGCGTCTTGGTGGTCGACGACGACTCCCTTGTCGCGGAAATCACGGTCTCGATGCTCGAGCATCTCGGCCATCGTGCGATCGTGACGTCATCGGGCAGCGTCGCGCTCGAAACGCTGCGCTCCGAGCCACAGATTGATCTCGTCATCACCGATCAGGTGATGCCGGGGATGAGCGGCATCGAGCTGGCGCGCCGCATGCGGCAGCTCCGTCCCGAGCTGCCGATCATCCTAGCAACCGGTTATTCAGACCTCGCGCAGAAACGCACGGAGCCCGGCATCACGACCCTCGACAAGCCTTATCATCTCGAAAAACTCGCAGCGATGATCGCGCGCGCGATGGCGCGCAATACGGACGCGCAGCGCGACGGAACCGTTCTCCGCGCTTGACGGGCCGCGAATGGCGGGTTTTCTTTCCGCCATGCTCGTCGACAGCCATTGTCACCTCGACTTCGCGCGGCCCGAGGACCGCGACGGCGTGATCGCGCGCGCGCGCCGTGCCGGCGTGACGACGCTGCTCACCATCTCGACCAAGCTCAGCGAGTTTCCGGCCGTGCGCGCGATCGCCGAGAGCGATCCCGATATCTGGTGCTCGGTCGGAATCCATCCACACGAGGCGGAGGAGGAGGGGGGCGACGTGGAGAACCTGGCGGCGTTGACCGGCCATCCCAAGGTGATCGGCATCGGCGAGAGCGGCCTGGACTTCCATTACGACCATAGCCCGCGTGACGCGCAAGTCGCCGCCTTCCGCAAGCACGCGCGCGCCGCGCGTTCGGCCGGCGTGCCGCTGATCGTGCATTCGCGCGCCGCGGACCCCGAAACGGTCGCGGTGCTTGAAGAGGAAGGCGTTTCAGCGGGCGTGATCCATTGCTTCTCGACCGGCCGGCTGCTCGCCGAGCGGGCGCTCGCGCTCGGGCTTTATATCTCGCTCTCGGGCATCATCACCTTCAAGAACGCGGACGAGCTGCGCGCTATCGCGCGCGATCTGCCGCTTGAGCGGCTGCTGGTCGAGACCGACGCGCCGTATCTCGCGCCGGTGCCGTTGCGCGGCAAAACCAACGAGCCGGCCTTCATCGTGCATACCGCCAATTTCATCGCGGCGCTCAAGGGCGTCGCGCCGGACGAATTCGCGCGGCGGACGAGCGAGAATTTCTTCCGCCTGTTCGCGAAGGCGTATCCGCCCGCCGCGCAGCGGCCAAGCTGATGGCCAACCGCCTCATGAAGGTCACCATGCTGGGCTGCGGCCCGTCCTGGGGCGTGCCGCGGATCGGCGGCGATTGGGGCGCGTGCGATCCGACGAATGCGAAGAACCGCCGCCGGCGCGTCTCGATCCTGGTCGAAGAGCACGGCAAGGCGATTCTGGTCGACACCTCGCCGGATCTCCGCGCCCAGCTGATCGACGCCGGCGTCCAACGGATCGACGCGGTCTTGTTCACCCACGCCCACGCCGATCATCTGCACGGCATCGACGATCTGCGCGGCGTCAACCGCCTGATGAAGGCCGCGCTGCCGACCTATGCCACGCCTGAGACGCTGGCCGAGATCGAACGCCGGTTCGGCTACGTCTTTGCGCCGCTCAAGCCTGGTCTCGAGGGCAACTATTACAAGCCGATGCTCGAGCGCCATCCGATCGCCGGGCCGTTCACCGCCGCCGGCATGGCGGTGACGCCCTTCCTCCAGGATCACGGCTTCGCGACGACGCTGGGCTTCCGCTTCGATCGGTTCGCATATTCGACCGATGTCATCGCGCTCGACGACCGGGCGTTCCAGGCGCTTGCCGGCATCGACACTTGGGTCGTCGACTGCATCCGCCGGACGCCACACGTAACGCACAGCCACATCGCGCGGACGCTGGAATGGATCGAGCGGGTGAGGCCGCGGCGCGCGGTCCTGACGCATATGGACCAGACGCTGGATTACGAAACCTTGCGGCGCGTACTGCCCGCAGGCGTTGAGCCGGGCTACGATGGGCTCGTCCTCGAGCTCTAGGCCGCGGCCGCTAAGCCCTTGGCCTGCAATACGAGTCTTAGATTCGCGACGTTACACTTGACATACCAAGCCACCTGATTTAGATTTGTGGCCATAGGAGATTGAGCTATGGCCAAGTCCGTTCTTTCCGCCCCGCACTTTCAGGATGAACCCGCCGCGTTCTCATATGTGGAAGCGCACCTGTGGCCGTCTGGCCCTGTGTGCCCGCATTGCGGCACGACCGGCGACAAGATCGGCAAGCTGAACGGTAAGACGACCCGCGCGGGCCTCTACAAGTGCTACGGCTGCCGGAAGCCATTTACCGTGCGTATGGGGACCATTTTCGAGGATAGCCACCTGCCGCTTCGCCTGTGGTTGCAAGTCATCCACCTTATGTGCTGCTCGAAAAAGGGCGTCAGCACGCGGCAGGTCCAGCGGATGCTCAATTGCAGCATGAAAACCGCGTGGCACCTGACGCACCGCATCCGGCTTGCGATGGCACCGGACGCGAATGCCGGACCAATCGGCGGGGCAGGAAAGATCGTCGAAGCCGATGAAGCATTCCTGACCAAATCGCCGCGCACTCGGAAGCGCCCCGGCTACCAGCATAAGATCGCTATCCTCGGTCTTGTGGAACGCGGCGGCCAACTGCGGAGCGAGGTTCTGGACGCGCCGCCGAGCTTCGCCAGCATCGCGCCGCACGTCCGGAGGCACGTTCACCCGGATAGCACGCTGCACACGGACGGCGCGCAATACTACAAGTCGGTCAGCTCTATCGCGGTCGCCAAGCATGAGTCCGTCGATCACTCGAAGCGCGAATATGCCCGCAAGGGCGACGCCGGGACGGTTCACGTCAACACGCTCGAAGGTTATTTCAGCGTGTTCAAGCGCGGCATGTTTGGCATCTATCAGAATGTCGGTAGCCAGCATCTGCATAGGTACGTCGCCGAGTTCGATTTCCGGCAGAATACCCGCGAGCGGCTTGGCGTCAGCGATCAGGAACGCACTGAAATCGCGCTCGAAGGCGTCAAAGGCAAGCGGCTGACCTACGAAACAATTGCTCAATAGTCCGAAACGCGGCTGGTGGGTGTGGCGACGCAGGCGAGGACGGTGATATGGTCTGCGGATGGCGCACAAATTAGCCCGACCTAAACGCAAAGAATCGGTCAAGGAACAGCACCGGCGGTTCGTCGAAACCGCTAAGAAGCTAGAGGCTAGCGAAGCGCCGGAGGATTTTGACCGGGCGTTTAAGCGTGTCACTCGCGCACCCTCCCGTCAGGGCCGCGACGACCGATCTCGCTGACAATTGCTTCGCGATCAAGAAGCAGCCCTTCCGAAAGCATGTTTTTGAGGTAGTGCTGTAGATGGGCGCGGGGCGGCGCTCCAAATCCGTCCCGTAGAACGCGGAGGGCATGCCAATAGCTTTCGGTAGCTACGATGTCCGCACCCTGCAAACCCAAAGCATCAGCGACCGCTAGAAAGTTCACCGATACAATTCTCGGGCGACCCAAAGGCAGCGTGTATTCGTCGGTTATCTCTTTTAGCCGCTGAGTCCAGATTCCACGGTCGAAAACAAGGGCAACCTTGTCTCCATCAGGATGAGGATCGGCGATCCTTATCGTTTCAGTGACGCAGTTTTCCGCACATATATCGACGGCCTCGCCAAGAACTTGGCGATATGGGCCGATCACCAATTCGTCCCATGCCTTGCAGTCCACCGCTGACGCGATACTGGTCAGTTTCGTGTCGATAATTATCTTGCGAAAATCATGCGTTATGGCGTCCCGCTCTGGCTCCGAGTAGCCCTTAAACTCACCGTCACCAGCCGCACAGTGACTCAAGTGAAACATCCGAAGAGGGGACTTGCCGGGAAGCGGTGCAGCCAATTTTGCAGTCCAAGCCGTCTCGAATTGCTCCCATTGGGTGACCGTCCCAATGAGACCGCCGACCACAACTATGTCGCTATCAGCGTGGGTGCCGCTATCGTCAAAAAACCCCTTTAGCGAGAAGAATGGGCGCCGCTTGAGGGTGATTACCTCAGCCATCAGAAACAATCCTTCCTCGGCACCCGTCGGAAGAGCCAAGGCGGCCAGTTCGCGAATCGACAGATATCCATCCATTTCAGCCTATTCCTTGGGCATGGGTATGTGAAGTGTAATGTCGTGCTTAGATTTCTCATAATATACATTATGCGTTATTTCGTTTCGGCGTTCATTTGCGCCGCGCCTTTCTGGCCGGCGTCACCCGGCCTCATTCACCCCGCGCCCGGCGCCGCCGCCATCGCTAGAATGCCGCCACACCGGAGCTCGCGATGACCGCCAAGAAATCCGCATCCATCCGCCCGACCAAACGCCGCAGCCGCACCCACGCCCAGCCGCCGATCGACCGCTTGCTCGCCGTGATGGCGCGGCTGCGCGATCCGGGCTCGGGCTGCCCGTGGGACCGCGCGCAGAGTTTCGCCACCATCGCTCCCTACACCATCGAGGAAGCCTACGAGGTCGCCGAGGCCGCCGAGCGCGGTGCCACGCCCGCGCTCAAGGAGGAGCTCGGTGACCTGCTGCTTCAGGTTGTTTTCCACGCCCGCATGGCCGAAGAGCTCGGCGCATTTGATTTCGACGCCGTTGCCACGGGTATCGCGGACAAAATGGTTCGCCGCCATCCCCACGTCTTCGGCACGGCGCGGATCGGTTCGTCCGCCGCCCAGACCGCGGCCTGGGAAGACCAGAAAGCCCACGAGCGCCGCACGAAATCAGCCGCCGACCACGAGCCGCCGAGTGCCCTCGACGGCGTCGGCGCCGCGTTGCCGGCGCTGACCCGTGCCGCCAAGCTGCAGCTGCGCGCCGCCCGGGTCGGATTCGACTGGCCGGCGGTGGCGCCGATCTACGACAAAATCGCTGAGGAGATCGCTGAGCTTAAAGCAGAATCTGGCAACCATGACCGCAGCGAAGACGAGGTGGGCGATCTCTTGTTCGCGGTCGCCAATCTGGGCCGCCGACTCGAGATCGATCCCGAACAGGCGTTGCGCCGCGCTTGCCGAAAGTTCGAGCGCCGGTTCCGCCGAATCGAAGCGCGCCTCGCCGCCAAAGGAATCGATCCGGCGCAGGTTGACCTCGATTCGCTCGATGCCGAATGGCAGGCGGTCAAGGCCGAGGAAGGCTGAGCCCTCCGCCTATCGCTGATAGTAATTAATCTTTAAGAGACAGCATATTATAGTGCGTTCTTAACAACATTACGGAGGCCCGATCAGGCCTCCATCAGCAGGTTGATCAGGCTCGAAGTATCCCAGCGGCTGCCGCCCCGCTCCTGGATGCGCTGGTAGAACTGATCGATCAGCGCTGTCACCGGCAGCGCCGACTTGTTGCGTCGCGCCTCGCCGAGACAGATGCCGAGATCCTTGCGCATCCAATCCACCGCGAAGCCGAAATCGAACTTGCCTTCGATCATCGTGACCGCGCGGTTCTCCATCTGCCACGACTGAGCGGCGCCCTTCGAGATGACCTCGACCACCTTCTTGCCGTCGAGTCCGGCGCGCACCGCGAAATTGAGGCCTTCGGCCAGGCCCTGCAGCAGCCCGGCGATGGTGATCTGGTTGACCATCTTGGTGAGTTGGCCGCTGCCCGCCGGCCCCATCAGCGTGACCGCGCGGCCGTAATGGGCCATCACCGGCTGGGCCTTGGCGAAGGCGGCCTCCTCGCCGCCGACCATGATGGTGAGCTTGCCGTTCTGCGCGCCCGCCTGCCCGCCCGAGACCGGCGCATCGAGAAAGCCGATGCCGCGCTCCTTGCCGAGCTGATAGAGCTCGCGCGCGACTTCGGCCGAGGCGGTGGTGTGATCGGCGAAAATTGCGCCGCGCTGCATCCCGGCGAACGCGCCGTGTGGGCCGGTGACGACCGCGCGCAGGTCGTCGTCGTTGCCGACGCACGCGAAGACGATCTCGGCCTCGGCGGCGGCCTCGGCCGGCGTCGGCCGCAGCGCGCCGCCGTACTCCTTGACCCAGTCCTCGGCGCGCGAGGTCGTCCGGTTGAAGACCGTCACCGCGTGACCGTTCTTGGCGAGATGCCCCGCCATCGGATAGCCCATCACGCCCAAGCCCAGGAACGCCACCTTCATTGCCGCCTCCGTGTTTCGTCGCCCGTATGCCGTGCATTGAACCGGCCGAGCTCGGCCGGGCTCAAGCGCACCTCGAGATGCGCCTCGCTCTCATCGTCCTCGCGCTTGACGACCGTGCCGTGACGGTAGAGCCACGCCAGTGCGGCGCCGTCCGTCAGTTTGACGTCGAGCCGGACAGGAGCGCGCCCGTCGAGCCGCTCGTCGAGCAGCGTCAGCAGCCGGTCGCATCCCTGCCCGGTCCGCGCCGAGACCGGCACGGCCGCGTCGTTGCGCCGCGTCTGATTGAGGAGCGCGTTGCGCTCGGCCGCGGGCAGCAGGTCGATCTTGTTGAGCGCCTCGATCAGCCCCTCCTCGACGCGTTCGCCGAGGCCCATTTCGTCCAGCACGCGGTGCACGTCGTCGCGCTGCGCATCGCTGTCAGGATGATGCACGTCGCGGACGTGGACGATGAGATCGGCTTCGGTCACCTCTTCGAGCGTGGCACGGAACGCCGCCACCAGCGGCGTCGGCAGCTCCGAGACGAAGCCCACGGTGTCGGACAGGATGGCCGGATCGCCCGACGGCAGATCGAGCCGACGCATGGTCGGATCGAGCGTCTCGAACAGCCGGTCCGCCGACGAGACTGCGGCTCGGGTCAGGCGGTTGAACAGCGTCGACTTGCCGGCATTGGTGTAGCCCACCAGCGCCACGACCGGATAGGGCACGCGCTTGCGCGCACTCCGGTGGATCTGGCGTGTGCGCTTGACGCCTTCGAGCTCCTTCTTGAGCACTGCGATGCGGTCCGTGATCAGCCGCCGGTCGATCTCGAGCTGGCTCTCGCCCGGGCCGCCGAGGAAGCCGAAGCCGCCGCGCTGGCGCTCGAGGTGCGTCCACGACCGCACCAGCCGCGACCGCTGATACGTCAGCGCTGCAAGCTCGACCTGGAGGCGACCCTCGCGCGTGCGGGCGCGCTCGCCGAAGATCTCGAGGATCAGGCCCGTGCGGTCGATCACTTTGCACTTCCAGGCGCGCTCGAGATTGCGTTGCTGCACCGGCGTGACCGGCGCGTCGATTACCACGACGTCGATGGCATGGTCGGCGATCGCGCGGCCGAAGGCCTCGATCGCGCCTTTGCCCAGGAGCGTCGCGGGGCTCCACGCGGCGACGCGCGCCACCTCGGCGGCGACGATGTCGAGCGCGATCGCCTGCGCCAGACCAACCGCTTCCTCGAGCCGGGCCTCAGGCGTGCGCCCGCTCCGCGTCCGCGATCCATCGCCGGCACCGCGGCCGTGCCGCAGCACCGGATGAATCACCAGACAGCGGCCGACCGAATTCCGACGCGCGCTTTCCGACGCCATGCTCCGCGTCAGGCTTCTTCCGCCTCTTTGTCGGGCTCGAACAGCTGAATCGGCTGCGCGGGCATCACGGTCGAGATCGCGTGCTTGTAGACGAGCTGCGAATGCGCATCGCGCCGCAGCAGCACGCAGAAATTGTCGAACCAGGTGATGATGCCTTGCAGCTTGACGCCGTTGACCAAGAACACGGTCACCGGCGTCTTGTTCTTGCGTACGTTGTTGAGGAAAACGTCCTGAACATTTTGCGATTTTTCCGACGACATGGGGATTCCCCTTCTTTCATTTCTGTCGGAGCCGATTGGCGGCATTCGCCGCGTGCCTCTGGAGCCGGGCGGCCGTTCGTGCTCGCCCCATTGATAACAGACCGCGGCCGGGATGGGAATTCACATGGCGCCGAGGTGCCGGACGAAGGCTTCACAATCCGGAAAGCGCATGTCGGGCGGGAACTTAGCGATCTCGCCCGGACTCGAGTGGGGCTCGCCCAGCAGCACGCCGGTGAGGCCGGCCTGATGCGCGCTCTGCATGTCGAGCGCGGTGTCGCCGACATACCAGACGCTGCGACCCGGTGCGATGCCGCTGCCGTCAAGCGCCACGGCGAAACCGGCCGGATCGGGCTTGTCGGCACGCGCGTCGCCGGCGCCGACCAGGCGACGGAAATAGCGGTCCCAGCCGATATGCGCCGCCTCGGTCCGGAGCGACGCGCCGGTCTTGTTGCTGACGACGGCGAGGTAGTATCCGGCATCGTGCAGCGTCGCCAGCATCGCCGCGGCGCCGGGCAGCGCCGTCAGCCGCTCGAGGTGGATGGCGGCATAGCTGTCGAGATAGATCTGCCGCGCCTCTTCCCACCGCGTGCCGAACAGTTCGGGAAAGCTGTGCCGCAGGCTGCGCGCGACGCGCGATTTGGTCTCCGCGAGCGTCCAGGGCGCCTGGCCCATGCGCTCGAGTGTGCCGACCAGCGCCTCGTGAATGGTCTCCCAGGTATCGACCAGCGTGTTGTCCCAGTCGAAGATGATGGCGCGCGGCTTCGCCTTCACCGCACCACGCCCTTGAGCGCAAAATCGGTGTAGAGCGCACGCAGCCGGCGGACGAACTCGCCCGGCCTCCCCTCGCCCACCGTTGCGTCATCGATGCGCACGATCGGCACGACGAAATTGGTCGTGCTGGTGAGGAACGCCTCGCGCGCGGCCTTCGCCTCGGTCACGCTGAAAGGCCGCTCGGCGAGCGTGAGGCCCGCGTCGCGCGCCACCTGCAGCACGCCGACCCGCGTCACGCCATTGAGGATCGCCTGATCGGCATGGCGCGTGACGATCTCGTTCTTGGCCGTGACGATCCAGGCGTTGCTCGACGTGCCTTCGGTGACGTTGCCGTTGCCATCGACTTGCCAGGCCTCGTAGGCGCCGGCCTCGCGTGCATGCTGCTTGCCGAGCGCATTGGGCAGCAGCGCGACCGACTTGATGTCGGGCCGCGCCCAACGGATGTCCGGCACGGTGACGACGCGCACGCCGCGATCGAGAATTGTCGGATCGATCGGCCGCTGCACGCGCGCCGTCATGATCAGACTCGGCCGCACGCCCGGCGGAAACGGAAAGTCGCGCGGTGCCGTGCCGCGCGTGATCTGCATATAGAGGATGCCGTCGACGACGCGGTTGCGCCGGACCGTCTCGCGCATGACCGCCTTCAGCGCCGCATCCGACATCGGCGGCGCGATCCGCAGCTCGTCGAGCGAACGGTGCAGCCGCTTGAGGTGCGGCGCCTCGTCGACGAAGCCGCCGCCCTTCACGGCGATCACCTCGTAAACGCCGTCGGCGAACTGGAAGCCGCGATCCTCGATGTGAACGCAAGCCTGCCGATGCCGAAGATAGCGGCCGTTCACATACGCGATACGAGACATGGCAACGATCCGGAAATGCGATCAGGCGTCGAGTTTCTGCACGCGCTCGCCGTTCGCGACGGCCGCAGTCGCAGTGCCGTTGCCGCCGACGCCCAGCGACTTGAGCTTGCGGTGCAGCGCCGAACGCTCCATGCCGACGAACGCGGCCGTGCGCGAAATGTTGCCGCCGAAGCGGGTGATCTGGGCCATCAGATATTCGCGCTCGAACATCTCACGCGCGTCGCGCAGCGGCAAGCCCATGAACTCGCCGCCCTTGTCCCATTTGACCACGGCCGGCGCGACCGTCGTGATCTCGGGCGGCAGATTCTCGGCGCGGATCGGTTCGCGCGCGTCGCCCGGTGTCATGATCAGCACCCAGTCGATCGCATTGCGCAGCTGACGCACGTTGCCCGGCCATTCGTAGGATTGCAGCGCCGCCATGGCGTCCTCGCCGAAGGTCCGCGGCGGCACCCGCGCCGCCTCGGCCGCGCGCGCCATGAGGTGCCGCACCAGTTCCGGAATGTCCTCGGCGCGCTCACGCAGCGGCGGCACGATCAGCGGCACCACGGCGAGGCGATAATACAGGTCTTCGCGGAACCGGCCGGTGGCGATCTCGCCCGGCAGGTCGCGGTTGGTCGAGGCGATGACGCGCACGTCGACTTTGACCCGGCCGCCGCCGACGCGCTCGAAGGTCTGCTCCTGCAGCGCGCGTACGATCTTGCCCTGCGTTTCAAGCGGCATATCGGCGACCTCGTCGAGGAACAGCGTACCGCCATGTGCCTCCTCGAAGGTGCCGACCTTGCGCGGGCTGCCATCGCCGTCGGCATCCGGCTCGGCGCCGAACAACTCGATCTCGAAGCGCTCGGGCCGCATCGTCGCGCAACTCAGCGTCACGAGCGGGCCGCGCGCACGCTTGGAGCTCGCGTGCAGCAGCCGCGCCACGACGTCCTTGCCGGTGCCCGGCGCGCCGGTGATCAGCACGCGGCTGTTGGTCGCGGCAACCCGGTCGATCAGCTGTCGAAGATGTGACACCAGGTGCGAGCGGCCGACGAGCTCGTAATCGGCGCCGGCGCGCTGCTTGAGCTCCTCGTTCTCGCGCCGCAAGCGGCTGGCCTCGATCGCGCGGTCGATGATGTGCAGCAGGCGGTCGGCCTTGAACGGCTTCTCGATGAAGTCGTAGGCGCCGACCTTGATCGCGGCGACCGCCGTCTCGATCGTTCCGTGGCCCGAAATCATCACGACGGGGAGCGTCGGCCATTCGCGGCGCACGGTTTTGAGAATCTCGATGCCGTCGAGCTCGCTGCCCTGCAGCCAGATGTCGAGCACCACCAAGGTCGGCCGGCGCGTCCGGATCGACGCGAGCGCCTCGGCGCTGGTGGCGGCCTCGCGCGTCTCGTAACCCTCGTCGCGTAGGATGCCACAGATCAACGCCCGTATGTCGGCCTCGTCGTCGACGACCAGAATATCATGCGCCATGGGTCCCCTCCCGCCTGACACGCTCGGCTCCGTCCGCGTCGGCAACGCGCGCCTCGCCGCGGATAAACATCAGCGTCACGCGCGCGCCGCCGCCGTCGCAATCCTCGAGGCGCAGCTCGCCGCCGTGGTCTTCCATGATCTTCTTGACGATCGCCAGGCCGAGCCCGGTGCCGCCGACCCGCGTCGTGACGTAAGGCTCGGTCAGCCGGTCGCGCTCCTGATGCGGCAGGCCGACGCCGTTGTCCTCGACCGCGACGGCGACGTTGCCGTCGGCGTCGGTCAGGCGAACGCGGATGTGGCCCGGCGTCGCGCCCGCGCCGCGCGCCTGGACCGCCTCGGTCGCGTTCTTCAGGATGTTGACCAGCGCCTGGCTCACTTGGCGGCTGTCGCAGAACATGCGCACCGGCTGCGACGGCAGCTCGAGGTCGAAGCGGATCTCGGGGCTGGCGGTGCGCTGCAGGAACGCGGCGCGGCGGACGAGTTCGGTCAAATCCTCGTCGCGCAGCACCGGCGCGGGCATGCGCGCAAACGACGAGAACTCGTCGACCATGCGGCCGATGTCGCCGACGTGGCGGATGATGGTGTCGGTGCAGATGGCAAAGGTTTCCGGATCGCTGCGGATCTCGGCGGTGTATTTGCGCTTCAGTCGCTCGGCTGAAAGTTGGATCGGCGTCAGCGGATTCTTGATCTCGTGGGCGATGCGGCGCGCCACGTCCGACCACGCCGCCTTGCGTTGCGCCGAAATCAGGCCGGTGACGTCGTCGAAGGTGACGACATAGCCCTTGACCTCGCCGTCGATCCGCTCGGCGGCGATGCGCACCAGCAGTACGGCGACGTGGCCGTCGCGCGTGAGCTGGATCTGCGATTGCGCCAGGCGCTCGGGCCGGCGTCCGGCTTCGTCGATCAGTCCGGCCATCTCCGGCACGGAATCCGCCAGGTCCTGGCCGATCATCTGGTCGAGGTCGACGCCGAGCAGGACGGACGCCGACCGATTCGGCAAGTTTATTCGTGCGTGCTGGTCGAGACCGATGACGCCCGCCGAAACGCCCGATAGCACCGCTTCCGTAAATCGCCGCCGCTGGTCGAGTTGCCGGTTGGCCTCGATGAGCTCGCTCTGCTGGCTTTCGAGCTGATTCGTCATACGATTGAAGGCGCGGAACAGCGAACCGAATTCCTCGTCGCCCATGCCGATCGGCACGCGCGCCGTGAGATCGCCGCCACGCACGCGCTCCGCCGCGACAATCAGCGAACTCATCGGCCGCACCAGGCGCTGCGCGAAGGTCAAGCCGACCCACACCGCGCCGGTCAGCAGCAGAATGCCGACGGCGAAGAACACCATGGTGAAGGCGATCTGATATTCCGAGCGTTCGCCCTCCAGCTTTTCGTATTGCGCGACGGCGCTCTGGGTCTGCGTCATGTGGGCGAGCACCGTCGGATCGATGTAGCGGCCGACGTAAAGATAGACGTCGCCGAAGCGATTGAGCCGGATGAGCGCGCGCACGCGATCGTCATTGTCGCTGGTCAGCACCGCGACGTCGCCGGCCCGTGCCTGCCGCAGCGCCCAGACCGGAATCGGCTGCAATTCGAGCGAGAAGCTGAGCGCGGTCCGCGCGAGCACGCGGCCGCCGCCGTCGAACACCACCGCCTCGCTCAGCGAGCGCAGCGCCGCCTGCGCGTTCACCACCTGGTTGAGCCGATTGGGATTGACGCTCAGCAGCGCCGCCTCGCGGTTGAGATCGTTCGCCATGCTGACGACGTCGGCGCGGATCGCCTGCTGGTGCTCGTGCAGATAGGCCTCGGCGACGACGAGCGATTCCTGGAGCGCGGTGCGAACGCGCTCGCTGAACCACGCCTGCACGCCGAAGCTGAAGAGGAGATAGGAGAAGACCGCGACGATTATGGTCGGAATCACCGCCACCAGGCTGAACAGCACGACGAGCCGGATGTGCAGGCGGGACCCGGCGAGACCACGACGCCGCTCGGCCCAGACCTGCACCAGCCGCCAGGCCACCACCGCGACCAGCGGCAGGACGAGCACCAGGTTGACGACGAGGATCAGCTGATCGAGATGCGGCCGCGCGTCGAATGGCGGAATGCCGCGCATCGCGGCGAAAGTCGCCACAGCGGACAGCACCGCGGCGATCGCCAGCGCCACGGCCAGCTTGCGCGCCAGGCGCACGCGCCGCGCCCACAGCATCAATTTGCGAGAAACGCTCATCCGCCCCGTCGGCCCACCCCACGACCCCGTCGATCCGAGCGTTGCATCCCGGCCACGGCGTTGCCTTATAGCCACACCCTAGCGGAAGCCCTTATTCTGACGCCACTTTTTTATCGCCGCGGTGGCCTGCCGGCCGCGGCACCGGCTTGGACGCGTCGCTCCGCTGCCGACAGGAGCGCAAGTACCTGTGGAAAAGTCAGGTGTCGGCACCGAGCAGCCGGGCATAATCGGCGGCATTGAAGCTGTAGCATCCGCACGCCGCCGTCTTGAGGCCCTTACGGTTGCGGATCGAAATCCTGCCGCGGCGGTATTCGATCAGCCCGGTGGCCTGGAGCGTTTGTGCGACGACGGTCACGCCCGCGCGGCGCACACCGAGCATCAAGGCGACGAAGTCGTGGGTGAAGCAGATCTCGTCACCGCGCGTCCGGTCATGCGCCATCAGCAACCAGCGCGCGCATCGCTGCTCCAGCGGATGAAGCCGATTGCAGGCGACCGACTGTGCCGCCATGTTCAGCATGGTCTGGACATAGTGCAAGAGCAGGCGTTCGAATACGGGGTGTTTTTTCAGGAGCCGGCGTAACTCGACAATCTCGATCACCAGCGAGGCGCCCGCCGCCTGGGCGATCGCGCGCTGCGGCGGCGCGTCATCGCCGAGCAACAGGCCGACAGGGAACATCCCCTCGCGCCCGACCATGCCGATCTCGACCGCCCCGCCATCGGCCATGACGGCAATGATCGAGATCGACGCATCGGTGGGAAATATCGCATGCGTTAATCGCTGGCCGGGCTCGCAAACCGACTCCCGCAGGTGCCAACGCTGGACGTGGAGGTGCGGCCGAAGTGCATTGCGGACGTCGGCAGGCAACGCGTCAAGCAGTCGATTACCGAATTTGCCGTTGGACGGCATGCGCCCGCGATCCACCGAGTGGCAAGGCGGGAGCACACGCGTCCTAGCACTACAGTTGCTTTTTCGGGCTGAGCATTGCGCGCCTGATGTGGGCGCGACGCGCCTGGGCCTGATGGGCTCTGCGCCAGAGTGACCAGGCGATAATGTTGGCGGGCTGGATGCGCCGCTG
>Ga0307372_10001376_pt1 | contig 42669 bp, 33 predicted proteins | sample OX1MG_FD_202533 | JGI IMG/M metagenome (GOLD analysis project Ga0307372, IMG submission 202533) | Soil microbial communities from Risofladan, Vaasa, Finland - OX-1 | ecosystem: Environmental > Terrestrial > Soil > Coastal area > Acid sulfate soil | place: Finland: Risofladan, Vaasa | collected...
GCCATTCGGCAGAGCTTATTCACTTTATCGCTCACGCCAAGCGGCTCCGAGCCGAACACCAAGCGAATCGCGTGCTCGGGAAAATCCTGCATGATCTGCTTGATAACGGAGATCGCGGGCTCGGAATCGTCCGACACACAAAAAAGGATTTCAAATTCCGGATAGTCCTGCCGGCAGAAGCTCGCATAATTTTCGTAGCTTTCGCGGTCGAGGCCACGGATCGGTTTCAAGATGCTGACTGGCGGAGCGAAATCCGAAAGAGCGGGAGAGCGCGTGCCGAAGAATCTCGCGGCGGCGACGATCACGCACGCATAGTAGGCGAATGGGGCGAGTGCCACCAACAGGAGCGCATCGCGAATCATCGCCCAGCTCATTGCGGCATTATCCTTTGCCGATAAACACAAGCGCCACGCCAACGCAAACCAGTAAAACTCCCGCCCACCGCTGGGGCGTGACGCGTTCGCCAAGGAAGAACTTTCCGCCCAGCGCGCCAAAGGCGTAACTGAGGGCCGTGACCGGGATCACCAAGCTGACATTTTCCAGGGACAACATCCCCAGCAGCGCGAAGAAGGCGAGCGTCATGAGGCTCAGCCCGATCCACATCCACCCGACCTTCATAGCCCGAACGATCACGCGGATCAGAGCCAGAGGGCGGAAGTCGGTGACTTCGCCGATGGTTTTCATGGCGCGCGAGATGCAGAGCTCGCCGCCGGTGCCAGCAATCATAATGAGGAAGTACAAAACGGCTTCTCGGAACACGAATTACGACTCCGTTGTGCGCGGGGGGGTGCGCCCCACGATGAAAACCCCGAGGCAGATGACCAGGATTCCAGCCCAGCGCGTGGGAGTGAGAACATCGCTCAGGACAAAATAGCCCAGCAGTGCGACCACACCATAGGCTACGGAAGAGGCCGGCTGGACATAGCTATAGTCGGCCCAGGAAAGAACCAGGATGTAGGCTATGAAGAATGACGCGAGCGAGCCGATGCCCAGCCAGACAATTCCGGAGGTAAACGTGGCGAAGAAGAAGCGCCAGAGATCGCGAGGGGCCCAGCTCGTCAAGGCTCCAATACGCTTCATACCTTTGCTGAGCAGGACGTCGCCTAGAGGTCCAAAACCAACCATCAAGAAAATAAGCAGGAAGGTTTTCCACCGCAGGCCTGCCGCCGAATTCATGCGCTCTGCGACTCGGTGGTCACCTCAACCCGGGGGCGCGACTCGGCCGCCGGGACGCTGATCATCGCTTTTTTCTCGACGCCGCCGTGCACCACTTTCCTGCGGTCCGCCCTTAGCTTGAGGAAATCCACGGCTTCGTGGTAGAGACGCTTGCGCTCATGGGAATCCCACAAGGCATCGCGCACGATGCGCCAAACCACCCGAGGCCGGAAATAGTACCTATCATAGAAACGATTGACGGACTCGACCATGTACTCGCGCGAAAGTCCCGGGTACTCGAGGTGCGGAAGCTGGTGGCCGCCATCGTCGGTGATGGCTTCGCCAGCCAGAAAACCCTCTCGCATGCCCTGGTCATAGAGTTCGGTGCCGGGATAGGCGTGAGCCATGGAAACCTGAATCGTTTCGCAATCAAGCTCCTTGGCGAAGTTGATGGTCTTCTCGATGGTCTCTTTCGTTTCTCCGGGAAGGCCGACGATGAAATCACCGTGGACCCGGATGCCAACCTTCTTGCAATTCTTCATAAAGGTCCGAGCCATCTCGACGGTGGCTCCCTTCTTGATGTTTTTCAGGATCTGGGCGTCGCCGGATTCAAAGCCCACAATCAGCAGCCGACAGCCGCCATCGGCCATGGCTTTGAGAGTTTCGTAGTCGCTGTGCGAGCGCGCCGTGCAGGACCATTGAAAGCCCTCGGGTTTGAATTCCTTGCAAAGGGCGAGAACGCGATCCTTACGGATGTTGAAGGTATCGTCGTCAAAGAAAAATTCCTTGGCTTGCGGGAACATCTTATGGGCTTGGCGAAACTCCCGCGCCACGCTTTCCACCGAGCGAGTGCGCCATGCGTGTCCCGACAAGGTCTGTGGCCACAGGCAAAACGTGCAAAGAGCGGGACATCCACGGGCGGTGTAGAAGGAGACGAACGGATTCAGCAAAAAGGGCACGTTATAGTTCTCAATCGTCAAATTCCGCCGATAGACATCGGTCGCAAATGGGAGTTCGTCCAATTCCTTGGTTTCCATCAGCGGGCGCGACGGGTTGTGGACGACCTTTCCATCCTGGATGTAGCTCACGTTCGAAATCTGCGCGAGCGGCTTTCCCTGCGCAAAATCCACGACGGGGTGGTCGAATTCACCGCGCACCACAAAATCGATATCGGGGCTTGCCAGGAGGCTCTCGGCCGGCTTGATCTGCACCTGGGGGCCGACGAAGGCGATCTTGATATCTCGCTTCCTCGATTTGATCTCGCGCGCCAGCCGGACGTCGCTCTGAAAGCCAACAGTCGACGTGAAGAGGACCATGAATTCATAGTCCATGGCGGTGCGAATCACCTCTTCTGGCTTGATGTGGTGGGGAGGGCCATCAAGCAGGCGGCTCCCGGGTAACATGCCGGCGGGATAAGCGAGCCAGACTGGATACCAGTACGATTCGATCTCGCGCGTGGCCGGCCAGCGAGAACCTGCGCCGCCGTCAAACTTCTCGAAGCTTGGTGGATTCAGGAACAGGGTTTTCATTGAAGACGGCATCACACCCCCTCAGAATTAGTCAAAATGAAGAAGAAAAAGCCCATCACCCACTCAGTCACAAGAGTCTAAGTGTACTTGATTTCGAGTGTTACCCCAAGGATCGTTTGTTGGCTTGGGTTTCATTGGAACACCTTGGCCAATTGGCCGGTGGCCTGCAGCAGGGTGAGCTGCGCCTGCTCCCGGGCCAAGTCTGCGTTCAGGAAAGCCACCCACTTTTCACTCTCATCCAGATGCGCCTGCTCGACGTCCTGCAGCGTGGCCCGGCCCTGGTCTAATTTTGCCTGCGCGACCTGCAAGGTTTCCTGGGCCAGTTTCAAATCCAGGCGCGCCACCTCGCGGGTGGCGTCGAGTTCGCGGACATTGCGGTCTTTCTGCTGGACGTCGAGCCGGAGCTGTTGTCGTTTGACGCCCAGAGTCAGTTCGGAGGCATTCAGCTGGCTTTTTGCCAGGGCCACGTTGGCGCGAGTCCTAGCGCTGAAAATGGGAAGCGTCACCTGAATGCCGGCAATCACCTGGTTCCAATGGAACGGAGTGTTCGGGTTGAAATAAAGCTTGTAATTATTGAACGGCGCGAGCAACTGATACTCTCCGATGAGGCTAACCGTCGGCCAGTAGCCTCCCTTGACGCCTTTCAAAACATGCTCGCGGGCCAGCCGATCGTTTTCCGCTTCCTGAATTCCCCGGTCGCTCTGCATCGCCAGACTCAAAAGCTGGCTTTCCTGCTGATCCGTGGCAAATGACGGCTCTTCCGTATCGACTTGGATAGCTTGGTCCTCGGAAAGGCCTGTGAGATTGCGAATCTGTTCGGCGAGGATTTCATTGCGATCTTCGAGCTTTACGATCTGTTCCTGGGTGCGCGCCTGGGTGAACTCGCTGCGGGTAACCTCGATGGGCAGTTCCTGGTTCGCGGCCACGCGCTCCCGGGTGATCTCGAGGATTTTCTCGGCGCTGACCTGCTCGTTGCGCATCAATTCGAGCGAGTGCTGCACATTTGCCAGTTCGAGATAGGCCATGGCTGTCCGCACGATGACGTCGTCCTTTACGCGATCGATTTCCAGCTTCGCGTTCGCAGCCTGGTCCTCATCGGCCTTGAGCCGGCCCTTGCCGGGCAAGTCGAGAATGGACTGGTTATAAGCCAGATTGAAAATCGAGGGCAGGCCGCCACCAGGAACCGACGGGTATCCGCTCGTGTAGGCAGCGCCCGACCCGGCGTAGAAATTCGGCCGGAATCCACTGCGTGCCACAGATGCTTCATTCAACGCAACGGTGTATTGCACGCGCGCGAGTCTCAGGTCGCTGCTGTTCTCCAAGGCCAGCGTCACTGCCTGGCGCAGAGTCAACTTATCTTCGTCCTGCTGCGCCCGGGCCGGGACTCCTCCCGCAAGCATGCCGAACGCAAGGAGCAGAAGGAGGCAGGCGGAGATTTTTTTCATGACAGGAGCGATCCCATCTCTCACTGGAACGCATTCTCGAGTTTCTGCAGCCGCAACTGCGCGTCCTTGCGGCCCGGCTGCAACCGCAACGACGCGCGATATTGCTCCGCAGCTTCGGCTGTTTTTCCCTGCGCTTCGTAAATTCTCCCCAGCCATTCCCGCGCGGCGGCATGGGGAGGCCAGTCGCTTCGATCCGGGGAAGTCGCCAAATACGATTTCAGGTATTCCTCCGCTTGCCCCAGGTCCGCACCGCCCATCACCAAGGCCGTCCCCCGGAAATACGAAAGACGCGGGTCATTGGGGCTTATCTGCGCGGCATCTTCGATGGCCGCTTGCATATCCGAACTCTTGTTTTGTTTTTGAAAAAATGCGATCACTTCAAAATAAGGCTCGATACTCTTGGGCTTCGAACTTAGAACCTGCCGAAGTTCGCTCTCGGCCAGGTCTGGGCGGTTCAATCCGTCCAGATCGAACTTTGCGCGAGCCACATGTCCTGCCACAGGATCGAGCGCGGCAATGGCGTCGACCTGCGCGCGCGCCTCGTCCTTGCTGCCGCCCACAATCCAGGGAGCATTGCTGCAAAAGTCCGCGAGGTCCTGACGGGCGGCGATGTTGGCGGGATTCAGACGCACCGCCTCTTGCAGTTCCTTTTTGACTTTGCGGGCGACGAAAAAGCTTCGGTCCTGGTCCGCCTTGCCGCCATAGGCGCGGCCCAGCCACTGGTGGTACAGGGAATTTTTGACGTCGAGCGTCACGGCCCGCTCCGCGAGGGCAATGGAATCGTCAAAGTCGCGGACTTCATAATAGCAGCGGCCCAGCCAGTAGTAGACTTCCGCACTCAGGGAGTTTTGCGCCACGGCGGATTGCAAAGTTTTGATGGCGATCCAATAGTTCCCGGAATCAAACTGCCGCTGGGCAGTCAGGATCAGGGTGGAAACGTCCGGGGCAGGGTCAGCTGCGGAGACAAGCGACGGCCGCATCGCCACCAGAGCAACCGCGGCCATCGCCAAGACCACGATCCAAGTCAATCGGATATTACGCAAAAACTTCACAATCAACTTCCCTCCGCGGCACGAACTTCCATGCCGTCTCTCAAATTTTGGTCTCTTGGAATCACCACGCGGTCATTAAGCGCCAAGCCCGAGAGCACCTCATACTTAGATGCGCTTGCGACCCCTACCGAGATGCTGCGTCGATGAATCGTATCCCCTTCGACGACAAAGACATACCGCTCGTCACCATCTCCGCGAACAGCTCCCCGAGGCACCACCAGAGCCGCGTGCCTTTCGCGAACCAGGATCGTGACATCGACGTTTACGTCCGGCAGCAGCTCGAGCTTGCTATTTTCGACCGAGCAAAGCACCTCACCCACGCTGCGCACCCCATGCGGCACCACCTGCTTTGGAATTTGTTCGGTAAGGCCCGTCCAAGTGCGGCCTGGATGCGCATCCCAGGTGACCTGGACATCCTGATGAGGCGCGAGCCAGCCAAGGTCGGGCTCGTCGATAAAAGCGCGGACGCGGACGTGGCGCAAGTCCGCCATTTCGGCCAGTACATCGCCGACTTTCACATAATCGCCGGCGCGGACTGGCAAGGAATAGAGTGTCCCGTCCATGGGAGCGATCACCTCCGCCGAACGCACTTTTTCCTCGAGCGAGCGGACTTGGTCCTGCGCTTCGCCAATCTGCAGACTGGCGCTCTGAGCATTCACCGTTGCCTGCTGGGCCATTGCTTCTTTCCTCTGCTGGAGCACCTGCACTCGGGATCGCGCCTTCAAGAGCGCCGCCCGGTTCTGCGCGACCTCGTCCTGGGTAGCGGCTTGCTTGGTGGCGAGTTGCTCGAGGACTTTCTGGGTGCGTTCCAGGCTGGCGACATCCACCTGGGCTTGCCGCAAGTCGCCGCGAAGCTGCGCCAATTCGTCGGGAGCGCCGCCCGCACCCGCATTGCGCAGATCAGTCTGAGCCTTCAGCAAATTGGCGCGCCATTGCGCGAGCTGCGCCCTCATGTCTGCCGCGTCCAGCGTCAAAATGTGTTGTCCGCGATGCACTGCTTGCCCCTCGGTCGCCATCACCTTGGCCACAAACGCAGGAAACTCCGCGCGGGCTATGGTGGGAGCGATCGGCTCCACTTTGCCATTACTCGTGATGGTTTCGCTCAAATCTTCCCGGGTGACGTTCACAATCGGCACGACCGGCGGCTGCCTTCGCAAGGCGATCACCACGAAGACCAACACCGCCAGCCCCGCGGCGACAAAAAAAACGACCCTCCTTTTTTTTCTGTTTTCCGCCATCATCAGCCGTGTCTCACTGCGCGGCTCGCCCCCGGAATCGCAAAAAAAATTGTAGCAGACCCTTTCCGAGCTTGCCTACGTAAAGAGACAGGCGTGTGCCACGAACGGTATACGTGGCAGATGCCACACTCGATCTTCAGGATGCCAATTGTTTTCGTGATCGCGCTTGATTGGACGCTGCGCGCCACCGTCCGCGCCGAACTTCTCGAGCGGAGGATCCAGGCGCTCGGCATGGAAGAGGCAGATGACCCTGGCCGAGCCATCGCCGCGGGGAATATGCCGTCTGCAATAGTGCTCGAGGCGGTCAATCCGGCCGCTGCCAGCACTGCCATTCAGGAACTCGTGCGACGAGTGCCGACGGTGTTAATCGCATCGCGGACCAAGACGATCCCCCTGCCGCCCGTCGCCGCTCTCCTCTATCGTCCCGTGCTCATCGGCGAAATCGTCGCTCGCGTCCGCGAATTGCTCCAACGGGGTTATGCCGCCTAGATTTCGCATGCTTGCCGGCCTGTATTAGGCGTTCATCTAACCGGCTAAAACTCCCGCTAAAGGCCGGACGGATCGAAGGGAACTTTGTCCTATGGTTTGTATCTGACCGTGAATATCTCCATGGCCGGAAAGCGCCGGCCCGCTCGACAGGACTCTGGAAATTTCACGCTGGGAGATGTGGTCGAGGCTGGACCGGCGATTTTATCGAGCCTATTCGCTAACCCAAATTATGGGCCATGCGAAGATGGGTGGAGCGCTTAGCTGACCTTCCTCATCTCGAACTGCGCCGCCGGAACCTTTTCGGGCACTGTCACTGTCGCCGTTGCGGCGGCCTTCATCGATGCCGTCACCGCGAAGGCTGCCGCGAATGCGCCTATGATCCCAGGGATGACGTAAACGTTTGAGATTCGGAAAGCCCAGTGACCAAGCACTGGCGAGCCCAGCCACGCGCCGATCCAGCCTGCAATCCATTTTCCGAGAAAGCCATCAAATCCGGACAGCATTCTGTAGCGCACAGCGTAGTGGAGCACAACAGCAGCGATTAAACCGAGGATCAAAATGCTCAAAAACGATTCAAAATTCATTCCAATCATACTGACCTCCTTTTATGTCTCGTTTTCTCCTCTCCCAGTTTGGCTTTCCATCCGAGAAACACTACAATTCAATGTTATAGTGTCAGACTAGATGTCTCCATCGGGAGTTTTCTGTACTGTTCGTTTCATCCATGTTTTCAACAGATCCCCGGCGCCAGGGGTTACGCCGATTCCCTGGCTCTTTCCATGCCATTTCACAGAATTAGACGGCTCACGTCCCAAGCACATCCTCGTCAAAGTAATGGGTGAATAGTCCTCCGGTTTCTCTCTGCGACCCGGCGGGGACAAGTGTTAAAATTCAAGGGTTCATGAGCTCCGATTCGCTGATTTACGTCCACGAGCTGTGCAAGCATTTCCGCTCGTTTCACCGCCGGGAAGGCGTCTGGGGCTCGATTCAGAACCTTTTCGTGCGCGATTATCGCACTGTGGCCGCCGTCGACCGGGTGAGCTTTTCGATCAATCGAGGCGAGATGGTAGGCTACATTGGCCCGAACGGAGCCGGCAAATCCACCAGCATCAAGATGCTCACGGGCATTCTGGTGCCCACCAGCGGAGAGATCGTCATTAACGGCTTCGTGCCGTACCGCCAGCGCCGCCATTACGTGAAGACGATCGGGGTCGTTTTCGGACAGCGGACGCAGCTCTGGTGGGACATCGCGGTCATCGAATCGTTCAAGCTTTTGCGGCGGATTTACGACGTGCCGCAGCGCGATTTCGACGCGCGCATGGAACGCTTCGACGAAATCCTCGGCATCCGCGACTACCTTCACACGCCGGTGCGAAAGCTCTCCCTGGGCGAGCGCATGCGCTGCGACCTGGCCGCGGCGCTGCTGCACAATCCGCCGCTGTTGTTTCTCGACGAGCCAACCATCGGGCTCGATGTGGTGGCCAAAGACCACATCCGACACTTCCTTCGCGCTATCAACCGCGAATTCCACACAACGGTCTTACTGACCACGCACGACCTGGACGACATTGAGGAATTGTGCCGCCGCATCATGATCATCGATCACGGCCGGGTGCTGTTCGACGGGAACCTCAGCGATTTGAAGCAAAGGCTCCTGCGCACCAAGCAGATCAAGTTTGCGCTCAAGGACCGCGCGCAGGTGAGCGGCATTTCCCTCTTTTCCCGCGACGGGCTGGAGGTTGAGCCCGTCGACGAGCTGACTTACCGCATCCGCTTCGACCGCACAAAAATCGCCACCGCCGACCTGATCCGACAGATCCTCGGCGCCGTGGAGGTGCGCGACCTGCTGATCGAAGACGAGCCGATTGAAGAGATCGTGAAACGCATCTACGCAGGCGAAGCGCTGTGCGAGGTCGGCGCATGAGCGCGTGGCTGGACGCACTGGCTCCGTATGCGGAATTCTCGCGAGTCGGGTTCGTGAATATTCTTGCGTTCCGGCTGCGCTACTTCACCGGAATCGTGACCTACTCGCTGAACGTCACGGTCTACTATTTCATCTGGAGCGCGGTGTACCACCCGGGGCAGTCGATTGCGGGATACAACCTGCCGCAGATGATCACCTACGTGAGCGTGGGCTGGATTATTCGTTCGTTCTACACGAACACGATCGACCAGGAAATGGCCTACGAAGTGATCGACGGCAAAATCGCCATGGACCTGATCAAGCCGGTGTCGGTGCAGTGGATGTGGATCTGCCGCGCCATGGGCGAGTCGACATTCCGCCTAGGTCTGCTGACGCTTCCCACGGCAGTGCTGGTGGCTTTCGTCTTTCCGGTTCATGGGCCGGCGTCGCGCGAGGACTTTCTGCTGTTTCTGGTGGGCGTGCTGGGCAGCTTCTTCTTGATGGGCGCGATCAACTTCATGATCGGGACGTGCGCGATTCCGCTGAAGTCGATCCTGGCGCTGATTCGCGCAAAATTCTGGCTGATCGAACTGCTTTCCGGGCTGCTGATCCCCATGGCGTATTTCCCGGACAAAATTCGGGAGGTGCTGGCGTGGCTTCCGTTCGAGCACATCGCCTACACGCCCCTGCAAATTTACCTGGGCAAATTCGATCGGGCGCATGCGCTGCGCGCGCTCGCAACGCAGTGGTTCTGGGTAGCGGCCTTGCTGATCCTCGCCCATCTGTGGTGGACGCGGTCGGTGCGCAGAATCACAATTCAGGGTGGCTGACATGGCGATGGCTTCCCTGCCTCCCATCATTCAAGCGCCAGAAGAAAAACGCGGCCTCGCGGCCTTCGCCGCGGACGTACGCCGCCACTGGCTTCTTTTCTTCGACTATTTCACGCAGTACGCGAAAGTGCGGGTGAGCTATCGAGGCGATTTCTTCATCAGCCTGGTAACAAGTTTTGCTGCGACAATTTTCGGGCTGGCCTTCGTGATCGTGCTGTTTCAGAAGGTTCCGCAACTGGCGGGCTGGCGTTTTCAGGAAGTGCTGTTTCTCTATGGCTTCTCGCTGATTCCCTACGGTATTTTCAACGTGATCAGCACGAACCTCTATGATTTCGGCAACAACTACATCATCGAAGGGAAATTCGACCGGATTTTGCTACGTCCGATTTCGTCGCTCTTCCAAATTTTGTTTGAAACCTTCCGCATCGAATCACTGCAGGAAGTAGCTACGGGCGTGTTCTGCATGGCCTGGGCGTCACACAGCCTGCACGTCGCGTGGACGCTAGACAAGATTGTGCTGTTCGTATTTTTTGGAAGCTGCGCCGGCGTGATTTATATTTCCGTTTTTCTGATTCTGACCACAGCGTCGTTCTGGTTCGAAGACCGCATCGGCGTGCACCCTCCGGTGTGGAACGTGATCGCGTTCGGGCGATACCCGCTTTCGATCTACAGCGGCGCGGTGCAATTTTTTCTATGCTGGATCATCCCGTTCGGGCTGGCATCCTATTATCCGAGCGTGCGGCTGCTGGGCCGCACGGTCACGCCGGAATATGCGCCCTTTGTGCCCGTTGTGGCGATTGTGTTCTTCACGATTGCGGTTTCTCTTTGGACAATCAGCACGCGCCACTATTCCTCGACCGGATCGTAACCGGTACAGCCCAAACCCGCTCGCACCGCCACCCGATGGCTATGTGACAGCACCTTTTTCACGCGCACTTCCTTTGTACTGAATCACGAGGAATGCGGTGTTGTTCATCGCCGAAGGCGGATTTGGAAGATACGAAATTCATGTAGCGCCGCTCGGATTCGAGATATCGCTCTTTAACAGCTTGTTGAAAAATGCCGCGCATCATGCTGAGGGACGCTTTTGGCCCGAAGGAATCTCAGCTTTTCTTGGCATTTTCATGAAGAGAGATTCTTCGCTCCGCTCGAATGACGATCGAAACGAGTTTTTCAACAAGCTGTTAAGTGACCGATAAATAGCAGCGGCGATGAAATGCCGCGGAAGCGAGACTACGGTGCTTGAGGCGCTTGCGGGCGTTCCCACGCATCGCTGAGACGGCGAATCGTCTCGCGCAGGCGGACGGCGAGATCCACGACGGTCTGGAGTCGCTGGATTTGCACCCCAGACAGGTGCTCGCGATGCGCCAGAACCAATTCCGAGTTTCCGAGAATTCCGGTAAGAGGATTATTGATTTCGTGGCGGAATATCTCGCTGATGCCAGCCGGCGGTCCCGCCCAGGCGGGCGCAACAGCCGATTCTCGCATTCGCACCCAACATCTCCATCTTCGGACGATGAGCGCCGCGACGAGCGGGATAAATTCACCCACGCGCACGACGAAATCCAAGTTCCCCGCCGCCACAAGGTCCGCCAGTTCCTCCTGATGTTCGGCCGCTCCCACCACAATCAGCGGCGCGGTGGCAATCAATGGGCGCATGGATTCCAAAAGTGGCTGGCCTTGTAGTAGTTCGATTTCCAATGCGATAACCTGCGGAAGAGTTCGCTGTGACAACTCGCACAGGCGCGCAAGGCTGGAGGCGACGCTGACGGCAGGCGCAATCGCCCAGCGCGCGACATCGGTTGCCAGCCGCTGCGCCACAGCCGGATCTGCAATCCCTAAGACGGCAGCCGGCCGGGCAAGAACCGCGGGATACTGGGCGTTCGAGTCCCTCCGGATGCCTTGAGCAGCGGCCGTTTGAGACTTGCTGCAGGTAATCCCATTTCCGGCTTCTATCTGGCTCATTCCACTGCTTTCCCTGTTCTATATCCTGTGAGTTGCAAGCCTCGGGCCGACCGCATTCCGGGGGGGATCAATTTCCAATGCAACTCCAGTCTCCCTACAATGCGCTTCGAGCTTTCACCGCGTGTGGAGAATGGCTCGTCGCAGGCAACTTGCGGTGGGAATCTAATTGCTGCTTGACCGCGAGCTTCAGCTCCTCGACCAGGAAGGGCTTGGCCAAATGCGGCAACCGGTGCGACTCGAGGAATTCCAGGGTGTGCGGCGCAAGCGTGTCGCCCGTGATGAAGAGGATGCAGTCGTAGATTGGGTTTCCCGCCCGCACGAGCGTTTGATAGAAAGCGCGGCCATCGAGGCACGGCATCCGCAAATCGCAAATCACGAGGTCGTAATGGTTGCGGGAAATACGAGTGAGTCCGTCCTGGCTTTCGAGGACCGCTTCGACATGATGTCCCTCTTCCTGAAGGATGTCGACAATCAGTTGCGCGACGGTCGGCTCATCCTCGACCACGAGGATGCGACCAGTGTCTACTCCCACTGGCTCTCCTGACGGCGGCAGGATGGCCGCGCGCACTGTGGCGGGAACGGGAACGATGGGTAATTCGACGACAAATCGCGTACCGGCATGTGGCGAGCTGTCGAAGGTGACCTCTCCATCGTGCTGGCGAACGATCCCGTAGACGATGGAAAGTCCCAGCCCCGTCCCCACGCCGGGGGCCTTGGTGGTGAAGAACGGATCGAAGATGCGCGAGGCGATCTCGCTGGGAATGCCGGGGCCATCGTCGGACACGTCAAGAACGATGCGCTTTTCATCGCGATGTAGAATCGCACGAGTGCCGATTTCAATGCGCCCCTGCCCGCGCTGCTCCAGGAGCGCCTGCTCGGCATTCATCACCAGGTTCAGCACCACCTGTTGTAGCTGGTAGGGATCGGCCATCGTCCGCGGAAGGTCCGGCGCGAGCTTGCATTCGACAACAATATTTTCGGCCTTCAGCTCGTAGCCGCGCAGGGCCAGTGTGCGCTCGACAATTTCGTTCAGATCGACGGTGCTGCGCTCGGGCTTGTTCTCACGGGCGAAGTAGAGGAGATTTTTCACAATGCGCCGGGCGCGCTCCGCCTCCTGATAAACCTTGCGAGCCTCGGAAAGCTGGGTTGGAATCAGGCCGTGGCCGAGCAGAAGCTGCGTATATCCCATGATGGTGGTGAGCGGATTATTGAGTTCGTGCGCGATCCCGGAAACGAGCTGGCCCAGGGCCACCATCTTTTCGTTTTGCAGCATCTTGGACCGAAACAGGCGATGCTCGGTCACATCGGAATAGATTTCGAGCCACCCGACGGGAACGTGGTCGGAATCGAGGACCGGGCGGTAGAAGCGCTCGATCACGCGCGGGTCCGGCTGCATGATTTCCAATTCGTCGCGGCCGGGGTTCCCACCTCCCTCCATGAAAGACTTCCAGGGCGCGGAGAAAGATTGGGGCAGGCGAAAGCGCCCCGCAATAAGGGCATCGAGTTCGGCGAAATCCTGAATGATTTCGAGCCGGCGCGCATCGAGACCGAATAGCTCGGCGAACCGGGCGCTCGAATAGCGCAGCCGGCCCAGCACGTCGAAGACGACGATGCCCGTTTGCACCGAATCGAGCACACTGCGAAGCTCGGCGTCGGCCTGGCGCCATTTCGCTTCCGCCCGCCGAACAGCCGATCCTTCTTCCAGACAGAGGAGCAGGTGATGCGAACCGGGCAAAATTGAGCGCAGCGTGACCCGGATGGGAAAGCCAGTGGCCAGCGAGGTATCAAAGCTCCGCCGAACCGCAGGAAACGCCGCGCCGACACCCATCGATACGACCTGTCCCGCGACCGAGGCGGGCAGGACATCTCCGAGGCTGGCGCGCCCGAGACGCGCATCTTGCAGGCGAAGCAATTCACTGGCGCGGGCATTGGCTCGCTGCATGATGCCGCCAGAATCGACTACGATCAGCGCCTCGCCGCTGGAATCAAAAACGGCACGGAAGTCCTCATCGACCAGAAGCCTCGGAGCATCCATCCGAGAGTGGATCTCGGGATGAGTCGATGGGCGAGATGAATCGGGAACTGTAGAGAACGAGCGATCAGCGGGGCGCTTCACTTACCAGCGTCCCGCCACGATCCAGTAACTTGAGAAAAGCGCCAGCGCGATAGTCACGGCGTATTCCACTGCGCGGCGCACGAGCAGGGTCCATGGCGCGTGCCTGCCGCGAACGAGCAGGCAGCGGGCGGGATGCAGAACGTAGATCACTTTTGGCTGCATGCGAAAATCCATTGCATACTTTGTGCCAAGCGCGACTCAGGGAAGAAGAGCGAAGTTGCGAGGATTCAATCACTTGGCAGAAGCGCCGAAGATGGGCAAGACAGAACGCTTCCCACTTCGACACGGATGCGTCCTGTCTGGGGATTGCGGAGAAAACCGACAGCGGGAGGTGGCGCTACGCGACCGATGGGCTACGAACCGGAAGGCGAATGAGACTGAGCGCCGTACTGCTTGAGCTTGCGATAAAGCGTCGTCTTGCCGATACCCAGCAGACGCGCCGCAGCAAGCTTATCTCCTGAAGATTCACGCAGCGCGCGCAAGATCGCGCGACGTTCGAGCTCATCGAGCGGCACAAGTTCATCGCTTGACGAGATGCGTTCGCTCGAGCCGTATTGAAGGTTGGTGGGGAGATCGCCCACGTGAAGGATGGGCCCAGAACCCAAAGCAATGGCGCGCTCAATGGCATTCTCGAGCTCGCGGACGTTGCCGGGCCAATCGTAGCTGACGAGCCGAGCCAAGGCATCTTCGGAAATAGTGCGAGCAGGGCTTTCGGAATCGCTGAACTTCTCGAGGAAAGAATTCACCAGAAAAGGAATATCGCTCTTCCTATCGCGCAGGGGCGGAATCTTGATTTGCACGACGTTCAACCGGAAGAACAGATCCTGCCGGAAATGGCCCTGGCGGACGGCGGTTTCGAGATCGCGATTGGTGGCGGCGATGATCCGCGTGGAGATGGAAATGCGATCGGTGGAGCCTACCGGCCTGATCTCCCGTTCCTGAAGCGCGCGCAATAATTTGGCCTGCAAGTCGAAGGGCAAATCGCCAATCTCGTCGAGGAAGAGAGTGCCGTTGCCGGCGGTCTCCATCAAGCCCTGTTTGCTATGGACCGCTCCGGTGAAGGCGCCCTTGACGTAACCAAAGAGCTCCGATTCGATCAGCGTGGGAACCAGAGCCGTGCAATCGACCGGAACAAAAGGCCGTGTGCGCCGCAGGCCCGAGAAATGGATGGAACGAGCCACAAGCTCTTTGCCCGTTCCGCTTTCTCCGAGGATCAGGACGGGATAGTTGTGCTGACTCACCTTTTCGATGAGCCGGTAGACGCGCTGCATCTTGGGCGAGAGGCCGATTAGGCCCGCGAAGCCAGGCCGCGTGCGAAGCTGCTCGCGCAGGACGCGATTTTCCTGGCCGATTTCGATGGAGCGGACCAGGCGGTCCAGCTTGCCGCGCAGTTCGGAGACATGGAAAGGCTTGGTGACATAGTCGGCCGCGCCCATGCGCGTGGCCTCCACAGCGCTCTCAATGGTGCCGTACTGGGTGAGGACGATGACCGCCGTTTGCGGATAGATTTCGCGGACGCGCTTCAGCAGTTCGATCCCGCCCAATTCCGGGACGCGGAGGTCGGTGATAATGATGTCCACGGGATGCTGATCGAGAATTTCGAGGGCTTGCTCCGTGGTGGAAGCAGTGCGTGTTCGCAGGCCAGCCTCCGCCACAACTTCGCGACAGAGACTGCTTGTGGTGTCTTCATCGTCCACGATGAGGACGGTGACGGCGGTTGGCCGTTCCCTAGACATGGCAGCTTCTGTTCCGCTTGCCAATTGGGATTCCTCTTTTTAGATTTCCCTTTCCTAAATGCAGAAGCACGACGGAGACCAAATGGGAACACTCAAACTTCGTCGAGAGCATTGAAAATAAAGGATATTAAAATGATCGTAAAACTTGGCGAATGAAGTCTGTGTCGAAATGGAATTTCTGACAAGATCGTAATACTACGCAGGGTTCTACAAGTCCAGCAGGAGCTAACGGATCGGTTGACCTGACGGGAGAAAAATCGAAAATGGGAATTCGCGATGCAAGCATGACTAGATTGGGAATGCACGGAGCCGATTTGGGCCGCTGCAACGGCTTTTCTTGCACGAGATTCAACCCATACCGCCACTTGCAGTGAAAAAACGCCGCCAGGCCACCCGACGCGTCGCACAATCATCCTAGCTCCGTATGCAGGGCACTTGAGTTCCCCGAATGGAAAGCCCTAAAAGAGTGAAAACGCCAAAGGAGGAACTGATGAAAGACACCGCTGTGCTTTTAGCGCTGGCCGCCATGCTGGGCGCCGCCGGAATGGGAACGCAGGTTTATGCGCAAGACCAACCGTATGCAAGGCCGGCGGCTGGAGTGCCCGTGAACGCGGTTCCCGCCGGAACGCGCTTTTTGATTGGATTGGAAGACGAGCTGAGCACCAAAAACTCGCAGGCGGGCAATCATTTCCACGCTCGCACTTTGGAACCAATCACCACAACAGACGGAGCCATCCTGCCGCCAGGGTTGGAAGTGCGCGGTCACGTCGACAAGGTGGAAGCCGCTCATCAAACGGGCCGAGCACGCATGTGGCTGACCTTCGACGACGTCAAGACGCCGAGGGGATGGGCGCCACTCGTTGCAGCCGTTTCCGACATTCCCGGCGTCCACTCGGTGAAGGTAGACTACGATCAGGAGGGCGAAATCGAGAGCCGGACGAGCAAAAGACAGGAAGAAGCCGAGGCGGCGGCTGCGGGAGCGTTTGTCGGTGCGACCGCCGGAGTGACGACGCACAACGCGAAGGTCGCTGCGCTTGGGGCTGCGGCCGGCGCAGTGACAGGATTCATGGTGACCTCAGGTCTCGGGCAAGAACTGACTTTGGGGAAAGAGACCAAGCTGGAACTGATCCTCGACCGGCCACTCTATTTTGGCCGGACCTGAAAGCGGACGCGAAGCGAGCGTATTGTCGCTTCCGCGTGACAAACTCCAGGACTCGAATCGAAACTGGAGGACGTTCCTGAGTCGCCGCCGCGCGCACAATGCACAGTTCCTATTTGCGGCATGAGCGCGGCGACATGGGAAGCTCAGGGTCTAAACTGTTTGCTACTGCGGATAGACTCCGCAAACACGCGGTTCGTCTTCACGCGCGGCGGCGTCCGGCGTGCTCGAGCTTGTACTCGCCAATCTTGCGGCTCAGGGTGTTGCGGTGAATTCCGAGAACCTTGGCGGCGCGGCACTGGTTTCCGTTGGAACTCTCCAGGACGCGCCGGATGAACTTTTTCTCGAATTCCGTGACAGCTTCTTCGAGCAGGATGCCTTTTTCGACCATCAACCCGACCAGCGATTCTAGTTGATCTTTCACGTCAGCACGCTCCGCAGGAGACGCTGTATAGTGCCGGATTGCTCCGAACGCGATGTGGATGCTTCACATCTTGCTCCCTTGGAAATGCGCGCAGCGAACAGGGCACATTCACCCTGCTTCACATAAGTTAAAACCATGAGATGCGGTCCGTTCAGTCGAGTGCGTGGCCGGTAATGATCTGATATGCTTCTCTATATTTTTCGCGCGTGGCAGCGACGACGTCCGGCGGAAGCGCAGGTGCCGGCGGCTGCTTGTTCCATCCAATCCGCTCAAGGTGATCGCGGACGTACTGTTTGTCAAAAGAAGGCTGCGGCTTGCCCGGAGCATATTCACTCGCGGGCCAGAAACGCGAGGAATCAGGCGTGAGCGCTTCGTCGATCCAGATCAGCTCCTGCCCCAGCAATCCGAATTCGAATTTTGTATCGGCAATCACAATGCCACGTTCAGAGGCGTGTTCCGCGGCTCGCTGGTAAAGAGTCAGGCTCGTGTCCCGCAAGCGTTCAGCAAGAGGCCGGCCAATCCGCGAGATGGTTTCCTCAAAGGAAATATTTTCATCGTGGCCGGAAACGGCCTTCGTGGAAGGCGCGAAGATCGGCTGCGGCAGCCGGTCAGATTCGCGCAGGCCCGGCGGCAAAGCAATCCCGCAGATAGCGCCGTTCCTTTGATAATCCTTCCAGCCCGAGCCGGAAATGTATCCGCGCACGACGCATTCGATGGGAACGGGCTCGGTGCGACGAACGAGCATGGCGCGGCCATCGAGGACATCCGCATAGGGCGCGAGCTCGCCCGTAAAATTTCCGGCCGAAAGCACATGGTTGGGAACAACGTTGCCCAAGCGTTCAAACCAAAAGAGAGAGAGCTGGGTAAGAACGCGCCCTTTATCGGGGATTGGGGTCGGGAGAACGACATCGAAAGCCGAAAGCCGGTCCGTGGCGACGATCAGCAAGCGGTCGCCGAGGCGGTAGATGTCGCGGACTTTCCCGCGTGCCTGAAGCGTGAGACCGGGAAAATTTGTTTGCGAAACAATCGCATTCATTTGTGGAGACGTCACGGTTCATGTCCTCAATTGCTGGAAGGCGGGTATTCTAGCGCAGGGAGCCGGGTTGTCAACGGCTAAAGAAATTTATTTGGATCCATCATTTTAATGGAAGCGACAAAGATATATGCATCATGGAGGAAGCACGATCGCACGGCCCGACCAATGGAAAATTTCAAGCAGCGTTGCTGGCGGCGCTGGCGACTTTGGGAGCGGATGCCGCGACCTCTTCCCACTTCACGGACACCAGCTTGGATACACCCGGCTCCTGCATGGTGACGCCGTAGAGCACTGAACCCATTTCCATAGTCCTGCGGTTATGGGTGACCACGATAAATTGCGTCTGCCCGCACATGTCGGCGAGCATTTTGTTGAATCGGCCGACGTTCGCTTCGTCGAGCGGCGCATCCACTTCGTCGAGAATGCAGAAGGGGCTCGGCCGGAAGCGGAACACGGCAATCAAGAGAGCAAGGGCCGTAAGCGCCTTCTCGCCACCCGAGAGAAGAAGGATGTTCTGCAGGCGCTTGCCCGGCGGCTGCGCCACGATGTCGATACCGGCGTCGCCGGCGCTGTCGGGCTCCGTCAAGCGCATTTCACCCGTGCCGCCGCCAAATAGGGATTGGAATGCAATGGCGAAATGGGCGTTGATGAAATGGAACGCTTCCTCAAATTTCTGCCGCGAGACCTGATCGAGCTCGTGGATGGTGAGCTGGGTGTTCTCGATGGATTGCACCAAATCGTCGCGTTCGCGCCGTAGAAATTCCTCGCGCTGCTCACACTCGCGATATTCATCGAGAGCCATCATGTTCACCGGGCCCATCGCTTCGGCGCGGGCCTTCATTTCGTTGTAGGTAGTTTCCGCGGCGATGAGATGCTCGCCGACCAAAAGGCTGGATTCCTGCGCGATCAATTCCTCGGGCTGGGCATTCAACTCCGCCATGCAAGTTTGGCGAAGATGATCGCGATCGGCGTCGTTGCGAGCCTTTTCAATCTGGCGCTGACTGCGCTCGGCGCGCAGTTCATCCAGGGACTGGCGCCGGCCGCGCAACGCCTCTTCAATTTCGCCGGCGCGTGACCGCGCCAGATCCCATTCCTGTTCGAGCGCCGCTTTTCGTTCTTGGAGACGGTGCTTCTCATTGCGAAGATCCTCGACCTGCCGGGCAAGGTGGCCGGTGGAGGTCTCCAGCTCTTCTTTTTCCTGGAACAGCGCGGCGTGCTGCTGGCGCAACAAGTGGACTCGCTCGCCGGCCTGGGTGATTTCGTCCGATAACCGCTGCTCGACGGCTTCAGCGCTGGCAAGGCGCTCGGACACTGTGGCCAATTCCTCGCGACGCGCTACGACTCGTTCCTGAATCACTTGAGAATCGCGGCGCAGTTTCGCGAGCTGCTCGGCCGATTCCGCGGCTTCCGCCTCGGCCGCCGCGCGGGAGCGAAGCGCCTCGGCGTGTTCGGCGCGGGCCTGCTCGGCGTGTGCGCGAGCGGCCTGGGCTTCCGAGCGGAGCCGCGCGATGGCATCGCGTTCCGCTCCGACCTGCTGTTCGATGCGGCGAAATTCACTGCGCGCCTGATCTCGCTGATGGGCAGCCGCAACGAGCGATTTCTCGGCTTCGACGTGCTGCGCCATTGCGCCGGAAAGTTGGCGCTCGCCTTCCGCAATTGCCGCCTCCAGGCGCGTCAATTCTCCTTGCTGCTCCTGGGCGATGCAATCGAGACGCGCGGCCTCGCCCTCATGCTGGCGAAGTTCGCGTTTGAGCGCGAGCGGCCCGGCTTCGCCCTGGCGGCCGCCAGAGACCATCCGGCCGTGATAACAGGTGCCGTCTGTCGTCAGAAAATAGCCATGGGAATTTTCATGCGCCAAGCGTTCGGCCACCACGGCGCCCTCGACGAGATACGCCGCACGCAGCTTCGAAAGGAATTGCTTTGCCGCCGGGCCCAGCGGATCGCGAAATTCCACCAGATGGTCGAGGCGTGCCAGCGCGCCTTCGGGCATGGCCGGCTCAGCCCCTTCCGCAGGTACGGTGAGATTCAACTTGTGCAGCGAATCCACGAAGAAAGTCGCGCGGCCACCCATTTCGTCGCGCAGCAAGGCAATTCCGGCGCGCGCGTGATCGAAAGATTCCACAACCACATATTCGAGTTCGTCGCGGAGGAATTGCTCGATCGCGCCTTCGTACTTCTCCCGCACCTCGGCATAGTCGGCGAGCAATCCTACCGCTCGGAAGCCGCGCGATTCGCCCGCGCCATTGGCGTTAAAAAGCTTCTGCACGGCATCGGCCGTGTAGGCGCGCTCGCTGAGAATCTGCTCGATGGAAGCGTGGCGGGCGCGTTCACCGGAAAGTCCTTCGCGGGTTCGTTCGAGCTGCTGGGCGGTTTCCTGCTGCGAGCGGCGAAGCTCGGCCAGACGAGCCTGCGCATCGCGCGCCGCCTCGCCGAGTTCCTCGGCGAGCCGCTGTGCCCGCTCGAACTCCACACCGGCCGCTTCCACACGCCCGGATAAAGCTTTCCATTCGGTTTCGATCGCTTGCAGCGCCGCAGCACGCTGCTCTTCGGCGGCAGTGTGGCGCGCGGCGGCTTCTTCGGCCTGAAGAGATTCCGCCTGTTCTCGGGCGGATTCTTCCACGAGACGCCCGGCGAGCTGGCGCAATTCTTCCATGCGCGATTCGAGCCGTTCCTGCTCGGTCCCGCTCGACGCGGCCTGCTCGGTGGACTCGCGCAGGCTTGTCTCCAGTAATGCGGTCTGCTCGCGGAAGCCGGCAACCGATGCGCGCTGTGCGGAACTGCGCGCGGTGAGCTCCTCAGCCATATGCACGGCTTGTTCAATTTCAAGCACCTGCCGCTCCGCCCGAGATTTGAGCTGCGCCACCTGTTCGTGGTTGAAGGTGATGCGGTTTTCCGAGCGGTCGAGATCGAGAGCGGTCTGCCCGAGCAGGTTCTGAACCTGGCGAAGCTCCGAGTCGAGTTCGTAGGTGCGGGCGCTCAGGCGCTCCTGTTCGGATTCCAGTTCGTGCAGGGACGCGGAGGCGCGCTCCTCGGCGGCGTCCATTTCACGGAGCAGGGTCTGCAGGCGAGCGGCTTCGATATCGAGATGCTCTGCCTTGCTGGCGAGCATAATTCGCAGCAGGCCGCGCATCTGCTCGCGCAATTCGGCATAACGGCGGGCCTTCGACGCCTGGCGCTTGAGCGAAGCGAGCTGCTTTTCGACTTCGACGAAAATATCGTTGACGCGCGAAAGATTGATCTTGGAGGCCTCAAGTTTCGCTTCCGAGAGACGCCGCTTGGTCTTATACATGGTGATTCCGGCGGCTTCTTCGATGATGGCGCGACGGTCCATGGGCTTGGAATTCAGGATCTGGCCGATGCGGCCCTGCTCGATGATGGCGTAGCTATCCGGGCCGAGGCCTATGCCCATGAATATTTCCTGAACGTCGCGGAGGCGGGAAACGCGGCCGTTGATCAGGTATTCGCTTTGGCCGGAACGATACAGGCGGCGCGCCACGACCACTTCTCCGGGCTTGAGGGTGATGACAGGCTTGTGGATTGCGCGCTTTTTTGGACTTTGGCGGCTGGCAGCGTCGTCCGCAGCAGCAACATCGGCGGGACCAGCAGAAGAATCGGCAAAGTCATCTTCGAACTGCGATTCGCTGTGCGCGAGGTCATTTGCGGAAAGCCCGCCAACGTCGGACGCTGCTTCCTGCTGTCCATCGATGACCTTGGCAACCGCCTCGGAAAGCTCCGGGTCCACGAGCGTCAGCGTCACTTCCGCCATGCCCAGCGGAGGGCGCTTGGCGGTACCGTTGAATATGCAATCCGACATGCGTTCGGCGCGGAGCATTTTGTGGCTCTGCTCACCGAGCACCCAGGAAATGGCGTCCACCACGTTCGACTTGCCGCAGCCGTTGGGGCCGACAATGCAGGTAATTCCGCTGCCGCTGAAGGTGATCGGAGTCTTGTCAAAAAACGACTTGAAGCCCAGCAACTCGACTTTACGGAGTTTTAGCACTCATTGCCTCGCAAACGTTGCTTCCCATGCCTCATCGGCAGAAGAAGGCTCGGTTTATGTTTTCGCGGGAAGTCTTTCGAGACAAAAACGTTCGCGGGTCGATTTTCGATGGCCCTGCCGCCTGGCGCTACGATGGCGGTTACGGGAAGCAAAAGTAGCATGCCTAGAAGGGCGTGTAAAGGACGGTTTTTACGGTTGTGCGGATTCAGTGATAGGCATGGGGCAACAGGCAGAGCATATTCCCAGCTTCTTTATCGCTCGTAGTTCCCTCTCTTTATTTGACTTAAGAGGTAGCGTAGCCTAGCATGACCGGCACAGGAGGCTGCGTGGCACAGGGAAACGAACCGGGAGTTGGCCGGATCCTGGTGGGCGCTGCCATCTGGGCAGCAATCATGGTCCTTACGATAGAGGGACTTCAGCCCCCCGCACCAAAGCCCTCGAAAGCCCCGGCGACTGAGTTCTCGGCTGGCCGTGCGCTGACGGTCCTTAACCGGCTGATAGGCGATGGCATGCCACATCCGGTGGGCAGCGAGGCGAATGACGCCGTGCGAGGCCGCATCGTCGAGGAACTGAAGAACCTCGGTTACCAGCCGGAAATCCAGAACGCCTTTGAATGTAACCAATACGGCGCCTGCGCGACGGTAAACAATGTAGTGACATACCTGAAAGGAACTGCCGTCAGCGCCGCCGGTGCGCCGGACGATCCGGTTGGCAAGCCCGCCGTCTTGCTCGCAGCGCACTACGACTCCGTCGCCGCAGGCCCAGGCGTCTCCGATGATGGAGCTGGCGTCGCGGCCGTGCTGGAAATCGCCCGGGCGCTGAAATCGCTTCCACGTCCGCGCCATTCGATCGTCATTTTGCTGGATGATGGAGAAGAGCCGGGGCTGCTCGGCGCGCGCGCGTTTGTCGACTACCATCCCTGGGCCAAGGATGTGCGTGCAGCGGTCAACATCGATGCGCGAGGGACCTCCGGGCCTAGCCTGCTGTTCGAAACAGGCAGCGCGAATGAATGGGCCGTGCGGCTGTATGCTCACCACGCCACACGCCCCGCGACTAGCTCGATTTTTTACACTGCGTACAAACAGCTACCCAACGACACCGATTTCACCATCTTCAAGTCGGCCAGCTATCAGGGACTCAATTTCGCGATGATCGACAATGTGGCTCAGTACCACACGCCGCTCGACAACATGGCCAATGTAAACGCCGCGAGCTTGCAGCACCAGGGCGACAATGCACTACCCGCGCTAGTCGCCATAGCCAATTCGGATCTTTCGAACCTGCCGCAAGGGGACGCCGTTTATTTCGACATCTTTCAACGCGAGACGGTCCGATGGCCATCTCGTTGGACATTGCCGCTAGCGATTGTCGTGGCGTTGCTCGTGTTTTTTCAGATCGCGTGGCTCGGTCGAAACAAGCGGCTGGCACGACACGAATTTTTGTGGGGGCTTGCGGCCTGGTTTGCGATCATCGCCTTGACTGGGATACTGGCACTCGCCCTCAAGACGTTGATTCAGTTAGCTGGCGCCATGCTGGTGAACTGGGTGGCGCATCCGGTTCCGGTCGAAATTGCGTTCTGGTCACTCGCAATTGCCGTCGCTTTGACTCTCGGAATCCTGTTTGCGCACCGCACCGGACTCTGGGGGCTGTGGGCCGGCGTGTGGACTTGGTGGACACTGCTATCAATCGTGGTGGCGTGGAAGGCAAATGGAATCAGCTACGTGTTGCTGGTGCCTGCGGGCGTTGCGGTGTTGGCGGCGCTTCCATTTACGCTGCGGCGCAACGAAACGATAGAAAGCGCCGCTGCGAGTTTGTCAGGGTTTCTGCCGCTCGCGACCGCTGCAATCGTTGGCATCCCACCCGCGCTCTTGCTCTACGACGGGCTGGGTAATCGGGCGGTGCCGCTGATCGCGATGCTGGTCGCTCTTCTAGTGACGCCGCTCGTTCCGCTGTGCAGAGATCTCTTGAATGTATCCGGTTCGCGCGGCGCCGCATTTTTCTGGATTCCCCTGGCGGTGACGGTGCTCGCGACGTTTGCCACGGTAGTGGCGCCGGGCTATTCTGCGAAGGCGCCCGAGCGTGCCAATATCCAATACTGGAAAGACGCTGACACAGGCAAATCGCAATGGATCGTGCAGCCGGCTTCCGGCCGGCTGCCGGAACCGATTCGCGTGGCGGCAACGTTTCAGCGTGCGGGCAAAGGGCCGTTTCCATGGGAGGCAGGCCCTGCTTACCTGTCGGAGGCGCCACGCCTGGATCTCTCCCCACCAACGCTCACGATCATCGAATCCTATGAAAATAATGGCAAGCGGACGTATCGCACCCTGCTGCGTTCGGAGCGAGGCGCTCCGCTGGCGATGATCCTTTTCCCGCCAGGAGCTGACGTTCAGGCGGTGCGAGTACAAGGTTACCCCGTCGAACCGGAGACCGAACGGGTGCGCCGATACTTCGGAGGGTGGCAGGTCTATCGGTGCTTGACGATGCTGCCGGAGGGGATCGAAATTGGCTTCACACTTCCTGTGGGGAAACCGGTTGAAGTGTTTGCAACCGATATAACATACCGCCTGCCGCCGGAAGGCAAGTTTCTGCTCAATGCGCGTCCGCTCACGGTGACGCCCTCGCAAGACGGTGACGTTACCATGGTGAGCCGCCGAGTCCAACTCATACCCTGAGCTATGAGGTATTCTTATCTTGGTCAAGCATTTAATAGTAGGTTCTTTTAGAAGTCTTCATAGTCTTTGCTTTTCCGCACTCCGTGGCCTAAAATTTGCGGTCGTTTAAGGTCACATTGGACCGTTGGTTTTTCCCCGCGGGAAATCCTAGGAGGACAGTTGTCAACGCCAATGGAAAGCTGGGTAGAAGATTCGGCACGCCTGACCAAACCATCCAAAATCATCTGGTGCGACGGTTCCGAAGCAGAAAATGAGCGCTTGACCAAGGAAATGCTCCGCGATGGCACTTTCATCGAGCTGAATCAGAAAACCTACCCGAATTGCTATCTCCATCGAAGCAACCCGAACGACGTCGCACGTACCGAAGGGCTGACTTTCATCTGCGCCCGCGAGAAGATCGACGCCGGCCCGACCAATAACTGGATGGCTCCGCAAGAGGCCAAGGACAAGGTCCGGCCGCTTTTCGACGGTGCGATGAAGGGCCGCACTATGTACGTCGTGCCGTATATCCTCGGCCCGGCAAACTCTCCGTACAGCAGAATCGGCGTGGAGATTACCGACAGCGCTTACGTCGTGGCAAGTATGCGAATTATGTCCCGCATGGGCAAGGTTGCGCTTGAACGACTCGGCAGTTCAGGCGATTTTGTTCCCGGTCTTCATTCGATCGGCGATTTGAGTACGGATCGCCGCTTCATTCTCCATTTCCCCGAGGAACGGCTGATTTGGAGCATTGGCTCAGGCTATGGCGGCAATGCCCTGCTCGGCAAGAAGTGCTTTGCGCTGCGGATCGCGAGTCACATTGCGCGGACGGAAGGCTGGATGGCCGAGCACATGCTGATTCTGGGTCTGGAAGATCCATCTGGGAAAGTTACCTACATGGCGGCTTCGTTTCCGAGCGCCTGCGGCAAAACGAATCTCGCGATGATGATTTCGGCACTCCGGGATCAGGGCTATCGTGTCTGGACAGTCGGCGACGACATCGCCTGGTTGCACATCGCATCCGATGGCACCCTTCGAGCAATCAATCCCGAGGCTGGGTTCTTTGGCGTTGCGCCGGGCACGAACAAGACGACGAATCCCAACGTAATTGCCGCAGTGCAGCACGATACGATTTTCACGAATGTTGCCTTGACCTCGTCGGGTGAACCCTGGTGGGAAGGAATCAATGGCGCCCCACCCGCTGGCCTTACGAATTGGAAAGGCGAACCCTTCAGTTCGGCTTCCGGCCCCGCGGCGCATCCCAATTCCCGTTTCACCGTGCCCGCGTCTCAATCACCGTCGATTTCTTCGCATTGGCAGGATCCCGAGGGTGTGCCCATTTCCGCCTTCGTTTTTGGAGGGCGCCGCGCGCACATCGCACCGCTTGTTTTTGAGGCGCGCGATTGGCAGCACGGCGTCTTCGTCGGTGCGACCATGGCTTCCGAAACCACGGCGGCGGCGACCGGGGCTGTAGGTGTCACCCGGCGCGACCCCATGGCCATGCTTCCCTTCTGCGGATATAATATGGCCGACTATTTCGGCCACTGGCTCGATATGGGCGCGAAAATGAAGAACCCTCCCCGCATTTTTCACGTCAACTGGTTCCGGCGCGGTTCCGACGGGAAGTTTCTCTGGCCTGGATATGGAGAAAACGTACGCGTGCTGAAATGGATGCTGGATCGTATCCAAGGCACCGTTGAAGCGACGGAAACACCCATCGGTGGTGTGCCGACGCCGGAATCGCTCCCGCTCGACGGCCTTTCGATCTCCCGCGAAACGCTCGATGAGCTTCTGCATGTGGATGCCAACGCCTGGAGTCAAGAAGAGAGAGCCATTGCGCAGTTTTTCGATAAGTTTGGCAATCGGCTTCCCGAGGCTATGCGCAAGGAGCAACAAGCGCTAGCCGACCGCCTCCAGCATCCGCTGGTCCCGGTAAAATAAATATTCGCTCGTGTGTGACGTGGAAGATACAATAGTGCAGTACGTTCCCGCTGCGCCAGCCGTTTGTGGGCGCTGATTCTCGCTCTCCTACCTGCGTCTTGTTCGCCGCACCAGCGCCATTCGCCCTCTCAAAGAAGAGCTTGGCTCGTTATTTGCAATGAAGTTCTTCCGCAAACCAGGATCATGGCTGGCAGCGCGGGAATCGGATGGCAACGGAACGGAAGTGGCAATACAGGCTTGCAAGAGAAATAACATTGCATTCGAGGGGATATGAAGGTTGAAATCGAAAAAGCTATGAAGCAGGAGGCCGCTCAGTGCAACAATCGCTCCCGCGTGAAGGGCCCGCGAAAAGTGGCCTTGCTCGGCCTCGAAATTCTTCCGCGCCTCGCGATACAGCAACCACAAGAAACTCAGGCCGCACAAACCACCCAGAATCCCTGTTTCAGCCAATGCCTCAATATAGTCGTTGTGGACGTGTTCGACCACGTAGCCGTCGTATTCGGTTTCATGGCGGGGATAAACCGCTATGAGAGCACCCAAGCCTGACCCCTTGATTGGATGATCGAAAAACACCCCTGCTGCTCCGCGAAACATCGAGGCGCGCCGGCCGAGCGAAACATCCTTCGCGGATAACGTTGAAAATCTCTCGATCGCTTTTCCGGCCCCGATCCACGCGATGAGCGCCAAGGCTGCCAGCGCCACAATACCCACCGCGGCCATCCGCGGGCTTTCGGTACCTTTCCGGCTTCTGACCAACAGCGTCAACACGCAGACTTCAAAAGCAAAGCTGATGATCCCGCCCCGGGAACCGGAAAGGATCATCGCGCTTACCGGAACGATCGTCAGTACGGCCGCAAGCGGAAAAAGATCGCGCCGCATGCCGCGAAAAACCATTAGCGCCAAACCAATCGGCAGAGTGAGTTCCACAAAGCCCGCGAAATGATTGCGATTCGGAAAGGGTCCAAACGGATCACCCTGAATATTCAATTCCGATAGCCAATAAATTTCTTTGACGGACGTAAAGTGCTGAATAATCGCGAGCAAAGACACTGCAAAACAGAACAGAATGAGGAACCAAGCCAGCCCCAGGAAATCAGACTTCGTTCGAAACGCCTGCACCGTCAGGAAAAACACCACGAAATATGCGAGCAGCTTCAGGACCTCCACGCGCGTTAGAAACGGATAGGCCGTTCCGTGCAAGAGAAGCTGGAAAAGGCCGATGGCCACAAACCCTAGAAGGGGCCAATTCAACTCGTTCCATTGAATCTTTGCGCTTGGATTCCGATAAGCGAAAACTGCCCAAATCAGCAAAAGTATCGCGGCTGAGATTTCGATGATCGATTCACCCCACACCTCGACCCCACCGAAAGCCAGTACGCTGAAGGCGAACATCATGCACAGGCCGATGCGAATAATCTTCACTGCGGTGATTCTCCCGTTCCCATACTGGAAGGAACCAGTGAAATATCGGCGATCCATGCCGTTCCGCCCAGCTTGTTATCGAACAGGCGGCTTGGATTTCGCAGCAAGCGGACCAGCAGAAAATGTGTCTTGTCGCTGGTGACAACCTCTTCGTCCGCTGCTGCCCAGGGCCGCGAGCCGGTGAGGTTATCGGTCGCGACATTCACTGCTCCTGCGTGGTTGGGATCGATAATCGAAAACTGAACTCCGCTTTCCGTGGTGATGTCTTGGACCCGTATGCATGCATGGAAATGGTAGGCGTGACTCGGTTCGACCGGAACGTACTCCGCTGGCATATCGAGAGCGAGATTGGAACCTCCGCTGAAATCCAGCCGTACGGCGCGGCCCCTCTGCGAAGGAGGTGGCGAATCAAAGCCGATCGAGACTCCAATGGGAGAATCCCATCGCCAGCCCAGCCCTCCGTTTGCGAAGTTCCGCGCAAAATCTCCGTTCCAAATCAGCGAATGGTTCGTGAGTCCATTTTGAGGCAGCCCGGCAGCGGCACGGGCCTCTCGCCAGGCGCGCACGACGTCAACGCTTCGGTCATCTGCGATCAGTTCGTCCAAAAACGGGAACGTGCGTGTAAAAGCAAATGGTTTTCCAAGAGAAACGAGCCGGTGCCATACTGCGAGCCCTGCTTCCGGTTGGTGGATCGACGTAAAGAACGTGAGCGCTTGCAGGTATGCTTCTGGATCCGCCGGAAGGGCCTGATTGAGGAGATCATCGACATTCTCTGTCGACCGCCAAGTGCGCGAAATTGCCAGAGGCAGAAGCTTTGGGTCTGTCCGAACGGCCTGCTGAATCTTGCTGTAACCGGCGGAATATTCCTGCCGGCGGATCAGGAAGTTTCCATAATTCCACGCGACCAGGGCCGAAATCGGATACACGGCTTGCGCATGCTCGAATGCCTGTTGTGCGTGGGTGATGTCGCCACGGTCTTCATAAGCGCCCGCTAAGTCGATCCAATAATAGGAGGAGAAAGGATCGTCGCGAACCGCTTTTTGATACGCTTTGATCGCAGCAGAGGGATTGGGATTGGCGAAGTCAAACTGGAGGTAGCGGCCCACATGGTCCCAGGCCTCACCGTTTCCTGGCGTGAGCGCGGCGCCTTGCTTCATGAGTGCAAGGTTGCCGGAATCAATGCGGCGATTCGCAAGCCAGAACTTTCCTGCCTGGAATATCAGGATTGCAGTAACAGCGAAAGCGACCGCCAGGACTCTCCGGCGTGTGCCCGCGCTTTCAAGAGAAAGTTCCATCGGCGTTCAATCTGCTATCACCATATTGTTGTCCTGCAAGAGCAACCCGGAATTTCTCAGAAGCGAACTGGGCGACCGATATATCGGTTGGAGAAGAGAGAGAATAGCCTAGTCGGTCTGCCTGTTCGTGAAAAACAAGGTCACTTTCCACCAAAGCGGTACACGACCCCAACTGACAATCGATAATTCGCTTGCGAGCTCGCACCCACAAACCTGGTCTGTCCAAAATCGGCTTGAATCAAGCGAATTTCCCAGTGGTCTGTACGGGCCAGATCTAAGCCTCCGCCTGCTTCCCACGATGGTTTGGCGTCCGTGGCCACCTCCGACGGAAATCCCGCGTAAGCGGGATAGTGAACCCGATAGAACCCCTCACCAAATAACACATGAACAAAAGGCGTCAATTTGTGACGATGGCTAAACGGGTAAATTTGTGGTCCGACAAGGAAGCTGTAAATGCTGAGGTTGCCGTTGATTCCCTCGTCTTTATAAGCGCCCGAGACTTCCGCCGCCGCCCCGAGCCAGTGAAGAACGTTGTAGTCACCTGACGCATACCACCCATTCATGTTGACATGGGAGGAAGAATTCGAGGTTGCGTAAACGCGAAACGTATAGCCCGCCGAGACCTCGACGGGAGCTGCATCCTGGGCCTTGGTGGGAACGATACAAAGCGCAAGCAAACCAAACAGCACGCATAGCAGCTTCATCTACTGCGTCCTCCGTGAAAGGTACACGTGGAGCTTCTTTGCCGTACGGCTATCGTGCGGCACGCCAACGACACCGGTCAGCGCACTGCATTCTCGCACGACTCGTTCGAGCCGCGCTACCCAATCGACCGCGAACCTTCGAACGCTTCACCCCCATCAAACTGGCAGGGTAAATAATCGCCATACAAAACAAAAGCGCCGCGGATTGAGTTTCCGCAGCGCACCCAGTTTCCGAACTGCCTCCAACGTCCGGTTTTCAGTAGATGTCGTATTGTTCCCAGTGCAGCGTCGGGTCGGCCTGGATGATAACGCTTTTCTTGGTCCAGTGCTCGAGCTCCTCGATGAGCGACGACTCGCGCGTCTTAAAAGCCTTCGAAATTTCGGGATGAACGCGGAGCGTAAGGCTGCCAGGTTCGATCTCCGTCGCCATCTTCCGCGCTTCCGTCTGAATTTCGTAGCAAAGCGTGGGAATCGATTTCACCATGCCTGACCCGGTGCAGTAGGGACACGGCTGGCAGAGCGTGCGCTCGAGCGCTTGCTTAGTGCGCTTGCGGGTGATGGCAATCAGACCGAACTCGTTGAAGCGGAGCATTTTGGAAGGCGCACGATCGGCCCGCAAAGCGTCTTCGAGCGCGGCCATTACCTTCTCGCGGTTACGCCGCTCTTCCATGTCGATGAAATCAATGATGATGATTCCGCCCAGATCGCGCAGGCGCATCTGGCGGACAATCTCCTTCACGGCCTCCATGTTCGTGCGCACGATCGTGTCTTCCAAACGCGTGGAGCCCTTGCCCACAAACTTTCCTGTGTTGACGTCGATGGCCACCAGTGCTTCAGTATGGTTGATGACGATGTAGCCCCCCGACTTGAGCCACACCTTGGGCCGAAGCCCTTTGTCGATTTCTTGCTGGATGCCGAATTCCTCGAAAATGGGCGTTTCCTTGGTGTAGAGCTTCACGCGGCTCGCTAGAGCCGGCTGGAATCGGCTCATGAAATCGACCACCTTGGTAAACTCTTCCTCCGAATCCACCCAGATGGCTGCATAGTCGCCGGCCATATAATCGCGCAGGATACGCTCGACCAAATTGAGGTCGCGGTGCAGAAGGGAAGGGGCCTTGCGCTGTTCGGAACGGGTCTTGATTTCGGCCCAGGTCTTGGTCAGAAATTCGACGTCGGCGCGTACTTCCTCCGGAGCAGCGCTCGCAGCCGCAGTACGAACGATGAAGCCGCCTCCCGCGGCGCCTTTCGCTTCGTTGACGAGGTGGCGCAGGCGCGCACGGTCTTCGGCCGACGCAATTTTCCGCGAAACGCCGGTGTGATCGAGAGTGGGCATATAAACTAGATAGCGCCCCGGCAGGGCGACGTGGCTCGTGATGCGCGCACCCTTCTTGCCGAGCGGCTCCTTGGCGATCTGGACGATAATTTCCTGGCCCTGCTTGAGCAGGTCAGAGATGAGCTGCGGCCGACGGGGTTGCGGTCGATGCCCGTGGCCATGCCCACTGGGACCGTGCTGCGTGCGCTGTCCGCGCTGGTCGCGGCGTCCGCGATCACGGCCTCGCCGCGCCGGGTGCTGCATCCTAGAGCGAAAATCATTGCGAATCCGCGCATTCCAGGGCTGCTGATTTTGCGGCGAAGAACCCTCAGCAGAAATCGCCGACCCAGTTCCGCCCGGCAGAGCTTCCCCAGCCAGTTCCGCAAGAGATGCTTCCTCCGGTAAAGGAAGCGACATGTCCGATTCGGTTTCCGATCCTGCTGCATCTTCGGCCGCATCTTGGGCTGTATCCGCGACCGGCGCCTCTTCTTGTTCCGCCAGGTCTTCGGAAATTACCTCTTCTCCGAAAGCCGTTTCGACAGCTTCCATGGCGTCTTCATCCGCCGCGGCGAACTCGCGCCTTTGCGCTTCGCGCGCTTCTTCATCGATCTGCGCTTCCGCCACATGCTCGGCCAAAGCGGCCGCTTCATCCTCGCTCAGTTCTGCCGCAATGTGCTCTTCGTCAGCCGCTTCGGCTACATGCAGGCGATGCGCTTCCTGCTCCTGATCTCGTTCCTCGAGTGCGTCTCGCGACAGATCTCCGCGTCCCGAAACCGCTTCGGAAGACATAACATCGCCCATCTCGTGAGAATCGCTTGTTTCCACTGGCTGCTCGGTGGAAACCTGGGGACGATTCCACTTTGACAGCGTTTCTCCCGGCAGTGGTGCGAGGCCACCAAAAGACGATTCGCTGAACGCCGGACGAGGCTGTGGGGGCGCTGGCGGCGCATCCGTATTCTGGACCTTCGGGACCGTGTCGAAAACTTTTGGCGTCACGGGTTCCTCGGTATTTGTCAGGACAGGGGGGGACGCAGAGGGAGTTCTATCCCGATACTTCGCGAGCGATTCTCCTGGCAAAATGATGGGGGTGTTGCCCTCGCCCGGTACCGATTCCGCCGAATGCTCTTCGTGAATGCGAGGCGAGGCATACTTGGATGCAGGCAGGTCGCGACTATGAGGCCTGTCGCCGCTGCGCCCTCCATGTTTGCCGAAGCGCCCGTGCCGCCCGCCTCGGCGGACGAAGTCACGACTTTCGCGGTGGCGACCCTCATAGCGTGGGCGGTCGGGCACAAAAGCGCCGTGTGCCGGGGGTGCAGGAGCTCCTTCGGAAACCCCTCTTGGTGTTTCCGCTGCCGACATAGTACCTGATGCGGGTGTTGCTTCGACATCCACGGGCTCCGCGACTTGGCCGGGCGGAATCCCCGCGGGAAATACCTGCCCGCTCGGTTCTTCTATCTTCTCCACCTTCGCGACCACGGGGCTTACGACTTGGTCGAATTCTTCGGTGTCTTCGAGAAAATCGCTTACGTACAGGAAGGCGTCGCTATCGAGGCCAATTTCCACAAAGGCCGACTGCATGCCAGGCAGCACGCGGGTTACACGGCCCTTGTAAATGCTTCCAACTAGTGCAAATTCCTTTTGCCGTTCAACGTAGTACTCACAAAGCTGGCCTTCTTCCAGAATGGCGACCCGCGTCTCGTGCGGGTTCGCCGAGATAACCATTTCCTTCGGCATGTAAACTCCTCATGGCGCATCGGAAGGCGGCGGTATACACGCGCACTCGGCCAAAGTGGCGCAAGGGAGCGCCTTGTGTCTGCCACGAATGGCCGCCCAGAAACAAACTGTCACGGTGCTGGATTGCTCTGCTCACCCGATGCGATTTCTTACCCAAGATTGAATTCCCGACCGCACGGCAGGCGCACGGCGCAGGCACTAAATCACCCGTACTCAGTTGACGAACCGCCGCATGCGGACGTTCATCACCAAGCCCAATGCCATATACACAAAAGCTGTTGCCGATCCTCCATAGCTCATTAACGGCAGGGGAATACCGGTGACTGGCATATATCCAATCACCATGGAAGCGTTGACCAGTACATGGAATCCGAGTATGGCCGTAACTCCCATAACCACGTACACTCCCGCACGGTCTTTCGCTTTCTGCGCATTATCCACCAATCGCAGGATCAGACCCAGATACAATAATAAGACAACGCAAACGCCGATGAATCCTTGCTCTTCAGCCAGCGCCGCCAGAATGAAATCCGAATATCTAACGGGCACGAAGCCCAGTTGGTTCTGGCTGCCTTTGCCGAATCCTTTCCCCCAGAATCCGCCCGAGCCCACGGCGATTTCCGACTGCAGGATCTGGTAACCCGCGCCGCGCGGATTTTCCTCCGGATGCAAGAACGTCTCGATGCGCTGCTGCTGGTATGGCTTCAAATGATGCCGCATATTCCAACCGACGGGGACCAGCAGCGCGATCAGGAGCAGACCGGCTGCCATATGTTTCCATTCGATGCCAGCAAGAAAAGATCCCACGAGCGCAACGGGAACCAGCACCATGGCCGTTCCCAGATCCGGCTGTATCAAAATCAAAGCTACAGGAATCCCAGTAACAATAGCAACTTTGACAAAATCCTGCAGCGTGAGCCGGTCGGTGCGGACTTCGGTGAAGAACCGTGCCAACACCACGATTATAATCAACTTCATCAGCTCTGACACTTGTAAATTCACGCCGCCGCCGAGATCAACCCACCGTTTGGCGCCAAAGCGTGAATGGCCGATGACGAGCACGACCAGCAAGGTGCCTATACCGAACAGATATAGCGCGGGAGCCTGATCCATCAAAGTGTGGTAGTCAATGCGTGACACGAGAAACATGCCGATCAGGCCGATGCCGATCCACATCAATTGCTTCCACTGCATGCCCGCCATGGCGCTGGCGTGCGTGGAAGAGTAGACCTCGAGTACACCGATGCCGCTGATGGTGCCGACAATAGCGAGCAGCGGCCAGTCCCAATCCTGAATCCGAGGCTGATCTTTCATGGATGCTGTACTCCAGCACTGGCAACGAACGGTCGAAGCACGCTCGAATCATCCGGGATCGCCGTGCCGGCCTGCTGCTGCGGGGAGGAATTTTTCTTGTCGTAATAAGCTTTCACAATATCGCGGACGATCGGTCCGGCGACCGACGCACCATGCTCGCCTCCTTGCACGAGTACAGCCACCACGATTTCCGGGTTTCTGCGCGGGGCATAGCCCACAAACCAAGCGTTATCCTGATATTGCTTACCTCCACCGCCGACACGCTCCTTCAGTTCGTTGCTAATTACTTGCGCACTGCCGGATTTCCCCGAAAAGTCGATGTTCTGAAGCCGGAGCGCCGCTCCGGTACCTCCCTCATTGATGACTCCGTACATTCCATCGGTAACTTGTTCGACAGTGTCGTCGGAAAGTGGAAAGTGGCTCACTTTCAAGGGCGTCAGATTCTTCAGTAGGTGGGGTTGAAGCAGCGTGCCACCGCTGGCCACCGCGGCAACCATGCGTACCAATTGAATCGGAGTGACCGTTACCGCACCTTGGCCAATAGCCACCGAAATGGTTTCACCGGCATACCATTTGTGGTGAAAGACGCGCTGAACCCATTCCTCGGAGGGAATAAGTCCCTCCGCTTCGGACGGCAGATCCACTCCGGTACGGCTGCCGAGGCCAAGGGCGGTGGCGTATTCGTGGATCCGGTCGATTCCGAGACGCTGCCCAACATTGTAGAAGAAAATGTCGCAGGACTGCACGATGCCGCGATGGAGATCGACGGTCCCGTGCCCCTTCTTATCCCAGCAGTGAAAGGTGCGGCCGTAGAAATCGGCGTGTCCCGGGCAGAAAACGGTGAAGTTCTCCGGAAGCGCTTTCGACTCAAGCATTGCCGTAGCCATGACAATTTTGAAGACCGAGCCTGGCGCCAGTTGCGCCTGGATGGCGCGATTCAGCAATGGTGTTGAGTGGTCGGTATTCAGCTCCTGCCATTCTTTGGGGGCAATCCGGACGGCGAAATCATTGGGATCGAAGGTGGGACGGCTCACCATGGCCAGAATTTCGCCAGTGCGGCCATCCATGGCGACGACCGCGCCCGTCTTGTCGGTCATGTCGTTTTCGGCGATGGACTGCAAGTCGTAGTCGATCGTCAACTGGATCGGTTTGCCGGGAATGGCTTCGACGTCGTCGAGGGTGCGAACAGCCTTGCCGACACTATTGACAACAACGCGGCGCATACCATCGGTGCCCTCCAGCTGATCGTTATATTCTTTCTCGAGTCCGGCCTTTCCGACGATATCTCCCGGGCGGTAACGACCGTCGCTTTGGTCCATCTGCTGCGGCGAGACTTCCCCGACGTAGCCGATCGTGTTGGCTAGCATTTCGCCGTGCTGATAGCGGCGGCGCTGGACCATCATAAGCTCAAGAACCGGCAGGTCGGCACGATGAGACTCGACAAACGCGATGTCCGCCTGACTTGCTGCTGGTTTGATCACGATGGGCTGGAACTTCGGCTCGCTCCCGGCGGCATCCAGTTGCTGCTGCAAATCCTCGCTGCTAATTTCTAGTCCTTCTTCGATTTGGGCAAGACTCTTCTCGAGCATTTTGGGATCGTCGCGAAGCAGTAGAATGCTGAAAGAAGGGTAACTATCTACAAGGACGCGGCCTTCGCGGTCGAGCATGGCGCCCCGGGGAGCAATAATGGGGATGTAGCGGATACGATTGCGCTCCGCCAAGTCCGCAAAGTGATCGGATTGAGTGACTTGCAGCTTCCAGAAACCCACCAAAAGAAGGACGATGAAGATGACTGACACATAAGAAAAAAGTGCCAGACGAGCCTGCGGGATTTTCTGATCGTTAACGCTCCAGGGTGCCAACTGAACTCCTGCACAGAGGGCCGCCCCCGGCCCTGATGCGCTCTCTTATGGGAACGCAGGTGGGACTTGAAGGGTTAAGCTATCACCTGCGGTGCGTGACTCGCAAGACTTGCGATGTCCTTTCGGTCAACCTGTGCTTCGGGCCAGGTATTCACAAATTCCTTTTTCACCCTCGGGTAGTAAATTTCGAGCCTGGGCAAGGACCGGTCGCCGTCTCAATGTTCATCCCGCCGACAGCTAGGAGGGACGGCGGAGGTGGTCGAGAAGGGCAAAGAGAGCGACGGAGAAAGCGGCTGTCACAAAAGAATCCAGCAGGAGCCGAGTGGTAAAAAAAGGAGCGGAACGATTTAACAAAGCTCGTTCGGTGATTGCCAGTACGGCCTGATGAAAGTGAAACAGGATAAAGACTAGACCGAAGCGGCTGGCGGGATGCTCGGTATCAATGCGAGCTCCGACGGAAGAGGAGATGTAGCCGACAAAAGTCTTTGCGATTCCATATAAGCCGATGGGGCTGTCGTGGCCCAAGGCGTCTTGAAGAATACCGATCGTGGCTCCGAGGAACAGGCCGGAGACTGGATTGCGGCGGCTCACACCGAAGTAGATCGTGACCAGCAAGGGTAGATCGAGCAGTTCAGCCCAGCGGCCATATTTGTGAAGAAAGGCCTGGAAGAGCAGGGCGAGAAACGCGGTGACAATGACGGTGCCACCATAATACTTGTGCACTTCTACATTAGATTCGTTTGGTGCTCCGACATTTAGCATGTATTCCATTTCAATCTCGGGGAGCCGATGGCTGCGGGGTTGGCGCCTGAACTCGGGTTCCTGAGGCTGCGGGAGCGCCTGCGGTCGGTTTGGCATGGACTGAAGGGGCGTTGCCGGTAGGCGCGGGTGCGTGGGCCTGCGACGGCGTGGCGGCGGGCGTCCCGCTTGCCTGTACATTGGAATCGGACGCGGGCGCAGGAACCACGGCAAACGATTCGCCGGCTTTCGTGGGCTGCAACTCCTGCTGAGAGAGCAAAACGATCACGTCTTCGAGCCGATCCAGGCGAGCCGCGGGCTGTACACGAATCACCTGGAACGGGCTTCCAGGAGTGGCATCGATGACGGTGCCGACCAGCAAGCCCTTGGGAAAAATGCGATCGTCGCCGGAAGTGAGAATGGTTTCACCTGGCCGCACCTTCTCGTCGTTCACAATATAATCCATGCGCGGGTCCGGATCCGCGTTGCCCTTGACGACGCCATGAGTGCGGGAGTCCGCGAACAGAGCGCCGACTCCACTTTCCTTATCGTTGATGAGAAGAACTTGGGACGCGGTGGGAAATACCTCCACGAGCTTGCCCACGATGCCGTTAGAAGTAATCACGGCGAGATTGATGTGCAAATGGTCGCGGGTACCGCGGTTAATGAATAGGGTGTGGGAAGTGGGGTCGGCGCTCGCGCCGATCACCTGGGCCGCGACCATCGACACTTCCGGATGAGCCTCGCGAAAATTGAGCAATACAGCCAGTCGCTTGGCTTCCCCGGCTTCGGATTCGAGATCGCGATTTTGCAGGCGTAACTGGCCGATCTCGTCGCGCAATTGCCGGTTCTCGACGCGGGCGTTGTGCAGGTCGACGTAACCAGTCCAAACACCGCGCACCTTGGAGAAGGTCCAGGTCCCGCCACGCTCGATTGGAGTCATGATTTCGGCGGCCCAGTAGCGAACGAGGCGCATATCGTTGGCCCGCTTAATTTGGAATGCCATCAGCAAAATCTGCGCGAATACGACGCCGGCGAGCAAAGCAAGTGGCCGATGGCGAGAGAAAATATCGTGCATGGTCAGAAGCTCGAGATTCGAGGCTGGACATCGGAAAAAGAGGCTCGCCAATTGCAGTTTACGAGCCGCAAGAGTTCAGCGCCACAGGTGACTGTCAAATTTCGAATTCTCCATTTGCGTTCAATCGATCGAAACCAGGCGAAGCAGCCGAAAATCGCTGAGCATCTTGCCAGTGCCGAGCACGACCGAAGCCAGCGGGTCATCGGCAATGGAAACGGGCAACCCGGTCTCTTCACGAATGCGCTTATCGAGATTCTTGATGAGAGCCCCGCCACCGGTGAGCACAATTCCGCGGTCGCTGATGTCGGCGGAAAGTTCCGGAGGCGTGCGTTCCAGGGCCACGCGAATGGCATTCAGAATCGTCGAGATGCATTCCGAAAGGGCTTCGCGAATTTCACTATCGTCGATGGTGACCGTGCGCGGCACTCCCTCGATCAGATTGCGACCTTTGACTTCCAGGGTGAGCGGTTTTTCGAGCGGGTAAGCCGAGCCAATTTCCATTTTGATCTGCTCGGCGGTGCGTTCGCCGACCAGCAGGTTGTATTTGCGTTTGAGGTAATGCATGACGGCTTCGTCCATCTCATTGCCGGCCACGCGCACCGAACGCGAATAGACAATGCCGCTCATGGAGATCACGGCGATATCGGTAGTGCCGCCGCCGATATCCACGACCATGTTACCCGAGGGCTCCTCGATGGGCAGGCCCGCGCCGATGGCCGCAGCCATCGCCTGCTCGACGAGGTAGACTTCGCTAGCGCGGGCGCGATAGGCGGAGTCCTGCACGGCACGCTTTTCAACGGGCGTAATTTCGCTGGGCACGCCAATGACGATGCGCGGGTGCACCAAAACCCGGCGGTTGTGGGCCTTCTGAATGAAATAGGTGAGCATCTTCTCGGTGACTTTGAAATCCGCAATGACACCATCTTTCATTGGTTTGATAGCAACCACATTGCCAGGGGTCCGTCCCAGCATTTCCTTGGCGTCCCTGCCTACAGCAACGACTTCGCCGCTATTCTTGTTGATGGCCACGATGGAAGGCTCGTTCACGACAATCCCTTTGCTCCGGGCGAACACCAAGGTGTTCGCCGTGCCGAGATCAATGGCGAGGTCGGAAGACAAAAGACTGAAGACCGAGCGCATGCTGTAACCGTTCTTGGTCACGTGTTACTTCTCCCTCAGATCCGTTTGCGCTGCTGCGGCGCATTCGTTTGGCGGTTTGTACGTTCTCTACGGAATCACAACCTGAACCCGCTTGATGGCCGTACCGCCGCGGCGGTTCTGGCCGGTAATGACAATGGCGTGGCTACCGCGCGACATGGGCTGGGTGAAATACCGGAATTGCCCGTCGGAGCGGATATCGGCGACCTGCTCTCCATTGATAATCAGAGCCGCGCCGGGTTCGGTGCGGCCGATGACTTCGACGACGTCGCCTTGTAATTCCGTATCGTCTACTTCCAACAGCATCTCCTGCTCTTGTCCTTGGGCCACCAAAGTGAATTTGTAGGAATCGCTCGTGTCGCTCATGTGGTCGTCGGCGTCGATGGCACGCACGCGCCAGAAATAATCACCTGGATCGAAACCTGCGATGTCCACGCTAGTGCTGGCGGTTTTCATTTCCTTAACAACATGGTTAAACATGGCAGTGGTGCTGGCCTGAAAGTCATAGAGCTTAGCCGTGGCCACTTCCTTCCAGGAAAAGTGGATTGGATCGCGCTTGGGATTGGCCACAATGATGGGCTGCAGATTCAGGGGCTCGAGAAGATCAGGAGGCGCCAGAACCTGGGATCTGGTGATTTGGCCGCCTGGCGGAAACGTAACGCGTTCCCACTGGCCGATATCCAAGTGCTCGTTGCCGCGATTCAGCTCCGCGCTTCCCGCATCGACGGTAATCTCCTGCTGCTTGGTTACCGGATCGCTGCGCACTGCGGCGCGGCTGTTCGCGCGCAGGGAGGCTACGGCGTTAGCAAAGGAAACTTCAGCCGTTGAGCCAGGCACCTCCCATGCACCGGTAGCGAGGTCGACTTGACCGGAACTGATATGCACACTGACCTGCGTGGGGCGATCCAGTGAAGAAACGTTGTTTTCCTCAACGGTCACTAGCGTGTCGCCCTTAACTGTATAGGTGGTGCCATCAGCGAAGGCAATCCGCGCGACTCCTTCGGCGTCGGTCTGGATCAGATCTCCCTTATCAAGGGTTAGCTGATAATCAGCATTGATCCATTGTACCGAATTGAATTTTTTCACCTGAACCTTGCCATCGAGATTGACGAAACGGGCCTGCTTGGAGGAGATAGCGGCCACGCCATTATCGCGTGGAGCGATTGTATCCGAAATGCGGCTGATGAGACTGTGGGATATCCTGGGAAAGAGCAAAGAGAGTCCGGCCAGCACAATCGCCGTGATGACGACGATGAAGAGCACCACGGTGCGATAGCGAACCGTGTGCCAGTACACCTCGACCCGCGACACTTTGGGTGTCGTAGCGGCTGTTGATTTTGTATCCACAGTGTGATTTACGACCAATTTGAAAATCTAGCATAGGGGTATAGGCCTTTCAACACAGCGCGACTCCAGTTGCGAAACCGCTACCCCCTGTTTATTCATAAAAGCTATTGGCGTTTTGGCGGCAGCCAGGAAATCTGATATGCGTCAAACTTGACGGTATCGGCGAAACATCCATTTTGGAGGTTGACCGCAGAGGCTCCATTTAGGGAAACTAGGACGTTGAGTGGCTGCGCGCCCTCATGTGCCTGCCGCAAAGTGGAACATGCTGCCCGCAGATGCCGAACGAAATCATATGAAGGGCAAGGAAAGCCAAATGAATGAGAGCATTGGGGAACTATTGCCACCGTCGAGATTGATGCTGACGCCAGGCCCGTCGTGCCTGGACCCGCGCGTATACCGGGCGCTGGCATCGCCGATCGTGGGCCATGTGGACCCTTGGTTTACAAACATGATGGGTGAAGTGCAAACACTGCTGCGGGGCGTGTTTCAAACGCAAAATCGCATCACGTTTCCGATTTCGGCATCGGGTTCGGGCGGGATTGAAGCGGCGGTGATGAATCCACTTGAAGAAGGCGACGAGTGCATCGTATGCGTCAACGGTGCATTCTCCGAGCGCATGGCGCTTATCGCGGAGCGCATTCCCGCGAAGGTAATTCGCGTCGAGACGCCCTATGGGCGCACAGTGGATCCCGAAGACGTGAGGCGCGCAGGCAAGGGCAAGAAGATCAAATTGGTCGGGTTGACGCACGGAGAGACTTCCACGGGCGTGGTGCAGCGCATAGACGATTATCGCAAGGTTGCCGATGAGCTCGGAGCCCTGCTCGTGGTGGATACGGTGGCAACGCTGGCCGGTGTGCCACTGGACGTGGACCGCCAGCACATCGACATCTGCTTCAGCGGCTCGCAAAAGGCCATCAGCGCGCCTCCGGGCATGGCGCCGATCACCGTGAACGCACGGGTGGAAGAGGCGATGCACGCGCGAAAAGAGCCCGTGCGGACTTGGTATTTTGATTTGAATCCAACCATGAGCTATTGGGGCCACGAGCGAACCTATCATCACACGCCGCCGATCTCTTTGATCTACGGGATGCGGGAAGCGTTACGGCTTGTACTGGAGGAAGGACTGGAACCCCGGTGGGAGCGACACGCTCACAACCAGCAAGCGCTGGTTGCGGGCCTTGAAGCCCTGGGCATTGATCTGTATGTTTCCAATCCGGCAGACCGGCTAATAACAGTGACCGCAGCGAAAGTGCCCGCGGGAGTAGAGGATGGTAAAGTGCGCCAGCAGTTATTGGACGAATTTGACATCGAGATCGCCGGTGGCCTGGGACCGGCGAAGGGCCGGATGTGGCGCATTGGGTTGATGGGGTATTCTAGCCAGAAGAATAACGTGCTGCTGTTTCTCGCCGCGCTCGAAAAGGTGCTGCTCGATCAGGGCTTCCAGGCTTCCCGGGGAGCGGGCGTAGCGGCGGCCATCCAATGCTATCAACAATTGACACAGCCCGCGGAAGCGGGCGCAAGGAAATAGGACCTTGGCGAAGACATTGACCCCGACCATTCCCAACGCTGGCGCGATGAGCGAATTCATCGGCGCATTCGATATTCCGTCGAAAGTGACCGACTATATGTACCGCTGCCATTTCTCCCATTGCTGGAACGGAATCGCGACGCGCCACAGCGACACCATGGATTGCAAGTTTCTCGTAGATGGCAAAGGCGTGATTCTAGGCCTATCTCATCTGGGATTCGTGGCTTTTCGCGATCGCGCGGGACGGAACCTGACGGATCGCGAGGCCAGCTACATCGCGGCGGAATATCTTCGCGAAAGGCTCGAGCAGGAAGACGAACATTCGCTCTACGATGTTTCCACTGCAAATGTGCTGCGGATAATCGAGAAACTTGAAATCTCCTAGAAGCTATTGCACAAGCCTCCGTAAGACGATCATGAAGCAGGCGATATGAAAGAAGGCGCCATAAATCGTGAGCGAGCGGTCATAGCGCACGACCAGGCGCCGAAAGTTTCCGAGCCAGGCGTT
>Ga0307372_10001377_pt1 | contig 42666 bp, 41 predicted proteins | sample OX1MG_FD_202533 | JGI IMG/M metagenome (GOLD analysis project Ga0307372, IMG submission 202533) | Soil microbial communities from Risofladan, Vaasa, Finland - OX-1 | ecosystem: Environmental > Terrestrial > Soil > Coastal area > Acid sulfate soil | place: Finland: Risofladan, Vaasa | collected...
GCGACCGCTTCCTGCGACTTGACGGTGAGCTTGGTGAAATCCATCAACGCCTTTCCGGAAGCCGCTCGTCGCGATAGAGCACGAGATCGCGGCGGTAGTGCTTGTGCACGTTCTGCACTTCCTGTTTCGCTTCACGCTGCAGCCGGTCGATCTGCGCGTGCGCCTTGCGCAGCTCGTCCTCGAGGCGCAGCGCGACCTCGACCCCGGCGAGATTCAGGCCGAGCTCGGTCGTGAGCCGCTGGATGATTCGCAGCCGCTCGACGTCCGCCTCCGAGTAGAGGCGTGTGCCGCCGGGCGTGCGCTGCGGCCGAACGAGACCCTTGGTCTCGTAGATGCGCAGCGTCTGCGGATGCATGCCGACGAGCTCGGCAGCGACGCTGATCGCGTACATGCCGCGGTCGTTCACGATGCTGCGGCCTGCCTCTGCTTGCGGTAGTAGATGAACCCGCCGATGGCGGTGGCGATGAGTGCGAGCCCAATCCAGCCGCCGAGCAGGAACGCGGTCCGGACGCCGTTCCAGAGGAACAGGTAGATGAGGAACTTGCCGAGGAAGCCTGCCTTTGCGAGACCGATCCCGCCCGCGGCGATGCCGCCGCCGGCCGTCTTCATGCCCTTGCGGCTCGTGCGCTCCTCCGCCGTCAGCGGCTCGGGTGCCTCCCGCGGGCCTTGCTTGAGCAGATCCGGGTCCATCAGCCACCCACCTTCTTGAGCTCCTCGAGGATCTCGCGCTCCTTCTTGTTGACCCGCTTCGGCACCTGGATGTGGACGCGCGCGAGCACGTCGCCCTTGCCGGAGCCGCTCAGCTTCGGCGCGCCACGGCCCTTGATGCGCAGCAGCTTGCCGTCCTCCGAACCGGCCGGGATCTTCAGCGACACCGGCCCGTCGGGCGTCGGCACCTCGACCTTGTCGCCGAGCGCGGCCTGCGAATACGACACGGGCACCTCGACGACGAGGTTGTCGCCACGGCGCTCGTAGATCGGCGACTCCGAGACGCGCGTGACGACGATGAGGTCGCCGGCAGGCCCCCCGTTCTGCCCGGCCTCGCCCTTGCCCCTCAGAGTGATGCGCGTCCCGTCCTTGACGCCGGGCTTGATCTTCACCGTGTACGTCTTGATGCGGCGTTCGCGGCCGGTGCCCTGGCAGTTCGGGCACGGCTTCTCGATGACCGTGCCGTTGCCGCGACAGCGGGGACACGGCTGCGAGAGCGCGAACAGTCCCTGGCTCTCCGTCCTGACGCCGCGGCCGTTGCAGTCCGGGCAGATGACGGGAGCGGTTCCCGGCCGCGCGCCGGTGCCGGCGCACTCGCGGCACGCGGTCATCATGTCGACCGGCACCTTCGCGTCGGCGCCGCGGAGCGAATCCTCGAACGAGAGATGCACCTGCGCCTCGATGTCACTGCCCCGGACCGGCTGGCGCGCGGCACGCGTGCGCGTGCGCGCGGCTCCACCACCGAACATGCCGCCGAAGATGTCGCCGAGGTCGCCGAGGTCGAAGTTCCCGAAGTCGACGTTCGGCCCCCCCGCCGGGCCCGGCCGGCCGTTCTGGCTGCCGTAGCGGTCGTACTGCTTGCGCTTCTCGGGATCGGACAGCACGTCGTACGCCGTCTGCACTTCCTTGAAGCGCTCCTCCGAGTCCTTGTTGCCCTGGTTCGCGTCGGGATGATGCTTGCGCGCGAGCTTGCGGTACGCCTTCTTGATCTCGTCGTCGGAGGCGTTCTTCTGGACGCCGAGCGTGTCGTACAGCGTGCTCATTCGGCCACGATCACCCGTGCCGGACGCACGACGCGGTCGCCGATCTTGTAGCCCTTCTGGATGACGTCGAGCACGTCGCCGTGCTCCGCCTCCTCGGACGGCTGCGCGAGCAGCGCCTCGTGCACGTGCGGGTCGAACTTGCCCTCGGTCGAGATCTCCATCACGCCCTGCCGCTCGAGCAGCGACGCGAGCGAACGGTGGACGAGGCGGACGCCCTCCTCGAGCTGTGCCTCCTCGTGCTGCTCGGCGGAGTTCAATGCGCGCTCGAGATCGTCGAGGATCGGGAGCAGCTCCTTCAGCAGCCGCTCATTCGCAAACGACACGTACTCCTGCCGTTCACGGGCGGCGCGCTTCTTGTAGTTCTCGAAGTCGGCGGCAAGGCGGAGCAGGCGGTCGTCGACCTCCTGCTCCACCTGCTCAGCCTGCTCCTCCTGCTCGACGTGCTCGTCAGTCATTGGTCACGTCTTCGTACTCGCCTTCCTCGACGACCTCTTCGTCGGCCGAGGAAGCGCCGTTGTGCTCACTCTGGCCCGTACGGGCTTGCGCCTGCGCGGTCGCCTGCGCGTACACCGCTTCCGCGAGCTTGTGCGAGGCCTCTTGCAGCGACTCCGCCTTCGCGCGGATGTCGGCGAGGTCGTCGCCCTCGAGCGCCTGGCGCAGCTCCATGATCCGGCCCTCGATGGTCGAGGCCTCGGACTCTTCGAGTGAGTCGCGGTGCTCCTTCAGCGTGCGCTCCGTCTGGTAGGCGAGCGTCTCGGCCATGTTCTTCGTGTCGACGGCCTCGCGCAGCCGGTGCGCCTCGTCGGCGTGCGTCTCGGCCTCGTTGATCATCCGCTTCACCTCGTCCTCGGACAAGCCGGAGCCGCCCTGGATCTGGATCTGCTGGACGTTCCCCGTGCCGAGATCCTTCGCGGACACGTTGATGATCCCGTTCGCGTCGATGTCGAACGTGACCTCGATCTGCGGCATGCCGCGCTGCGCCGGCGGGATGCCGACGAGCTGGAACTTGCCAAGCGTCTTGTTGTACGTCGCCATCTCCGACTCGCCCTGGAGCACGTGCACCTCGACGGACGGCTGGTTGTCCTCCGCCGTCGTGAACGTCTCCGACTTCTTCGTCGGGATGGTCGTGTTGCGCTCGATGAGCTTCGTCATCACGCCGCCCTTGGTCTCGATGCCGAGCGACAGCGGCGTCACGTCGAGGAGGAGGATGTCCTTCACCTCGCCCTTGAGCACGCCCGCCTGCAGCGCGGCGCCGACGGCGACGACCTCGTCCGGGTTGACGCCCTTGTGCGGGTCCTTGCCGACGATCTCCTTGACCTTCGCCTGCACGGCCGGCATGCGGGTCATGCCGCCGACGAGGACGACGTGGTCGATCTTCGACGCGTCGAGGCCGGCGTCGGTGAGCGCCTGCTTCGTCGGGCCGACGGTCCGTGCCAGCAGGTCGGCGGTGATCTCCTCGAGCTTCGCGCGCGTCAGCTGCAGGTCGAGATGCTTCGGCCCGTCCTGCGTCGCGGTGATGAACGGCAGGTTGATCTGCGTCGTCATCGTCGACGACAGCTCGATCTTCGCCTTCTCCGCGGCCTCGTAGAGCCGCTGCAGCGCCATGCGGTCGGCCGCGAGGTCGATGCCCTGGTCCTTCTTGAACTCGGACACCATCCAATCGACGACCGCCTTGTCGAAGTTGTCCCCGCCGAGGTGGTTGTCACCAGCGGTCGACTTCACCTCGAAGACGCCCTCGCCGAGCTCGAGCACCGACACGTCGAACGTGCCGCCGCCGAGGTCGAAGACGAGAATCGTCTGGTCGGAGCCTTCCTTGTCGAGCCCGTATGCGAGCGCTGCCGCGGTCGGCTCGTTGATGATGCGCAGCACGTTGAGGCCGGCGATCTTGCCGGCGTCCTTCGTCGCCTCGCGCTGGGCGTTGTTGAAGTAGGCCGGGACGGTGATGACGGCCTCGTTCACCGGCTCGCCGAGGTACGCCTCGGCGTCGGCCTTCAGCTTCTGGAGGATCATCGCGCTGATCTCCGGCGGGGCGTAGTCCTTGCCCTCCGCCTGCACGCGCACGTCGCCGTTCGGGCCCTTCTCGACCTCGTACGGGACGATCTTCATCTCCTCCGAGACCTCGTCGTACTTGCGCCCCATGAAGCGCTTGATCGAGAAGATGGTGTTCGTCGGATTCGTGACCTGCTGCCGCCGCGCGGGTGCGCCGACGAGCCGGTGGCCGTCCTTCGTGAACGCGACGACGGACGGCGTGGTGCGCCCGCCCTCCGCGTTCGGGATGACCGCGGGCTCGCCGCCCTCGAGGACAGCCATGCACGAGTTGGTCGTGCCCAGGTCGATGCCAATCGTCTTTGCCATGCTGGTTTCAGCCTCCTATGAGAAAATCTAAGCCTCTTTATATCAGATCTAGGCCCGCCTCTGCCGGTGTCGAAACCGTGACACTTCCACGCGGGTACTTAGTACCGGCCTTCGGTCCCTGAGCAGGGATTTTCCGCCCACGACCACAGGCCGGTACTAGGTACCTCTACGTGGTTGTCACCGGAATGCGCCGATGAGGGCGCCGCCGGCGACGATCAGCACCGTGCCGAGGGCCAACCGGCGCCCCACGAGCTCCGTCTGCCGGAGGAGGAGGGCCGAGAGCCCCACGGCGACGAGCGACTCCGTGGCCACGAGCGGCGACACGATCGTGACGCGGCCGCGGTAGAACGCCTCGAAGAGCGCGACGTACGAGAGGCCGAAGAAGATCCCCGCCGGAACGAACGGCAGCGCCTGCCGGGAAAGGCGCGGACGCGCGACGGCCGTGATGAACACGAGGCCGCCCAGGAGCGCCGCGCTCGCGCTCACGGCAGGGGGCGCGCTCGTGCTCTTCGCGAGCCAGCGCACGAGGTTGTCCCGAGACGCGAAGAGGACGACCGTGACGAATGCGTACGCGAGCCCGATCCGGCGGAAGTGCGCCGGGCGCCCCCGCTCGCGGGCGAGCTCGACGCTGCCGCCGACGATCAGCAGGGCGCCGACGATCAGCGGCACGCTCGCCGGCTCGCCGAGGAAGACGAGCGCGATCGCGACCGCGACGAGCGGCGCCGTTCCGAACACCATCGACGCACGCGACGACCCGGTCTCGCGGATCGCAAGCGTCCCGAACAGCTGCCCCACTCCGGGCTGGAGCAGCCCGGCAAGCGCGAACGGCCACGCCGCCGTGACGTGCACGCCGCGCGACGGCGCCTCGGCCACCGCCCACGCGAGCGCGACGACGAGCGCGATCGCGACGGTGACGAACGTGCCGAGCATGACGTCGCGCTCCCGGTCGAGCGCGAGGCGGAGCGCGACGCTCATCCCGCCGAACAGCACGGCGGAGAGCAGCGAGAGGCCGACGGCGATCAATTGCCTTCGAGCACCGGCGCCGGAGCGCGACCGCGCGAAAAGAACGGGACAAACACGTGCGCGAGCGGGCCGATCGACAGCGCGTACAGCACCGTTCCGACGCCGACCGTCCCGCCGAGCAGCCAGCCGATCACGACCACGCTCACCTCGAGCGACGTCCGTACGACCCGAATCGAGTGCCCGCGCCTGGCGAGCCCGGTCATCAGACCGTCGCGCGGCCCAGGCCCGAGGCCGGCGCCGATGTACGCCCCCGTCGCGACGCCGTTCAGGAAGACCCCGACGACGAGGCACACGATCCGCAACGCCAACTCGTGCGGCGGCGACAGGTGCGCGAGGACGATGTCCATCGTCCCACCGATGAAGACGACGTTGCTGACCGTTCCGATTCCCGGCCGCTCTCGCAGCGGAATCCATAGCAGCAGTACGAACAGCCCGACGATGATGCTCCATGTGCCGATTGCGAGGTTCGAGTGTTTCGCGAGGCCCTGGTGGAAGACGTCCCACGGCGCGAGCCCGAGACCCGAGAGCACGAGCAGTGACGTACTGAACCCGTACAGGACGAGCCCGAGGTAGAGCTGTACGAGTCGCCTGCGCATCAACTGCAACCGTAGACTCGAACCCATGGAGCTTGCCGCTCAACTCGCAGACGACGCCGCGGAGCGACTGTTCCGCTACGTCCAGCTCGACACGCAGTCGGACGAGGACTCGACGACCTACCCGAGCACGGCGAAGCAGCTCGAGCTCCTCCGTCTGCTCCTCGACGAGCTGCAGCAGATCGGCCTCGCCGATGCGCAGATGGACGAGCACGGCTACGTCACCGCCACGATCCCGGGGACGGTCGAAGGCGACGTCCCGACCATCGCCTTCTTCGCGCACGTCGACACCGCGCGCGAGGTGACAGGCGCAAACGTCAGCCCGCAGCGCTTCCGGTACGCAGGCGGCGACATCCCGCTCGGTGACTCCGGGAACGTCATCCGTCCGGCCGAGTCGCCGCAGCTCGCGACGCACGTCGGGCACGAGCTGATCACGACCGACGGGACGACGCTGCTCGGCGCCGACGACAAGGCGGGCGTCGCGGAGATCATGGCCGCCACCGCGTATCTCGTCGCGCACCCCGAGGTGCCGCACGGCACGATCAAGGTCGCGTTCAACCCGGACGAGGAGATCGGGCGCGGCGTCATCCATTTCCCGGTCGAGTCGTTCGGTGCGCACGCCGCGTACACGATGGACGGCTCGACGATCGGCGAGATCCAGGAGGAGACGTTCTCCGGCGCGCAGGTGCGCATGCACGTCCACGGCCGCTCGATCCATCCCGGTCTGGCGAAAGGCGAGCTCGTGAACGCGATCAAGCTCGCAGCCGAGATCGTCGCACGACTGCCGAAGGACCGGCTCTCGCCCGAGACGACCGCCGACCGCGAGGGCTACGTCCACCCCGTGCTCGCCAGCGGCGACTCGAGCGAGGTCGAGCTCCGCTTCATCGTCCGCGACTTCGACGATGCCGGGCTCGACCGGAGCGTCGAGTTTCTGCGCAACCTCGCCGAGGAGGTCGCGGCCACGGAGCCGCGCGCGTCGATCGAGGTCGAGTCACGCATCCAGTACCGCAACATGCGGGCCGTGCTCGGGCGCCATCCCGAGATCGTCGAGAACCTCGAAGAGGCCGTCAGGCGAATCGGCTTCGAGCCGCGACGCACTGCGATCCGCGGCGGAACCGACGGCTCCGCCCTCACCGAGATGGGCCTGCCGACGCCGAACATCTACACAGGCGGACAGGACGCGCACAGCGAGCGGGAGTGGATCTGCGTCGAGGACATGGGCATCGCCGCCGCGACGATCATCGAGCTGGCAAAAGTCTGGGCGTCCGAAGGGCATCATTAGAGCGTGAGCACCGACCCGGCCCGGGCGCCAGCCCCACCGAAGCCGCAACGCCCGCGTATCCGCGTCGGCTGGTGGATCGGGTGGGTCGTCGTCCTGCTCGTCATCAACTTCTGGGCCGCGTCGCGCGCGACGAAGGGCGCGCCGCGCGTGCGCGTGCCGTACAGCCCGTACTTCCTGCGGCAGGTGGAGGACGGCCACGTCGCGGCGATCACCTCGAAGGGAACGGCGGTGCAGGGGACGTTCACCGTTGCGGAGAGCTATGGCGGCGCCAAGGCGACGAAGCAATTCCAGACGGAGATCCCAGCCTTCGCGAACGCGAACGCACTCTCGTCGCTGCTCCAGAAGAAGAAGGTGGTCGTCAACGCACAGCCGCTCGACACCGGTTCGCCGTGGTGGGAGAGCCTGCTCGTCGGCTTCGGGCCAACCCTCCTCTTCATCGGCCTCATCTACTACGCGATGCGGCGCGCGGGAAGCATGCAGAGCGCGCTCGGCGCGTTCGGCCGCTCGCGCGCCCGCAAGTACGAGCCGGGCGGCGACAAGGTCACGTTCAAGGACGTCGCCGGCATCGAGGAGGCGAAGCAGGAGCTTCTGGAGGTGGTCGACTTCCTGCGCGACCCGGAGAAGTACCGCAAGCTCGGCGCGCGCATCCCGCACGGCGTCCTGCTCAGTGGGCCGCCCGGGACCGGCAAGACGCTGCTTGCGCGCGCGGTCGCCGGCGAGGCGAACGTGCCGTTCTTCTCCATGGCCGCCTCGGAGTTCGTCGAGGCGATCGTCGGCATCGGTGCGTCGCGCGTGCGCGACCTCTTCACGAAGGCGAAGGAAGCGGCACCGTCGATCATCTTCATCGACGAGCTCGACGCCATCGGCCGGTCGCGAACGTCGGGCGTCGCCGGCTTCAGCGGCGGCAACGACGAGCGTGAGCAGACGCTCAACCAGATCCTCACCGAGATGGACGGCTTCGACTCGTCCACCGGCGTGATCGTCATCGCCGCGACGAACCGGCCCGATGTGCTCGACCAGGCGCTCCTGCGACCGGGGCGGTTCGACCGCCGCGTCGCCGTGCAGCCGCCGGACCGCAACGGCCGCGAGGCGATCTTGCGCGTGCACACGCGCAGCGTCCCGCTCGCGCCCGACGTCGACCTCGGCGGCATCGCGTCGACGACGCCGGGCATGGTCGGCGCCGACCTCGCCAACCTCGTGAACGAGGCGGCGCTGCTCGCCGCGCGGCGGGGTCACGACCAGGTCGAGGAGGCGGACTTCACCGACGCGCTCGAGAAGATCGTGCTCGGCGCCGAGCGCAAGGTGCTGATGAGCAAAGAGGACAAGCGCCGCACCGCATACCACGAAGGCGGGCACGCGGTCGTCGGCATGCTCACCCCCGGCGCCGATCCGGTGCGCAAGATCTCGATCATCCCGCGCGGGCTCGCGCTCGGTGTGACGTTCTCCGCGCCCGACGCCGACCGCTACAACTACTCGAAGGACGAGCTGATGGCGAAGATCAAGGTCGCGCTCGGCGGCCGCTCCGCCGAGGAGGTCGTGTTCGGCGACCTGACCACCGGCGCGGAGTCGGACTTCCAGCAGTTGACGCAGATCGCCCGGCACATGGTGGGCCGCTGGGGCATGAGCGACATCATCGGGACGATCACAGTCATCCCGCAGGATGGTCAAGGCCCGTTCCTTCCCGGCGCGGCCGGCGTCTCGGAGGAGACGGTGCGGATGATCGACGACGAAGTGCGGAAGCTCGTTGCGGAGGCGCGCGAGGAAGTGCTCACGCTGCTGCACGACAACCGCGACAAGCTCGACTCGCTCGCCAAGGCGCTGCTCGAGCACGAGACGCTCGACCAGCCCGACGCATACGCGGCGGCGGGCATCGACGTGCCGGCCTCGGTGGTCGAAGGGCCGCTGGCGGCCGCCGCCAGCGTCGCGACGTAACCTGTTTCGCATGGAACCGCTGCTGGACACGCTCGGACGGCCGCTCGAGACGTTGCGTGTCTCGATCACCGACCGCTGCAATTTCCGGTGCGTCTACTGCATGCCGAAGGAGGTCTTCGGGCGCGACTATGCGTTCCTCGACCGGCGCGAGCTGCTGAGCTTCGAGGAGATCACCCGTGTCGTCGGCGTGTTCGCGGCACTCGGCGTGCGCACCGTGCGGCTGACCGGCGGCGAGCCGCTCGTCCGTCGCGACGTCGAGCGGCTCGTCGGGCAGCTTGCGACGATCCCCGATCTCGAGCTCGCGCTGACGACGAACGGCGTGCTCCTGCCGCAGAAGGCGCACGCGCTCGCCGACGCCGGGCTGAGCCGCGTGACCGTCAGCCTCGACTCCGTCGACGACGCCCAGTTCCGCGCGCTCAACGACGTCGACTTTCCCGTCGACCGCGTGCTCGAGGGCATCGACGCCGCTGCCGCGGCCGGGCTCCCGGTGAAGGTCAATGCCGTGATCAAGCGCGGCGTCAACGACGACGGCATCGTCGCCCTCGCCGAGCGCTTCCGCGGCACCGGTCACGTGCTGCGCTTCATCGAGTACATGGACGTCGGCCACACGAACGGCTGGCGCCTCGACGACGTCGTGCCGGCAGAGGAGATCGTCCGCCGCATCGGCGCCGCGTGGCCGCTCGAGCCCGTCGCAGCCGGCCCCGACTCGACCTCGAGCCGCTGGCGCTACCAGGACGGCGCCGGCGAGATCGGCGTCATCGCATCCGTGACCCAGCCGTTCTGCGGCGGCTGCTCGCGCGCCCGGCTCTCAGCCGAGGGCAGCCTCTACACGTGCCTCTTCGCGGTGCGCGGCCACGACCTGCGCGCAGCGCTCCGCGCCGGCGCGACCGACGAGGAGCTGGCCGAGACCCTGCGCGGCATATGGACACGCCGCACCGACCGCTATTCGGAGCTCCGCACGGCCGAGACGGCGTCGCTGCCGAAGGTCGAGATGTCTTACATCGGCGGCTAGTCCGGCGTAGGCTCTGCCTCTACGCAGGCCGAAACAGTCGAAAGGAAGCGCATGAGAGGGAAGAGCATCGCCACCGGGGTTCTTGCCCTGGTGGTTCTCGCGGTCGTCGCAGCGCCGGCGTCCGCGGCGAAGAACCCGAAGATCGCTGCTGAAGTACCGAAGGCGATCGCGGCCAAGGGCACGCTCATCGTCGCGTCCGACGCGACGTATGCACCGATGGAGTTCGTCGCCACGAACGGCAAGACGGTGGTCGGCGTGGACGCCGACCTCGCCAAAGCGATCGGCAACGTCCTCGGGCTCACGTTCAAGATGAAGAACGCGACCTTCGACGGGATCATCCCGGGTCTCCAGGCGGGCAAGTACGACATCGGCATGTCGTCGTTCACCGATACGAAGGCACGCCAGAAGGTGGTCGACTTCGTCACCTACTTCTCGGCGGGGACGTCGTTCTACACGAAGGCATCAGGCGGGACGAGCGTCAAGGGCCTCGCATCGCTGTGCGGGCTCACCGTCTCCGTCGAGAACGGCACGACCGAGCAGTCGGACGCGACGGCGCAGAGCGCGAAGTGCAAGAAGGCCGGCAAGGCAGCGGTGAAGGTCTCGGCCTTCCCCGACCAGAACGCCGCCAACCTCGCGATCACGAGCGGCAAGGCGCAGATCGGCATGGCCGACTCGCCCGTCGCCGCGTACATCGTCAAGCAGTCGCACGGGCAGTTCAAGCTGACCGGCACCTCGTACGGCACTGCGCCGTACGGCATCGCGCTGCCGAAGGGGAACGGCATGACGAAGCCGGTCCTCGACGCGGTCAAGCTCCTGATCACGAACGGCACGTACAAGTCGATCCTGGCCAAGTGGGGCCTCCAGGGCGGCGCCATCTCGAACCCGAAGATCAACGGCGCCACCAGCTGACGTGACGTCGGGCGGGGCCGCTTCGGCGGTCCCGCCCGACCAGATTCGCGCGATCCCCGTCCGGCACACCGGCCGTTGGGTCGCGGGTGTCGTCATCGCGTTCCTCGCGTACGCCGTCGTCGTGTCGATGGCGACGAACAAGCGGTTCCACTGGTCGGTCGTCGGCCACTACTTCGGCTCGAGCCCGATCCTGCACGGACTCGTCCTGACGCTCGAGCTGACCGCGACGTCGATGGCGATCGGCATCACGCTCGGCATCGTCCTCGCGGTCATGCGCCTGTCGCCGAACCCGCTCGTCTCCGGTGCGAGCTGGATGTACATCTGGTTCTTTCGCGGTACGCCGGTGCTCGTCCAGATCTTCTTCTGGAACTTCATCGGCGCGCTGTACCCGCGCTTCGCGATCGGGATACCGCTCGGCCACCAGTTCACGCACGTCGACATTGCGTCGCACATCACGCCGTTCATCGCCGGCATGCTCGCGCTCGGGCTGAACGAGGGCGCGTACATGGCGGAGATCGTCCGGGCCGGGATCATCTCGGTCGACGAGGGCCAGACGGAGGCCGCCCACGCGCTCGGCATGACGCGCCTCCTCACCATGCGCCGCATCGTCCTCCCGCAGGCGATGCGCGTCATCATCCCGCCGACCGGGAACGAAACGATCTCGATGCTGAAGACGACGTCGCTCGTCAGCGCGATCGCGGTGACGGAGCTGCTCTACTCGGCGCAGATCATCTACGCGCGAACGTATTACGTCATCCAGCTCCTCATCGTCGCGAGCATCTGGTACCTGATCATCACGACGATCCTCTCGTTCGGGCAGTACCACGTCGAGCGCCACTACGGGCGCGGCGTCTCGCGCAACGAGTCCGGCGGCGCACTTCTCGGGTGGTGGAGCAACGTCACCGACGTCCCCTTCTTCCGCCGGTGACCGCCATGGTGAAAGCCGAGGACGTCCACAAGCGCTTCGGCAGGCTCGAGGTGCTGAAAGGCGTCTCGCTCGACGTCGCTCCCGGCGAGGTGACGTGCATCCTCGGGCCGTCCGGCTCCGGCAAGACGACGTTCATCCGGTGCATCAACCACCTGGAGAAGATCGACGGCGGGCGTCTCTGGGTCGACGGAGAGCTCGTCGGCTATCGCCAGTCGGGCGACAAGCTCCATGAGTTGCGGGAAGGTGAGGTGGCGCGCCAGCGTGCGGAGATCGGGATGGTCTTCCAGCGCTTCAACCTCTTCGGTCACATGACCGCGCTCGAGAACGTCGTCGAGGCGCCGATCCGCGTGAAGAAGATCTCGAAGGAGAAGGCCGTCGCGAGCGCGAAGGCGCTGCTCGACCGAGTCGGCCTCGGGGAGAAGTACGAGAGCTATCCGGCGCAGCTCTCGGGCGGCCAGCAGCAGCGCGTGGCGATCGCCCGCGCCCTCGCCATGAACCCGAAGCTCATGCTCTTCGACGAGCCCACCTCCGCCCTCGACCCGGAGCTCGTCGGCGAGGTTCTGGACGTCATGCGCGGCCTCGCAAACGACGGCATGACCATGATCGTCGTCACCCACGAGATGGGCTTCGCCCGGGAGGCCGCCGACCGCGTGGTGATGATGGACGCGGGCGTCATCATCGAGGAAGGCACCCCGGAGCACTTCTTCCAGGCGCCCGAGCACGAGCGCACGAGGCAATTTCTGTCCAAAATCCTGTAAATGCTAGGAAACCTGTGGCTTAAAGAGCCACGGGCCGTCTAGACTCCCTCCGTGGCCGCAGTCGTCGCAGCAGGACGGCGGGTTCTCCCGCGTGGCTGGACCGATTTCGGGCGTCAGCTTGCGATCTGGTTCGGCTTCTACGTCGCCTACTTCGGCGCGCGGAGCTTTGCCGACCGGAACCCCGCCCAGGCGTTCTGGAACGGCTGGCGCGTCCTCAGCTTCGAGCAGCGGACGACCCACGACATCGTCGAGACGACGACCCAGCAGGTGGTGGCCTCGTCGCACGCGCTCCTGACGGCAGCGGCCTGGACGTACTGGAACTCCGAGTTCACCGTCGTCGGACTGGCTCTGCTCTTCGTCTACGTCCGGCACCACGAGCGGTTTGCCCGATTCCGGAACACGGTCCTGCTCGCGAACGTCCTCGGGCTCGTCGGCTACGTCGTCTGGCCCACGGCGCCTCCGTGGATGTTCACCACCTACTTCCAGGGTGGGGTGAACCACTCGAACGGCGTGCTCGCGGCGCTTGCCAACCCGTACGCGGCCATGCCCAGCCTGCACGCGGCGGATGCCCTCATCGTGGGCGTCTTCCTCGTCTCCCTGAGCCGGCGCTGGTGGGCGAAGGCTCTGTGGGCGCTGTGGCCCGCCTGGGTCTGGTTCTGCGTCCTCGCCACCGCCAACCACTTCCTGCTCGACGTCCTGGCCGGAATCTGCGTCGCGATCCTCTCGATCGTCGTCGTCCGCCAGGCGCCGACGGTGATGGGAGCCTTTCGGCGTGGGAGTCCTGTAGAGCAGACGCGCGCGCCGGAAACCGCCGCGCGCTGATCAGACCGCTCATCGCAAACTTGCTATAGTCGCCCCATAGCAGGATTGCGATTGGAAACCGCTCCGGCCCGGGTCAAGGCGAGCTATACGACCGGCGCGCGCTCGCTCGCGAGTCGCGCGGTCACCCGTCTCCTCGGTACCCGCATCACGCCGAACGCGCTCACCGCGACCGGCGTGTCGCTGTGCCTCGTCGCAGCGGTCCTCGTCCCGTTCGAGAACCGCGACAAGCTCCTCTTCTACTGGCTCGGCGCGGGCATCTTCGTCGTCGGCTCCGTCCTCGACATCCTCGATGGCGCGCTGGCGAGGGCCGGCGGACTGACGACGCCGTTCGGCGCCTTCCTCGACTCCACCACCGACCGCGTCGGCGAGGGAGCCATGCTCGCCGCGATCGCACTCGTCTTCGCCCGTTCGGGGAACGACACGGCGGTCGTCTTCACGGTCGCAGCGGTGGCCGGCTCCTTCCTCGTGCCGTATGCACGGGCGAAGGCCGAGGCTCTCGGGCTGCGCGGCGACGTCGGTCTCGGCTCCCGCGCGGAGCGCGTAATCGTCATCACAGCGGGACTCGTGCTCGCTCCCTGGGGCGGTCTGCAGTGGGCGATCGTCCTGCTCGCCGCCACTGCCTGGATCACCGTGCTGCAGCGCATCCTTTTCGTCAGAAAGCAACTAGCTACGCCCGTGCCAGGTACCAGTCGTTCGCCCCTTGCTTCCGGAGCGCCAAAGACCGGTACCTGGTACGGGAGAACAAGGAAAGGATCGAATGTCGACCAACGGTAGTTCGAACGGCCATGGGCGCCTCGACGACGGCAAGGTTCGCGTCGCGATCATCGGCGTCGGCAACTGCGCCAACTCCCTCTTGCAGGGGACGCACTACTACAAGGACGCGCCGGACGACGAGTTCGTCCCCGGCCTCATGCACGTGAACCTCGGCGGGTACCACATCCGCGACATCGAGTTCACGGCCGCGTTCGACGTCGTGAAGGGCAAGGTCGGAGAAGACCTCGCCGACGCGATGTGGGCGCACCCGAACGACACGATCAAGTTCGCCGACGTGCCGAAGACCGGCATCAAGGTCGCACGCGGCATGACGCACGACGGCATCGGCAAGTACCTGTCGGAGATCGTCGAGAAGGCGCCGGGCTCGACCGCCGACATCGTCGGGATCCTCAAGGACACGAAGACCGACGTCGTCATCAACTACCTGCCGGTCGGCTCGGAGATGGCGACGAAGTGGTACGCGGAGCAGATCCTCGAGGCGGGCTGCGCGATGATCAACTGCATGCCGGTCTTCATCGCGCGCGAGGACTACTGGAACAAGCGCTTCCAGGACGCCGGCGTGCCGATCATCGGTGACGACATCAAGTCGCAGGTCGGCGCGACGATCACGCACCGCGTGCTGACGTCGCTCTTCCGCGAGCGCGGCGTGCATCTCGACAAGACGATGCAGCTGAACGTCGGCGGCAACTCCGACTTCCTCAACATGCTCGAACGGGACCGCCTCGAGTCGAAGAAGATCTCGAAGACGAACGCGGTCACCTCGATGCTCGACTACGACCTCGGCCCCGGCAACGTGCACGTCGGCCCGTCCGACTACGTGCCGTGGCTGACCGACCGCAAGTGGGCCTACATCCGGATGGAGGGCACATCGTTCGGCGACGTGCCGCTCAATCTCGAGATGAAGCTCGAGGTCTGGGACTCGCCGAACTCGGCCGGCATCGTCATCGACGCCGTCCGGCTCGCGAAGCTCGCGCTCAACCACGGCGTGTCCGGCTCGCTCGTCGAGCCGAGCTCATACCTGATGAAGTCGCCGCCCAAGCAGATCCAGGACGACGACGCGCGCGAGCTGACCGAGCAGTTCATCGAGCGCTACCGCCGCGGCGCGCCGGTCGAGGCGCCCACTACGGCAGCGAGCTGAGCCAGGTCACATCCGCGGGCTGGTAGCGGGACTCGGTCGAGAAGCGGATCTCGATCGGGCCCCGCTCCCGGCCGTGCGACGCAAGCCACGGATCGTCTCCCGGCTCGAGCACGACGGCGCAGTGATGGCCCGGGTACTCGCCCCAGACGACGATGTCGCCGGCGAGCACCGCCCGCCGGTCGATGTTCTCCATCGCCTCCAGCAGCGTCCCCGTCCAGCCGCTTCCGTCGTAGCCGCGGCCGTTCGGGTCGGCCGCGCCGGCGAGGAAGTAACAGAGCGTCGCAAAGCCGGAGCAGTCGGTCGTGAGCGGCAGCGCCCGCGCGAGCGGGATCGGCCGGATCTCCCCATAGTGGATCCGGGGCTCGTTCCGGATCCCCCATTTGGCCGCAGCGACGATCCCTCTCCGGATCTCGCTCACTAGACTCGACCCGGAACGATGGCACTTCGGATCGCCCTCGTCACCCCCTTCTCCTGGTCGCAGCCGCACGACGTGAACGAGCACGTCGCCGGGCTCGCGGCAGAGCTCCGCGCGCGCGGCCACCGGGCGACCGTCCTCGGGCCGTCCAACCGGGCCCGCGATCTCGCCGCCGGGCGCCGCGCCCTGACGACGGGCCTCGACGCCGACTTCGTGGCGCTCGGCCCCGCAGTGCCGATCTCGCGCCGAAGCCGCATGGGTGTGCCGGTCGGCGTGCGCGCGAACCTCGCGGTGGCGCTCGCCGGCGGGCGTTTCGACGTCGTGCACGGCTTCGAGCCGGGCCTGCCCAGCCTCTCATACCTCGCGCTCCGGCACGCGGACGCGCTCACGGTGGCGACGTTCTTCTCCCCGGAGCGGCTCTCGTATCCACCCGGCCGGGCGCAGCGCGAGCGGCTGCTCGGCCGCCTCGACGCACTGCTGGCGACGAGCGAGGAGACTGCGCGGGCGGCTGCGCTCCGCTTCCCGGGAACGTACGAGCTCGTGCCCCTCGGCGTCGATCTCGAGCGGCACGCGCCGGGACGGAAGCGGAGGACCGTCGTCGTCGAGTGGCGCCAGCTCCAGCGCCCGCTCCTGCGTGCGATCGTGCGAGAGGTCGCCGCGCTGCCCGACTGGGAGCTCGTGCTCCTGCGCACGCGGCCGCTGAGCGGGCGCCCGCCGCTGCCACGGGCGCTCCGCGGACGGCTGCGTGTTCGCACCGGATTCGACGGCGAGAGCCGGGCGGAGATCTTCCAGACCGCGTCCGTCTTCGTCCCCGCGCTCGACGGTGTGCCGCGCGCGGTCGTCGAGGCGCAGGCCGCCGGCGCCGCCATTGCCGACCCACCGGGGCGCGAGCTCCAGCCCGAGCTCGCCGCGGCCGAGACGGCGCGCCTGCTCGAGGACGAGGCGTTCCGGGCGCGGCGGAGCGACGAGGCGGCCGCCGCCGCGGCCGGTCAGAGCTTCGAGGCGCTCGCCGACCGCGTGGAAGAGGTCTACGGGAGCATCACAGGCCGGCGCCGCGCACAGACGCCTCGCTCCGCGAGCGAGCGCGACTGGATCGTCGCCGACCTCCACCTGCACACGAGCTGGTCGCATGATTGCTCGATCGAGGTAGACGACCTGCTCGACTACGCCGAGGCAGAAGGGCTCGGCGCGATCGCGGTCACCGACCACAACGTCTTCGGTGGGGCGCTCGAGGCGGTCGAGCGTGCGCGGGGGCGCCGGCTCGTCGTCATTCCGGGCGAGGAGATCAAGACCGCCGGGCAGGGCGAGGTGATCGGCCTCTTCCTGCGCGAGGAGATCCCGCGCGGGATGTCGTTCGCCGAGACCGTGGCGGCCATCCGCGCCCAGGGCGGCCTCGTCTACGTGCCGCATCCGTTCGACCGCATGCACGCCATCCCGGACCCGGCCACCCTGCACCGGCACCTAGCCGAGATCGACGTCTTCGAGGTCTACAACGCACGCCTGCTCTTCGAGGCATACAACGAGGAGGCGCTGCGCTTCGCGCGCAAGTACAACCTCACGACGGGCGCCGGCTCCGACGCGCACGTGCTCCCGGGAATCGGAACCGGTGCCGTGCAGATGCGCCGCTTCAGCGGGCCGGAGGACTTTCTCGTCTCGTTGCGAAGCGCAGAGATTCTGCGCCGCCCGAAGTCGCTCGCATACCTCCAGGGACTCAAATGGGTGGCGCAAGCCAAGGAGAGGGTCCGCTGAGCGCGAACCAACGGTGGGGGCTTACGTGACCGTGGCGACCGACGAAATCTACGAGAAGTACCTGCAAAAAGCGATCACCGAGATCAACACTCTCGGTGACGAAGTCACGCAGGCAGGCGGAGGCACCCGTGTGCCCGTCGTCGGTTCCGGTCACCCGCTTGCAGACGTCATGCTTCTGAAGTACGCGCCGCGCGCGTCGGAACTGCAGGAAGGCGTTGCGTTCTTCGGCCGCTCGGGCAACGCGATCCTCAAGTCGCTCCAGCGGCTGCACGTCGATCCGATGGCGATCTACGGCACGAACTGCCTCAAGTTCGCGGACGGCACGGAGGATGAGTCCCGCCCCTTTCTGCTCCGCGAGCTGCACATCGTCCAGCCGAAGCTCGTCGTCGTCATGGGCGAGCAGGCGCTCGCCTTCCTGAACGGCCTCGGCTTCCCGCTCGCACGGACACTCGAGCCGACCGAGGGGGGGCGGCAGACGTTCACGCCAACGATCGAGGCGTTGTACACGCCCGACATCGACGAGTCGCTCGACGAGCAGGCGCAGAAGACGCGCTTCTGGAACGCGTTCAAGCCGCTCGGCGTGTGGTGGGAATCTCTCCCGCCGTACTAGCAGGTGGAGCCGTGAGTCAGATCGAGCTCCGCCGAGCAAAGACCGAGCAGCGCAAGGACGCAGGGAGCGGCCATACCTCGAGGTATGGCCGCGACTGAGGACGCGGCGATGCGACAGTTTGCAGCCGACGGAGACGATCGCGACTCGCGGCTTCGCCTGCTCAGATTCGGCGCGGTCGCGGCCGTGGTCGTCGCGTGGTTCATCGCCGCGCCGCATGCCCCCAACCTCTCGCTGTGGACCGACGTCATCCTCGTCAGCTTCGTGATCTTGCCGGCGACGTTGCTGCTCGTCCCGCTGGCGCTGCCGCTGTATACGCGCCGCTGGCTGCCGGCCGCGACCGTCGTGCTCGCGCTTGCCGCCCTCGGCTTCTCGGAGGCGGGCTGGGGGCTGCCGGCGAACTTCGCGAAGCTCTTCGCCGCGGTGTTCGCCGGCTGGTCGTTCCTCCTGCTCTTCGAGCAGCTCTCGTGGGTCGTCATCGTCGCGTTCATCGTCCCGTTCGTGGATGCGCTCTCCGTCTGGCGCGGGCCGACGCACTCGATCACGACGCACCACTTCCGCGTGTACCTCGACGTGGCGGTCGCGTTCCTCGTCCCGCACGGGACGGCCGCATATCTCGGTCCGCCCGACGTCATGTTCTACGCACTCTTCCTCGCGGCGACGGCGCGCTGGGGGCTGCGCGTGTGGCGAACCTGGTTCGCGACGACCCTCATGTACGGGCTCACGATCGTCCTCGCGACGGCCGTCGACGTCGGCGGCCTACCGGCGCTGCCCTTCCTCTCGTTCGGCTTCCTCGTCGCCAACGCGGATCTGCTGTGGGCCAGGCTCAGACCCCCGTCGGCGGCGTTGTAGTCGTCTTCTTCTTCGTCCCCGGCGTGCTCGAGACGGCCGACTCGCCGAATGTGAACGGCGCGCGGAACGATGCGATCACCGCGAAGATGATCCCGATCGCGACCGCGAACCAGCCACCGCCGGAGTCGTAGCCGCTTACGACCATCGTGAAGCCGAGCGCGACGATCGTGAAGCAGAGGAGCCACGCCGGGCCCTGTACCCACAGATGGAACTTCTTCACGGGCGTGCCCACCTGCACGTGCAGGTTCGCGTCCGTCAGGAGCTTTTCAGCCGCATCGATCCGGGCCGCAACCGGAGGAGCAGAATCGGTCATGCCTGCCTCCGTGTTCCCGATTTGACCGGACGACCCTATACCGTGCCGTCCGTGATCGCCAGCCTCCACTCGATCTTCCACTGGCCGGTCCAGGGCGGCTACAACTTCGTCAGCGGGCCGCTGGCGGATATCACGCTCGCGACGGCGTTCCTCGGCTGGCTCTATCTCTTCCTCCACAGTCACAACTGTCACGTCCGTCGCTGCTGGCGCCTTGAGTTCCACCCCCACCCGGTCCACGGGCATCCGGTCTGCAAGAAGCACTTCCACGAGCCGGGTGAGAATCAGATCCTTGGTTAGGTGCGCTCGAGCAACGCCACCGACTCGACATGCGGCGTGTGCGGGAACATGTCGACCGGGGTGACGTTCAACAGCTCGTAGCCGTACTCGCCGCGCAACGTCTTCACGTCGCCGGCGAGCGTCGTCGGGTTGCAGGAGACATAGACGAGCCGCGGCGCGCCGAGGCGTCCGAGATGCCGGAGCGCCTTGCCGGCGAGTCCCGCCCGCGGCGGATCGACGACGACGACGTCCGGCGCGCCGGAGCGCTCGACGAGCTCCTCCACCACCTGACCGACGTTGCCGGCGAAGAACGCCGCGTTCGTGATCCCGTTGATCTCCGCGTTCTCGAGCGCGCAGGCGACCGACTCCTCCGACACCTCGATGCCCCACACCGTCAGCGAGCTGCGCGCGAGCGTCAGGCCGATGGTGCCGATGCCGCAGTACAGATCCCAGACCGTCTCGCTGCCCGTGAGCCCGGCCGCATCGGCGGCGAGGCCATACAGCTTCTCCGCCATCGAGGTGTTCGTCTGCAGGAACGCGTTCGGACGCACGCGGAAGCGCAGGCCGCCGATCTCCTCCTCGATCCACTCCTCGCCCCACAGCAGCTTCGTCGGCAGGTTCGTCACCTCGGCGGGCCGGTCGTTGATCGACCAGTGCACGGAGCGAACCTCCGGGAAGCGGCGCACGACGTCGACGAAGTAGCCGGGCTCGAAGTGCTCGCCCGGCGCGGTGACGAGCTGGATGAGCGCCTGGCCGGTGTTGCGGCCTTCGCGCACGACGAGATGCCGGAGATAGCCGCTGTTGTCGGTCTGCGAGTACGGCGCGAGGCCTTCCTCGCGCGCCCAGTCGCGGACCGCGTCGCGGACGCCGTTGCCGACGTCGGTCGTGAGCCAGCACTTCTCGAGGTTCAGCACCTCGTCCCAGCGACCCGCCCTGTGAAAGCCGAGTGCCGGGCCGTCGGGCGTTTGCGTGAACGAGTACTCGACCTTGTTGCGGTAGTGGAAGATCTCCGGCTCGCACGGGACGATCGCCTGCAGCGGCGGCTCGGCGATGCCGCCGAGACGCTGCAACGCGTCGTACACCTGCGCGTGCTTCTGCTCCAGCTGCGTCTCGTACGCGAGATCCTGGAACCGGCAGCCACCGCAGGCGGGAAAGTGCACGCACGGCGCCTCGACCCTGTGCGGACCGGCGCGGAGCACATCGGTGGCGAGCGCCTCGGCGTGGCTGCGCTTCACCTTGGTGACGCGCGCGCGAACGCGGTCGCCGGGGAGCCCGCGGCGGACGAAGACGACGTAGCCGTCGAGACGCGCGACGCCGTTTCCGCCGTACGCGAGCGACTCGATCTCGAGGTCGAGCTCCTCGTCTCTCGTCACCGGGGCGGCCATGCGGCCACCCTAGCGACGGTCAGCTGAACGGCGGGTGCAGCGGCAGGAGCAGCGGCTTACGCGGCTTCTGCGTGAAGTCGAAGTCCCGCATGAGGTTCCCGAGGATCTTTGCGTTCTCGCGCACGTCCGGCCGCGGATCCGGCCGCCCGTCCCTCTTTGGGTCGATGCGCGCGCCGCCGAGAAAGTCGTCCTCGATGAACTTCAGGTACGCGTCGAAGCTGAGCACCTGGTGATCGATGTAGCCCTTCTTCGCGTACGGGCTGATGACGATGCCCGGTACGCGCAGCCCGTAGCCCTGCGCATCGACCTGCATGGGTTTGACGTGGTCGTAGAAGCCGCCCCAGTCGTCCCAGGCGAGGAAGATCGCCGTCGAGCTCCAGTCGGGGCTGCGCATGATCGCGTTGATCAACCCCGTCACGTACGCCTGGCCGTTCGTGATGAGCGCGGGCGGATGGTCGCTGACCGCCTGCGCGGGCGTGATCCACGACACGGCAGGAAGCGTCCCCGTGCGCGCCTCCGTGTAGAACGAGGTGAGCGCTCGGATGTCGGACAGCTGCCCGTCCTTCCGCACGGTCTCGAAGTACGGCAAGGGGTTCCAGATTCCCGGCGTCTTCGCGTTCTGCGGAACGGGCGCGCAGAACATGGCGTTGTCGCCGCAGTCGGGCTGAAAGCCCTTCGCGACGTAGTAGCCCCAGCTGACGTGATGCTTGTGCAGGAGATAGGTGAGGTCGGTCCACGCATAGTTGGGGACTGCGCCCGTCGTGTTCTGCGGGCTGTTCGGCGGCGAGCCCGGCGCCTGCACCGCAGCGCGACAGCTCATCGGATCGCCTGTCGTGCACTTTGCCGACCATCCGGACACGAGGAACAGATGCGCGGGAAGGCTCCATGACGTATCCGACTCGAACATGTGGTCCTGCAGCACGAAGTGGCGCGCGTACGACCAGTAGTTCGGGATCTCGTGCCAGTCGTGATACCCCATCACGTCCGGCTTCTTCGGCGCGAGCGAGCACGTCGGCGCATCGATCTCGGCCGAGCACGCGAGTTTGCGGCCGGACACCGCCTGCCGGATGAAGCCGTCCATCTTGCCGCCGTTGATGTCCTTGATCGCGTCGACGTGATCGTGCGGGCCACCCGCGTTCCTGTTCGAGTGGTCGTGATAGGGACGCTGGCACGTCTGCGTCAGCGGGTCGGGGAGGCACACGTTCTTCGGGATGCCGTCCGCTCCGGGATACGTGCCGAAGTAGGAGTCGAACGACCGGTTCTCCTGCATGATCACGACCACGTGCCGGATCAGGTGGATGCCCGTCGGCTGCGACGTGCCCCTCGACGCACCGGCTGCGAAGGCGGCGACCACGCCCAGGATGACCACGCTGAGGGCCGCCCGCCGCACACCTCGAACCTACGGCGGCTCTGTTGAGCTGAGGTTGAGCCGCGGTTACTGCAACGTAGTGACGTACACCTTGCGTTGGCGCGGACCGTCGAACTCGCAGAAGAAGATGCCCTGGTAGGTACCGAGGCCGAGGCCGCCGTCCCGTAACGGGATCAGCACCTGCGGGCTCGATGCAAGCGACGCGCGCGCGTGCGACGGGGCATTCGGCCCGTCGGCGTCGTCGTGCTTCCACGCCCAGTCGTCGGAGACGACGTGGTGGAATGCGTTCTCGAGATCTTCCACGAGCTCGGGGTCGATGCGCTCGTTGATGGTCACGCCGGCGGTCGTATGCGGCACGTACACGAGCGCCGCCGCCGCCCCGTTCGTCTCCCCGAGCGCCTCGCGGACGAGATCGGTGATCTCGATGAGCTGCGTCTTCCGGTCGGTCTTGAGGGTGATCTCCTGCACGGCGCAACTATCCTAGATCCCTCGTGGCCGACCCGCTCAGCCAACGGCAGCTCGACGACCTGAGCGCGGACGCCGACCGCTTCATCGCCGAGCTCGACGAGGAGACCTACCTCCACTTCGCCGGCCTGAAGGACGGATACGAGCTGACGCCGATCTACGAGCGGCACGAGGAGCTGACGAAGCTCGAGACCGCGCGCTCGGTCGGCGCCTCGGTGGACGGGAACCGCAACACGCGCGAGCTGTGGCGGTTCGCGTGCGAGGGCTATCTCGGCAACTTCGTCCGTGGCGAGGCCGAACGGGCCGCCGAGCTCGAGGCGACGCTGACGGCGGAGGTCGACGGCGAGGAGATCCCCTACCGGAACCTGCGCTCGTCGATCATGAACGAGCCCGACCGTGCACGCCGCGAACGCCTCGAGCGCGCGCGCAACGAGCTCACCGAGGAGCACCTGAACCCGCTGCACCTGCACGCGGCCGAGGTCGTGCATCGCGAGGCCACGCGACTGGGAGCGCCCAACTACGTCGACCTGTACCGCGGCTTCGGCTTCGGGCTCGACGCGCTCGCGGAACAGTGCAGCGATTTCCTCGATTCGACCGAGCGCCTGTGGGAGGAGCAGGGCGACCGCTTCTTCCGTGGGCGAGTCGGGCTCGGCATCGGCGAGGCGGAGCGCTGGGACGTGGCCCGTGTGTGGCGCGGTGCAGGCTGGGACGCTGCCTTTCCCGCAGCGCGCATGGTCCCGGCGCTCGAGGCGAGCCTCGCCGACCTCGGCGTCGACCTGCGCGGACAGCGGAACGTCGAGCTCGACCTCGAGGACCGGCCGAAGAAGTCGCCGCGCGCGTTCTGCGTCCCGATCGAGATCCCCGGCCGCGTCGTGCTCGTGATCAAGCCCGCCGGCGGCCCCGAGGACTGGGGCGCACTCTTCCACGAGGCCGGGCACACGGAGCATTACGCCCATACGTCGCCGTCGCTCACGGTCGAGGAGAAGCGCCTCGGTGACAACGCCGTCACCGAGGGCTGGGCGATGCTGCTCGAGCATCTGACCATCGACCCGGTGTGGCTCGAGCGGCGACTCGACTTCCCGCGGCCGCGCGAGTACGCCGCCGAGGGCGCAGTGCAGCTTCTGTGGATGCTCCGCCGCTACTGCGCGAAGCTCCTGTACGAGCTCGAGCTCCAGGCGGCTCCCGACGTCGCTGCGCTCCGTCCGCGTTACGTCGAGTTGTTGAGCGACGCCCTGAAGGTGACGCCGAGCGACACCGACTACCTCGACGACGTCGACCAGGGCTTCTACTGCTCCGAGTACCTGCGCTCGTGGGCATTCGAAGCGCAGCTGCGCGGCTACCTGCGCGAGCGGTGGGGCAACGCGTGGTTCACGCGACGCGAGGCAGGCTCGCTCCTGCGAGAGCTCTGGAACGAGGGGCAGAAGCCGACGGCGGACGAGATCCTCGCAGACGTGAGCGGTCAGGACCTCCAGCTGGAGGCAGTCGCGGACAGGATCAAAGAAGCCCTCTAGACTCGTCCGCCGTGATCCCGCTCCGGGACAACGTTCCGACGCGCCGGTTCCCCTACGTCACCATCGGCCTGATCGTCGCCTGCTTCCTCGTCTGGTTCTGGGAGCTGTCGAAGCCGGGCGTCGACGTCCACGTCTTCCGCGACGGCTTCTACCCATGCGCGGTGCAGGGTCCGTGCCACCTGCCGCTCGGGTTCCACGCGCTGCCCTGGTACGAGGGCATGTTCACGGGGATGTTCATGCACGCGAGCTGGGAGCACATCCTCGGGAACATGCTCTTCCTCTGGATCTTCGGCAACAACGTCGAGGACGCGATCGGCTCGATCGGGTTCCTCTTCTGGTACCTCGGCGCCGGCATCGTCGCGATGGCCGTCCAGACGGCGGTCACGCTCGCTTTCACCGGCGCGAACGGCGCGAGCATCCCCAACATCGGCGCGAGCGGCGCGATCGCCGCCGTGCTCGGCGCATACTTCGTCCTCTATCCCCGCGCTCGGGTCCTGACATGGATCTTCATCATCATCCGCGAGATCCCCGCATTCTGGTTCCTCCTCATCTGGTTCGGGCTCCAGGCGTGGTCGGGAGGGCTCGCGGTCCTGCAACCGCAGGCGGGCGGCGGAATCGCGTTCTTCGCGCACATCGGCGGCTTCGCGTTCGGCATCGCCACCATCCTGCTCGTGGCGCGGAACAAGCCCGGTGCGCCCGTGCCGAACTACCCGGTCTATTGAGGTTCGAGGAGCACGTGGCGCGGGCGGTAGCCTCGCTCCCGCCGGAGCTGCGGGCGGCGCTCCAGAACATCGAGATCTCGGTCGAGGACGAGCATCCCGACGATCCCGACATCTTCGGCCTGTACGAGGGCGTCCCGCTGCCGGAGCGGGGCGACTGGGCGGGCGCGCTCCCCGATCGGATCCGGATCTTCCGGCTCCCGCTCGTGGAGTCCTTCCCCGACCCGGCCGAGCTGGAGGAGGAGATCCGGGTGACCGTCCTCCACGAGCTCGCCCACTACTTCGGGATCGACGAGGACCGGCTGGACGAGCTTGGATACGGCTGATTCAGGCTCTCTGTTTCCTGCGGAATGTCCGGGGTACGTCCTGCGTTTCACAGGTCATGAGAACGTTCCAGGAGATACACCAGGAGATCGAAAGACTCAGTGCGGAGCGTGTTGGCTTGTACCAGCAGCTCTCGGCTGAGTACGACGCGGCCGTCGTGGCTGACATCCACCGCCTCGACGCGGAGCTCGACCGGCTTTGGGACGAGCACCGCGCCCTGCGCGCCCGGGTGCGCTTCGGCGACCGGAACAAGATCGTTGCCCGCGCGCGGGTCGAAGAGCGACTCGAGCGCGCGGCCTGATTCCCTCCGGCCGGCGCGTCCCTGCCCCCTTTTCGGGATTGACAGGGACGCGCCGGCGTCCGATGCTGTTTGTGGGTCTGCGGCACAGGTCGAATTCGAGGAGCACGCCGCGTGACCGTTTTCCCCCTGCCGGACCAGGTGCCCTCCGAGACGGAGCTTGCGCGACGTCTGCGTGTGGTGGAGCGGCGCGAGCGGCAGCTCGACCAGGCGCTCGCGGCGGTCGCCGCGCAGCGGGAGCAGCTGGCGGCGATCCAGGCCGAGTACGAGCGGCGCCGGGAAGGCCTCATCGCCCGGACGCGCGAGGTGGAGGTAGAACGCGACCGGCTCCGCGCCGAGCGGGCCGAGGCCGTGGCGCACGCCCTCTCGCAGGACCGCGCTCTACACTGAAGCCGCAGCAGGGGGCGTTAGCTCAGCTGGGAGAGCGCCGGCTTTGCAAGCCGGAGGTCGCCGGTTCGATCCCGGCACGCTCCATTCGTCGGAGGCCGTCCCGAGCGCGGGTTCGCTGCACTCGGCGCGCGTTCTGGTGAATGATGAGAGGCCGATCGTGGCGACCGCCCTCTCCTCATTCGGTGGGAGCGGCTCCAGCTAGCCGTTCGGTGGGTTCTTGCCGCCGGTTGCGACGTAGCTGACGCAGTCGCCCTGGTTTTTGAAGATGCCGAAGGTCTGCCAGCCGCCGTTCTTGCATTGATCGGGCGAGGTCGGCAAAGCCGGCGACAGTCCTCCCGAGTACGACTCGACATACTGGGTCGAGGGAAAGACCATCCACGAGCGGTCGGTCTGGTCGATCGAGAACGTGAACGCCCCAGAGCCCGGCTGGCTCCCATCAAGCAACGGCTCCGGGACACTGACTGACGGCCCGGCGACTCCACAAACCGAGCAGGGGCTGGTCGTGTCGCCGCCGTACAGCTGCGCTCCAGGGGCGTACACAAGCGGGCCCGCGGTCGAGTTGTCGACATGCACGACGGCGGTGAAGACATACGTTTTGTTCAGCTGCCCGTTGTACAGCGTCCAGACCCCTCCGCCGGCGCTTACATTCTCACCGTCGTTCGCATTCGTCGGACTCTGCATCGAGACAATCGATCCCGGCCCGTTGAGGCTGATAAAGATGCCGGGCTGGATGAACCCCGGATTGGTGAAGGTGACGCTGAACGCGAGCGTCACATCGCCTCCGCCGGCCGGAACATTCGGCGCCGTCCACGAGGCGTCATAGCCGAGCGTAAACGTGCTCTGGATCCCCGTCGCCGCAACATCGTCGCCCCACGCGAGACGCTGGCCGTCGCCGCCAAGGCTCGACGCTGTGCACGAGGTCGGAAACGTCGGCGTCGGCAGAGGACTGAATAGCGACGGATCGAGCCCGCTCGACACCGTAAACGTCGGATCGGTCACCGTGCTCCCAGTGTGGTTACCCATGAACAGCGCCCAGCTCGGATAGCCGGTCACTGTCGCACCGCCCGAGACGCTGCTCACACCCATGGGTACGGAATAGTTGAAGCGCGAGACGACCTCCCCGGCCATGACCGAATCCTGGGTAGCGAAATCGCTGCCGGCAGGAACACACCACTGCGGCAGCTGCGCCGCTGCCGACCGTGCCGCCTGCGCCGGCACGAACAACACCACGAGCGCCAGTAGACCTGCGAACCCGCAGTGGAACAGCCGCCGCCCCTTCCACTCCGCAGAGCGCGTGACAGTGCGCCGCATCTCGAACCGCCTTTCCATCGGAATCGTTAGCCGGTCGGTGGGTTCTTGCCGCTGCTAGCGACGTAGCTGACGCAGTCGCCCTGGTTCTTGAACATGCTGAACTGCCGCCAGTTGCCGTTGGTGCACTGGTCGGTCGAGGTCGGGGCTAGGAGCAGGAGTTCGTCGTATGAGATTTGGCGGGCGTCGCCGTTGATGATCGACCAACTGTTCACGGTCTGATCGACCGAGTATGTGACGTGTCCTCGTCCGGGTGTGCCGCCGTCCAAGGATGGGTCGGCGAAAGACACGGAATTCGTGGGGCCTGTGCAGCAGCCGCCCGAGATCGTCGCGGATAGGCCGCCGTTGACATCGACCTGCGGTTTGAAGGCGAACGGCACACCAAACGGATTCGGGACGTTGAGGTCGTAGACGAGCGTGTAGGTCGTGTCGGCCTGAAGATTCATCGGGGTTGACGGTCCCGATACCTGCGTGACCGTGGTTCCGGCGATATCGTCGCCGATCCCGACCTTGTAGCCCGGCCCCGTCGTTCGGGGAGTGATCGTCACGGTTAACACCTGCTGTCCGCCGCCGATGGGAATCGTCGGCGGCGTAACGCTGCGCGTCGAGTCGAAGCCGGGGGACATCGTCGCCGGGATGGTCGTGACGCCGAACTGCGCGAGTGGGTTGCTGAAGAACGAATTACCCGGCTCGAGGCTCGACTGACTCACAGTCACCGGGAAGCTCGACGCGCCAAGGCCGCCGGGAAACGCTGATACCGGAAAGCCGCTGTCCACGGTGATCGTCGGATTCGTCACCGAAACGTCGTTGTCGTCGATCGAGAAGAACCAGCTCCATGTCCCGTTCAGAAGCTCGGACGCCGCAACCGCGTCGGTACCGGCCCCCACTTCACCGACCAGGACGTGGCCGTCCTGGACATTAAGGTCTCCGGTTGGGCCGGCACTCGCCCCCGGTGCAAGTACGAGCATCACGAATGCCGACGCTAGAGCCAAGGCCCATGTCGCTCTCCGCATAACAGTCTCCTTGGAGGTCGCAGACGCGGAGAGGAGTCGCGTTCGGCCGCTCCGTCACACTCCACTGTCCGCCCTAAGTCGCGCACTGTCAAGCGACGGGATCCCACTACGGCAGCAGGTCGGCTTCGACGATCCGCTCGCATTCGATCCGAGCACGGCGGAGCCGTCGGCGGCGCTCAACGACTGGCGTGCGGCGCCCATCGAAAACCGACGTGCCACAGTTGGGGCGGCCCTTGCACGCCGAATCCACGCAAGCGCGCCCCTGGGCGGCCCTTCGTCGTTGTGCCATAGTCCGCACGGGTGCGGCGGCAGGCGTTGATCGTTCTCTTCCTCGCGGTGGGGGTCGCGGGCGCTTCAGCCGCGCCGCCGAAGAACAAGCCGCCGAAGGTGACGCCGATCGCGGCCAACTTCGTCCAGCAGGACTTCGCGACGTACTACCACGCGACCGCGACCGACCCCGACGGCGACAACCTCGTCTACACGTGGTCGCTCAAGCCGCCGAAGGCCGACCCCGGCTGCAGCGCCTTCAGCTCACCGGACGCGAGCGACGCGGTCTGGAAGCACGGCGACCAGGACGGCTGCAACCACCAGATCTATTACAGCCGCGGACATCCGGGGATCGTCACGCTCAAGGTGACCGACGGCACGTTCACCTGCACGGAGACGTACTTCGGCACGCTGACCGGCAAGGGCCTCTTCGGCGACTGTAAGCGCAACAAGGTGCCGAAGCCCGCCGGCGGCGGGAACGGCGGTGGCGGGAACGGCGGAGGAGGCAACGGCGGGAATGGTGGTGGCGCTGGCGGCGGCGGCGGTGGCGGTGGTGGCGGCGGCGGTGGAGGTGCCGGAGGAGGCGGCGGCTCCGGCGGCGGCTCCGTGTCCTCGAAGGTCAAGCTGAGCGCGAAGCCGGACACGGGCAAGCCGCCGCTCGCGGTGACGTTCACGATCAAGGCCCCGAAGGCGATCGGCTGGCGCATCGACTTCGGCGACGGCAAATCGACCGGCGCGCAAGGCTCGCCGCCGAAGACGCTCACGCACGCGTATACGAAGGAAGGCGACTTCAAGCCGATCCTGCGCGTGCAGACCGACCCGGCCACCGCCTACAACGGCGCGACAAGCGTCATGGTCCACCTGAAGCAGCTCGTCGGCCTGACGGTGCAGCCGCCGTCCGGCAAATCGCCGCTGAAGGTGAGGTTCTCGCTCGAGACGAGCGTGACCAAGCCGGTGGAATGGGATCTCGACTTCGGCGACGGGACGCCGCCCGCGCGCGGACCCGGCGAACCGCCCGCGACGATCGCACACACGTACGCGAAGGACGGCAGCTATAAGGCGACGCTCGCAATCAAGCCGAGCAGCCTGTCGCTGCTCGCGACCTTCGCCACCGTCACGGTCGGCGGCGGCACGCCGCCCGTCCTGAGCATCAAGGCGAAGCCGGCGGCGGGCAAGCTGCCGCTGAAGGTGACGTTCACCACCGTGGAGAACGTCCCCCCGCGGGTGGTGTCCTGGAAGATCGTCTTCGGCGACGGCACGCAGTTCGCGTCCGGTCAGGGCGCGCCGCCGGCGACGGTCACGCACACGTTCACGAAGAAGGGAACGTTCCGGGTCTACCTCTTCGTCGCGCAGCAGCAGCAGTACGGCGGCGTTCAGTACCAGACGTACGTCGACGTCACGCCTGGATAGCCGTCGGCGCCGCGGCACGCAACTGCTTCCCGTCCGCGTCCAGTGCGACGACGGCCACGTAGCCGCTCGTCACGGGAAGTGCGATCGCCGTCTCGAAGCCGGTGCGGCGCTGCGTCTTCACGGGCTTCATCCGGTCGGCGCTCGGCCCCGCGATTAGCTGCCACTTCGCGACGCGGGTCGCGCCGTTCCAGCTCACGTACAGCGTCAGCGACCCGTCCGCGTTGCGCACGACCTCGGTCGCCGGCAACCCCTTCGGTTGCGCGTCGAGCTCGAAGCGGAACGCGCGGTAGCTGACGCTCCCGTCGGCGAAACGCGCATCGAGGCGAATGCTCCCATCCGGTCCGAGCTCGGTGAACGAGCCCTCCGTGCCCCACCCGATGAAGACCCCGCCGTCCTCGAGCTGCTGGACATCTCCCATCGCCCACGTCGTCCGCGCCGTCGGCGCGAGGTACTCTGCGACGAACGACGCGCGCATCTTGGCCATGTCGAGCTTGATCCGGAGGCCGCGCGACAGGGTCTGCGCGCCCGGCACCGCCGCGTTGTTATCGAAGATCGTGATCGTTCCGTCCGGCCGGCGACGCACGTCGTGCTGGTAGGCGAACGACGCGGCCGGATCGACGGCGAAGTCGCTCTTCATTCCACCAAGGCGCCACAGGACGTCGCCGCTCTTGCGGTCGACCTTGTAGATCGCCGACGTGTTGCGCGCCGAGATGAGCAGGTCGCCGTCCGTGTCGACGTCGATCGAGTTCAGATGGAAGTAGTCGACGTTCCCGGCGGCCACCACCTGCGGCATATAGGACTCGTCGACGCCGACGTGCTCGTTGCTGCGCCACTCGAAGAGCACGCGCCCGCTCGCGACGTCGACCTCTTGGACGATTCCGGTCACGAGGCGCGGCACCGCCGGCGTCGCGATCTCGCGGTAGATGGTGATGAGCGCGGTGCCCTCCGGCGTGAGCTGGAGATCGTGCAGGTCGCCGTGGCGTCCCTTCCCCGCCTGCACGCGCGCGACCTCGTGATAGGTCGGATCGAAGATCACCCAGCTACCGCCTTCGGCGCCGAGGACGGTGCCCTCGTACCAGGTGAGGACGGGCCGGCCCCGGTACGTCTGCAGCCGCACGTCCATCGCCGTCGTCGAGCCGAGGGGCAGGAACCACACGGGCTCGCCGCGGTCGTCGACCACGAGCGGACCGGAGTGGCTCTGGCTGTTCGGGGTCGACTGGTAGGCGCCCGCGGCGGCCGTGATGTCGAACGGCGCAAGGAAGATCGATCCGGCGGCGGTTCCGTCGGCCGGGAAGTCGAACGCGATCGCCGGCGGGTTCAGATCGGGCCGGCTGACGTACGCGTTGACCGTCGCCGCCTCGCCGGCTGCCTTCGCCCCAGGTAGGCGGACACCCGCGAGCGCGGCACAGACAGCACCGCCGAGCGCGATGAAGCCGTGCCTAGTAAGCCGAACGCCCTCGACCATTCGGCCGCGATTCTATGTTGCCGAAACGCTCCTATTGCCGCCTTCCGCCTTCGCACGGTAGGCGGCGAGATCGGCGCGGTGGACGAGCTCCTGACGGCTCGTCGCGTCTGCGGGCGACGCGGCCAGGCCGATCGAGACCGTCACGCGCAGCGGATCGGACGTTCCCTCCGCGATGAAGACTCGCTCGGCGATGGCGGAACGGATCCGTTCCGCGATGCGCGCCGCCTCGACCGCCGGGGTCTCCGGGAGCAGGATGCAGAACTCGTCGCCGCCGAATCGCGCCGGAACGTCGTAGCGGCGCAGCTCCTCGCGGAAGACTTCGGCGATGCCGCGAATGACGACGTCGCCGGCGAGGTGGCCGTGGGCGTTGTTGATCTCGCGCAGGTGGTCGAGGTCGACCATGAGGATCGAGAACGGCGTCTGCATGCGTTCTGCTCGCGCAACTTCCATGTCGACGGTGTGCTCGAACTCCTTCGCGTTCATCAGGCCGGTCTTCGTGTCCGCCTGCGCAAGCTCGCGCAGCTGCGGCACGTACAGCGCGCGATGGATGATGAGCAGCGGGCCGAGGACGAAGAAGATGAGCCAGCCGTTCACAGACCAGAACGCGGCGACACCGATGCCGAGCGCGGCGAGCCCGAGGTCGGTGGAGAGGCTCTCGAACGAGAACAGGCCGGTCGCGCGCATGGAGCGGTCGCTCGTCAGCTCGATCATCCGCGCGAGCAACACGTGGTTGATCGCGACGAACGTCGCGACCGCGGCGAGCCCGGCGAGCGCGTATCGACCCGCCGGCTCACCGGCAACGTTCGCGCCGGAGAGCGCGTGGAACGCCGCTCCGGCGGCGAGCACTGCGAGCGTCGTGTTGCCGATGTTGAAGCTCTGGACGAGCCACTTCTTCCGGTACTTGATCCAGCCCGGCAGGTAGTGGAGCAGCACGAGGCCGGCGAGAAAGCCGGGACGGAGAACAACGGCCCCGGCGACGATGAACGCGATCGCCGTCCGGTAGGACTGATTGCGGCCGCTCTCGACGATGTACAACTGCGCGGCCGCTGCGAGCGCCGTCAGCACGGCGAACGCCTCCCAGCCGGGCACCTGCGCCGGCAGCTGCCCGATGCTCCAGCCGGCCACGCCGACCGCGGCCAGCAGCACCGTCCAGTAGTAGGCGCGCGCCTGCCCCGAAAGATGCAAAGGGCCTCGTCCCGAGGCCACTGCCGCTGCGGCCCAGTGGCCACGGATTCTGGAGGCGAACCCTGGTCCGCCGTGTCGCGGAGCTACGGCAGCCACGCAGTGGCGCTCCAATCCGTTGCGCTCCAATCGGTCGCGCTCCAATCGGTCGCGCTCCAATCCGTTGCACTCCAATCCGTCGCGCTCCAGTCCGTCGCACTCCAGTCCGTCGCACTCCAGTCCGTCGCGCTCCAGTCGGTCTGGCTCTGCACAGCCTGAGCCCAAGCGGCGCCGTCGAACGAGCCGTCGCTCGACACGAACTGCTCGAGACCCGCGTCCGCGTCGGGCGCGCTGGCGAGTTGAAGGGCGTTCGAGGCGTCGAGCTCGCCCACACCGCCGGCCCAGTCGGAGATGGCAGGAAGCGCATCGGAGCTGATCATGAGCGCGCCCTTTACCTGGCCGGGCGTCCAGTCGGGATGCAGCGCAAGGATGGCGTCGGCTGCGCCGGCGACCATCGGGGCCGCGAGCGACGTTCCCGACATCCACATGTACCCGGGCGCAACGACACGGTCGGGAGCGGTGGTCGCGAGGGTCGATCCGACCGGAACCGGCGCGGCGATCCAGCGGCCGGGAGCCGAGATCTCCGGTTTCTGGAATCCGTCACCCGTGTGGCCGTACGCCGACCACGGTGCGGCGAAGTCGTCCGCCGTCGACGCGGTCCCGTTCGTGTCGAGCGCGCCGACCGTGATGACGAAGGGGTCGTTGCCGGGAGCATGCGCCATGAGGACGCCGCCCGGTTGGCCGAAGTTGCCGGACGCAGCGACGACGACGATGCCGTGGGACCAGAGCTGCTCGACGGCGGCGTCGAGCGGATCGTTGACGAAGCTCGTCTGGGCCTCGCTCACGAGCGAGAAGTTCGCGACGCGAATGTTGTACGTACTCTGGTTCTGCAGGATCCAGTCGCAGGCGGCGATGACGTCGCTCATGTGCGACGCACCGGTCGCGTCCGCCGTACGGATGGCGACGATCGGCGCCGTCGGGACGACGCCCGGATAGAGCCCGGCGCCTGCAGCGATGCCGGCGACCATCGTCCCATGGCCTTCGTCGTCGCCCGTCGCGCTCGGGTTGTCGGAGTTGAGATTGACGTTCGCGACGATGCGAGAGCCGAAGTCCTGGGTCTTGCTCGCGTCGATGCCGCTGTCGACGATGGCGATCGCGGGCAGGTTCCCGCCCGCGGTCAGCGACGGCACCGCGTCTGCGCCGGTCGCGGCGCGCCACAGGGTCGACTCCTCGATGCCGACCGTCGTCACCGGCGTGTCGGGAACGATCGAGAGGATGTTCGGGTTGTGCGAAAGGGCGGTGAGCTCCGCGCCGTTGAGCGTCGCGGCGATGCCGTTGATCGACTTGAACGCATGGCCGATGTGACCGTGAGACGACCCATTGAAGGCCGACACGACGCCGTCGGTCGAAACGCCGCGCGCGCCGCGGATGATCACGTTGAACGTCTGCCGCGGGTTCCCCTTCGCCTTGTCGAGGAGCCCCGGGGGCGTCCACTGCGGCGAGCTCTTCGGCCCGTGCGCCGCCTGCGCAGTCTGTGCAAGCCCTGCCAGGATCGTCACCAGTGCTATGCCGAGCGTAAGCGCGCCGCGTCGCTTCAGTCGATCCATGCTCTCCCTGCCGCAATCGATCGGGGTTGGTGGCGATCGCACCATAGGCCCGACTCCGCGGCTGAATCTCCCTCAGTCGGGTGAGGTCCGCAAGGATCACTCTCCTGGGGGATTAGGGCGCTCGATCAGCGCAGCCAGGCGGCCAAACCGGCCTCGAGCTCGCGGCACCCGTTCGGCGCCACGATCCGCTTCTGCACCTTGCGGTCCTCGACGACGAGCAAGGTGGGCACCTCGTCCACGAGGAAACGCGTCGCCAGGTCGGGCCGCAGGTCTACAGGGATCTTGACCAGGTCGAACGTGTCGTGGTTCCGGCGGCGCTGAAGCACCTGCGCGAGGAACCCCTCCGTGCGCCGGCAACGGCCGGACACGGACGAGTAGAACAGAATCAGACGCGGACGCTCGCCAACTGCGAGGGAGTCCGCCGCAGCGGGGGGCGGCGAAACGGCCACGTGGCGGTTATATCCACCGCCACGTGGCCTCAAACGTCGCCGTGCCAGACAACTTGGGAGCTAGCCGATCGGCTCCTGGACGAGCCGCCGGGCGGAGACGCCGGCAAGCAGGTTGTCGCCCGGCTTGCGCGCGCGGACGAAGATGACCAGGTCGCCGCGCCGAAGCGGCATGTGCGCCGTCGGCCGGATCTGGATCGTCGCCCAACCGCTGCCGTCCGTCGGCGTCTCGGGCGAGCCGTACACCCAGCCGTACGGCAGGCCGACCACGTACACGAGCGCGCCCGAGATGGAGAAGCCGCGCGTGTCGGATACGTGGAACCGCGCAGTGATCACGCCGCGGGTCGTCGCAGGCGTCGGCGAGAACTTCACGCCGTCGATGATCAGTTGGTTCGGCAAGCTGACCTGCGAGACCTGGATGGCCGTGCCGCCGCCCTGCCCCTTGGCCGGAGCGATGAGGTCGGTCTCCGCCGTGTTGGCGGTGCTCGAACCGGTCGCGTTCTTCGCCGTCACCTGCGCGAGGATCGTGTGGGCCACGTCCGCGGACCCGAGCGCGTAGGTCGTGCCGGTGGCGCCCGAGATGGCTGCGCAGCCGCCGCCGGTCCCGACACACCGCTCCCACTGATAGGAGAAGCTTGGCGCCGGCGTTCCGCTCCACGAGCCGGGACTGACCGTGAGGGTGTCGCCCTGCTGGGTCGTCCCGGAAATGGTGGGCGGCGACGTGTTCTTCGGTGCCGTGCCCGTCGGCTGGACGACCCCCGTCGGACGCGAGATCGCGACGCCGGAGCCGCTGCTGTTCGTCGCCGTCACCTGCACCTTCAGGCGATGGCCGACGTCGGCAGTCACAACGGTGTACTGGTCGCTCGTCGCTCCGGCGATCGAGGCGCAGTTTCCGGCCTGAGCGTCGCAGCGGAGCCACTGGTATTCGAAGCTCGTCGGGCTTCCGGTCCACGACCCGTGCGAGGACCTCAGAATCGATCCGTCACGGGCGCTGCCGGAAATCGACGGCAGCGACGTGTTCGACGGCGCTGCGGAAGCCTGGCCCAGCGAGGTGGCCGCGACGATCAGCGTCGGCACGGCGGCGGCGCAGGCCAGAACGATCAATCGTCTGAAATGCATCGTGCCTCTCCCCTTTCTCGTAGATGAGACAAGGGCTGGATTCCCGGCCTGCGCGAATCCATGTGCGCCAGTGTCAGGCGGACGTAAGGAATGCCCTGGGGGCTGTAAAGGTTCTGCGGCTTTCCCCGCGGGCGCGGCCGTGCGACACTTTTGCCCATGGGCAAACGGCGCCCCGGGACAGTCCGGCTCGACCTCGAGGAGGTCCGCCGCCTCGCGCGCGAGCTCGCCTCGCGGCGCGACTCCGCCTACGCGGAGATGCAGGGCGAGCTGGAGCAGATGAAGGCCTCGCTCCGCGAGCGGGCGACGGCCATCGCGGAGCGCGAGCACCGACTCGCAGAGCTGGAGCATCGCGTCGGTGCCGACGGGCTCGCGGAGGAGCTGGCCGCAGCCCAGCGCGCGGCCGCCGAGGCCGAGGCGGAGCGCCGCCTGGCCGCGGCCGAGCGCGATCGGCTCGACGAGCGCGAGCAGCAGATCCGTGCGGTCGAGAAGGAGCTTGCGGCGCTGCGCATCGAGCTCGGCCAGAAGCCCCCTCCTGCCCGGCGCGCAACCGCGTCCGCACGGCAGAGGGAGCTCGACGCCCGCGAGGCCGCCCTCGACGAACGCGAGGCCGCGCTCAACGCGCGCGAAGCGGCGCTGCGCGGCGACACGATGTCGATGCCGTCCCCGCTCGGCTTCGGCGACGGTCTCGCCGCGTTGAGCGCTCCCGACCGCAAGCGCTAGTCTCGAAGGGAGCCGTGGCCGCAGGGGCCTGCGGCCGCTTCTCATGCCCGAGCAGGTGAACACCGTCGATCCGCCCGACCTCGGCCTGCTGCCGACGCTGCGCAGGCTGCTCCGCCTTTGGTGGGGCGAGCGGCGCCTGGGCGCCCTCGGGTTGTCCTTCGCCCTCGCCTACACGCTGATCTCGATCGCGATCCCGCTGCTCATGCAACGCGCGATCGACAACGCGGTGGTGGCGCACACGCAGCGGCTTTGGCCGTACGTGCTCGCCATCGTCGCGCTCGGAACCCTTCGCTTCGGGATCAACTTCTCGCGCCGCTACGCGACGGCGCGCATCGGCATCCGGATCGAAGCGCGCATGCGCGAACTGCTCTACAACGCGTATCTCCGCTACCCGCGCGCGTTCTACGACCGGCACGCGACGGGGCAGGTCTTGTCGCGCGCGACGAACGACCTCTACCCCATCCGTTACTTCATCGGCTGGGGCCTCGTGCAGGGAGTGCAGAGCCTGATGATGATCGTCGGGGCCGGAATCGTTCTCGTGATCGTCAACCCGCGCCTCGCGCTCTACACCGCAGTCGCGATGCCGCCGATCACGGTGCTCGCGCTGCGCTTCGCGCGGCGCGTGTCGCCGCTCTCGCGTCAGGTGCAGGAGCGCAAGGGCGACGTCACGGAAGCAGCGGACGAGGCAGTCGTCGGGATCGAGATGGTGCAGGCTTTCGGTCGCGAAGACGACGTCCGCGGCCGCTTCGGCGAGCGCGCCGAGGCCGTGCGCAACACCGTGCTCCGGCAGGCCGGCGTCGAGGCGCGGCACCTCCCCGGGCTCTACTACCTGCCCTCACTCTCGATCGCCGCCGTCGTCTACTTCGGCGGACGCCAGGTGATCGCCGGCCATCTCTCGATCGGCCAGTTCGTCCTCTTCGAGACGCTGCTGCTGCAGCTCGTCTGGCCGCTGGAGGCGCTCGGCTGGATCACGAACCTCGCGCAGCGCGCGCTCGCCTCGGCCGGCCGCAGCTTCGCGTGGCTCGAAGGGATCCTGCCCCTGCCCGAGCCGGCGAGCCCGCGACCGATCCCGACCGGGCCACTGTCCGTTCGCTTCGAGTCCGTGCGCTTCGCCTACGGCGGCGAGCATGACGTCCTGCACGACCTCGACCTTGCGCTCGAACCGGGCGAGATTGTCGCCGTGTGCGGGCCGACCGGCTCGGGGAAGACCTCGCTCCTCAACCTGCTTCCGCGCTTTTACGACCCGACCGGCGGGCGCGTGCTCGTCGGGGGCATCGACACGCGCGACATCGCGATCGCCGAGCTACGTGCATCGGTCGCCCTCGTGACGCAGCGCCCCGTCCTCTTCTCCGTCCCTCTGCGGGAGAACCTCACTGCCGGCCGCATGGACGCAGCGTGGCCCGAAGTGCTCGCAGCGTGCACGGCTGCGGGCGTCGATGCATTCGTGGACGAGCTGCCTGACGGCTACGACACACTCATCGGCGAGCGCGGAATCAATCTGTCCGGCGGCCAGCGCCAGCGCGTCGCGCTCGCCCGCGCGCTCGTCACCGGCGCGCGCGTCGTCGTGCTCGACGATCCGCTCTCCGCCGTCGACACGCTGACGGAGCGACGCCTCGTGGGACGGCTGCGGCCGGCGCTCGCCGGGCACACGGTGCTCGTCGCCACGCAGCGGCTCTCGACGATTGCGCTCGCCGACCGCGCCGTCGTGCTGGAAGAAGGGCGGATCGTCGAGTCCGGCCCGCCCGACGAGCTGCTGCGCGCAGGCGGCGCCTTTACCGCGCTCTTCGGCGACGAGCTGGCGGCGGCATGAGACGGCTGCTGCGCTACCTCGAGGGACGCCGGCTCCGCGCGTCCCTGATGATCCTCGTCGCGGCGGGGAACGCCGCCTGCCAGACCGGCGGCTGGCTCCTCGTGCGCAGCGCGATCGACAAGGGCATCCGCGCCGGAAACACGCACTACCTCACGATCATCGTCTCGATCTACCTCGGGGTCGCGGCGGCCGGCTGGATCCTGCAGGCCTGGCTGATCCGCGGCCTCGCCGGCCTCGGCCAGGAGATCACCATCCGCCTGCGCCGCGATCTCTTCGACCACCTGACCGGCCTGTCCCTCCGCTACTTCTCCGAGCAGAAGGCCGGCTGGATCATCGCCCGCCTGACGAGCGACGTCGACGCGGTCTCCGACGTGCTCTCGCAGGGGATGCCGACGCTGATCTCGAACGTCGTGCTCCTTCCGGCGGCGCTCGCCGCGCTCCTCATCGCCGATTGGAGGCTCGGGCTTGTCGTCTTCGCAGTCCTGCCGCCGACGCTCATCTTGACGCGCTGGTTCACGCACACCTCGCACGTGGCGCTCGTCGAGCAGCGCAACCGGATCGGCGCAGTCACGGCGCAGATCGCCGAATCCGTCTCCGGAATGGCGGTGGTGCAGGCGTTCAACCGCGAGCGCGCGTTCCAGGCCCAGTTCGACGAGCTGAACGAGGCGAATCGCGCGCAGTCCACGTACGTCCAGAAGATCTTCTCGATCTTCTTCCCGTCGATCGAGTTCCTCGGTGTGATCGCCACCGGCGGCGTCCTCTACTTCGGCGAGAAGCTGCTCGCGCACAACTCGCTGACGATCGGGACGCTGATCACGGCGCTATACCTGCTCCAGCTCGTGTTCCAGCCGCTCCAGGAGCTCTCCGACGTCTACGGACAGCTGCAGTCGGGTGCGGCGGCGATGGTGAAGATCGCAGGCATCCTCGACGAGGAGCCCGGGATCCGCGACCACGCCGACGCCGTCGAGCTGCCCCGCATCGTCGGCGATCTCGAGATCGACCACGTTGTGTTCGCGTACGGCTCCGAGCCCGTGCTGCGGGGGATCGAGCTGCACATCCCGCCCGGCGGCTGTATCGCGCTCGTCGGCGAGTCCGGTCACGGCAAGTCGACGCTGGCGCGGCTGATCGGCCGCTTCTACGACCCGGACGAGGGCGCGGTGCGCGTCGACGGCGTCGACTTGCGCGGCGTGAAGCTCCGTTCGTACCGCCGGCAGCTCGGTGTCGTCTTGCAGGACCCGTTCCTCTTCAGCGGCACGATCGCGTCGAACATCCGCTTCGCGAAGCCGGACGCCACCGACGAAGAGGTCGCGTCCGTGGCCCGGGCCGTCGGCGTCGACCGCGTGGCGGCGCGACTGTCGGGCGGGCTCGATCACGCGGTGCGCGAAGGCGGGTCGGGCCTGTCGGCCGGCGAGCGCCAGCTCATCTCGATCGCGCGCGCGCTGCTTGCGGACCCGCGCATCCTCATCCTCGACGAGGCGACCTCGAACATCGACCGGCCGACGGAGGTGCTGATCGAGCGCGCGCTCGACCGGCTGCTTGCCGGGCGAACGTCGATGATCATCGCGCACCGCCTCTCCACCGTCCGCCGCGCGGACGAGATCATCGTGGTCGAGCGCGGCCAGGTCGCTCAGCGCGGAACGGAGCGGGAGCTGCTGGCGGAGGACGGGCCGTTCAGGCGGCTCGCGCACGCGCTCGACGGCGGGCCGGAAGAGCTGGCCGCGGCGGGTTAGGAGGGTTTGACGGCGCGTTCGCGATCGAGCACGTCGAGGCAGGCCTCGACGACACGCGGGTCGAACTGCGAGCCCGCGCCCTCTCGCAGGCGGCGCACCGCCTCCGGATGACCGAGGCGCCGGCGGTACGGCCGGTCGGTCGTCATCGCGTGGTAGGCGTCGCAGACGAAGATGATGCGCGCCTCGAGCGGGATGTCCTCGCCCACGAGCCCGTCCGGGTAGCCGCGCCCGTCCCACCGCTCGTGGCAGTGGCGCACGATGACGCGCACCTCCTGCAGGCGGTCGATGGGCGCGATGATCCGCTCGCCGAGAACCGGGTGCATCTCGATGACCGCGCGCTCGGTCGAGCTCAGCCGACCGGGCTTCAAGAGGATTGTGCTCGGCACGCCGATCTTGCCGATGTCGTGCAGAAGCGCACCGAGCTCGAGCTGCTTGAGCGCGTCATCATCAAGGCCGAGCTCGCGGCCGACGCGCAGTGAGAGGTCAGAGATCCAGCGCGCGTGCGTCGACGTGTACTCGTCGTTCGCCTCGAGCGCGTTTGCGAGCGCTTCGACCGTGGTCACGAAGGTGCGCTCGAGCCCCTCGTAGTTGCTCGCGCTCGCGATCGCGAGCTTCGCCTGGTGTGCGAGGCCGCCGAAGAGGCGCAGCTCCCGGTCGCCGTAGTGCCCCTCGTCGGGCAGCGCCGCGATGATGACCGCGCTCCGCCCTTCGACAAGAAGCGGTGCGACCGCGTACGACATCGCGGGGTCAAGGGGGTCCTCGACGATGCCCGCGATCTCGCCCGCCGTGAGCACGAACGGCTCGCCACGGCTGATCATCGGGCTCGTCTTGCGCGCTTCGTAGCGCCGCACGGACACGTTCTCGCGCTCGGCGCGCGTGTGCCCGAAGAGAGCTCGCGGCACGATCCAGCCTTCCTCGTCCTCGATCCAGATCGATGTCCGGGGAGAGCCGAGCAGCGCGGAGGTCAGCTCGACGATGCGCTGGAGGATGTGGTCGAGGCTGGACGACGAGGCGAGCTCGCGGCTGAACTCGAGCAGCGCGGTGGCGCTCTCGGCCTCGCGCCTCGCGGATTCGAACAACCGCGCGTTCTCGACCGCGACGGCTGCGTGGCCGGCGAGCACCTCGAGCAGACGGATGTCGTCTTCGTCGAACTGGTCGAGTCCGAGCTTCGAAACGACGATGACGCCCGCGACCCCGCTGCCGTAGCGCAGCGGCACGGCGACGAGCGACTCCTCGATCACGGGCGTGCCTTCGATGCGGTGGCCGAACTCGCAGTTGGCCGCGTCACCAACGAGCAGCGACTCGCCGCGCGCCGCGCACTGACCCGTGACTCCGACGCCGATGCGGATGCGCAGGAGCTCGAGTGGAAGCGCGCCCGTTTCGGCGCCAAGGGCGCCGCGAAACGCGACCGGCACCAGTTCCTCGCCGTCGACGACGAACACGCGGCAGTTGTGGTAATCGATCAGTGAGCGAAGCTCGGACGTGATCTCGTCGCCGATCTTGCGCACGTCCGTGAGCCGGTTGAGCTTGCCCGTAAGGCTCTGAAGCATCTTCATGTGCGCGAGCGAACGGACGTCGCGCAGGATCACCGGCGCGTCCGGCCGCTCGGTCGCGTCCTCCTCGTACAAGACGACGCGGTTCTTGCCCTGCGCCTTCGCCGTCATCATCGCGGCCTCGGCGCACGCGGCGAGCTCGCGGGGGTTCATCGCGTGCTCGGGACCGAGCGCGAGCCCGACGGAGACGGTGACCTTCCCGACGCCGGGTGGGTCGAGCTCGCCCAATCGCTTGACGATGCGACCGGCGACCTGCGTCGCGTCCGGCCCGTCGCAGGCACCCATGACGACGCCGAACTCCTCGCCGCCGAGGCGGCAGACGACGTCTTCGGGCCGCACGGCGCTGCGGACTGTGTCGGCGAGGAGCTTGAGCAACTCGTCGCCGATCCCGTGGCCGTGCACGTCGTTCACGCGCTTGAAGTCGTCGATGTCGAGCATGAGCACCGCCACCGGCTTGTGCGTCCTGCTCGCCTCCTGGAGCGCGCCGAGCAGCCGTTCGTGGAATCTGCGGTGGTTGAAGAGGCCGGTGAGCGAGTCGGTCTGGGCCTGGTGCTCGAGGCGCGCGCGGATCTGCGCGTTGTCGATGGCGAGCGCCGCCGCATCGGCGAAGCGCTTGGCGAGCTCGAACTCGTCGTCGGTGAACCCGACGCTGACGCCGGAGCGATAGAGGTTGAAGACGCCCTTGATCTGCGACCGCGCGACGAGCGGGATGGAGATGAGCGCCTCCGGCTCGAGCGGCGTCCCCGGAATCGTGCGCACGCGCGGATCGAGGTGCGCCTGGTTCAGCAGCACCGGCTCGCGCCGTCGCGCGGCCCAGCCGGTGACGCCTTCGTCGAAGTGGACGAGCTTGCGCATCACCTGGTCGGCCCAGTCGTGGCGTGCGAGGACCGGATTCAGAATCCCCTGCGACTCGTCCGCCTCGTAGATCGTCATCGACTCGTGCGGGACGAGGTCGGCGAGCGTGTCCGCGATGCGGACGAGCAGCGCGTCGAGGCTCTGCTCGGCGAGCACCTCGTGGAAGACGTCCGCGAGCCGGCGGTACGACTC